>WNFG01000526.1_pt1 | contig 31984 bp, 29 predicted proteins | sample 5400431 | NCBI WGS metagenome assembly WNFG01 (sample SAMN13153346, study PRJNA577476) | soil metagenome | isolation source: 120 cm saprolite under Douglas fir tree site 2 hole 3 replicate 2 | place: USA:California | collected 2015-04-18 | reverse complement strand
GCGATGAGCGCCCGGGAACCGGGCGCATCCCCGTTGGAGGTCGCGCGATGAGCGCCCGGGAACCGGGCGCATCCCCGTTGGAGGTCGCGCGATGAGCGCGGACGAGCTCTGCTACGCGGGCATCCGGGAGCTCGGGGGGCTCTTCCGCCGGGGCGCGCTGTCGCCGGTCGACTACGCCACCGACCTGCTCGGACGCGTCGAGCGCCTCGACAAGAGCCTCAACGCCTACGTCACGGTCACCGCGGAGCGCGCGCTGGCCGACGCCCGCGCGGCGGAGGCCGCCATCCGGCGCGGCGACGGAGGCCCCCTCGCGGGCATCCCGATCGCCTACAAGGATCTCTACGCGACCAAGGGCATCCGCACCACCGCGGGCTCGGCGGTCCTGGGCGACTGGGTCCCGGACTTCGATTGCACCTGCGTGACCCGGCTCCAGCAGGCGGGCATGGTGATGCTGGGCAAGCTCATCACCCACGAGTTCGCCTTCGGCATCCAGTTCCCCGGCCACCGCTTCCCGCCCGCGCGCAACCCGTGGAACGTCGATCACATCCCGGGCGGCTCCAGCAGCGGCTCGGGCGCCGCGCTCGCGGCCGGCCTCACGGTGGGCTCGCTCGGCTCCGACACCGGTGGCTCGATCCGGGGCCCGGCCGCCTTCTGCGGCATCGCCGGGCTCAAGCCGACGTATGGCCGCGTGAGCCGCGCGGGGGTGGTCACGCTCTCGTGGACGCTCGATCACACCGGGCCGATGGCCCGCTCGGCCGAGGACTGCGCGTTCATGCTGCAGGCGCTGGCCGGCCACGACCCGGCCGACCCGGCGTCGGCGCGGGAGCCGGTGCCCGACTACCTGGCGGGCCTCGAGGGCGGCGTGAAGGGGCTCCGGGTCGGCGTGGTGCGCGACTATTTCTTCGAGCAGGTCGAGGCGGAGACGGTGGCCGCCTTCGAGCGGGCGCTCGCGGAGCTGGGGCGGCTGGGGGCGACGGTCCGCGACGTCACGATCCCGAGCATCCGCGCGACGCCGTCGTTCATGGTCATCATGCTCACCGAGGCCTTCTCCTATCACGAGCGCGACCTGCGCGAGCACCCGGAGCTGTACGGCGACGTGCTGCGGGAGAAGCTCATGGCGGGCGGGCTCTTCCGCGCCGACGAGTACGTGCAGGCCCAGCGCCTGCGCGCCCAGATCCGCGAGGATACCGCCCGCGCGCTCGAGTCGGTGGACGTCCTGATCACGCCCACCGCGCTCGGCCCCGCGCCCGCCTTCAAGGTGGTGCTCGACCCCGACTTCCCGTTCGCCAAGTCGAACATGGGCCCGTTCAACATCACCGGGCTGCCGACCCTGGCCATCCCGACCGGTTTCTCGTCCTCGGGCCTGCCGCTCTCGATGCAGATCTCCGGCCGGCCCTTCGACGAGACGACCGTGCTGCGGGCCGGGCACGCCTACCAGCGCGCCACCGAGTGGCACCGTCGCCGGCCGCCGGTCTCCGCGTGACGCGAGCACGCCCATGAGTACGCTCACCGGTCTCGACGACCTCAAGGCGCACGTCGGACGACGCGAGACCGCCGCCGACGTCGTCACCGCGGCGCCCGCGAACCTCCTCCGGCTCACCTTCGGCCGCGACGAGCCCGAGCTGGGCCCGGGCGATCCGCTGCCACCCGGCTGGCAGTGCCTCTACTTCCTGCCGCGCTTCGCCCCGGACGCGCTGCGCCCCGACGGCAGCCCGCTCGACACCGGGGTGATCCCGCCGATGCCGCTGCCCCGCCGCATGTTCGCGGGGGAGCGCTTCCGGTTCCACCGCCCGCTCCGCATCGGCGAGGCGATTCGCCGGGAGACCGAGCTGGCCGACATCTCGACCAAGATCGGGGGCACCGGGACCCTGGTGTTCGCCACTGTGGTCCAGCGCATCTTCACCGTCGACGGTCTCGCGATCGAGGAGGAGCGACGGACCGTCTTCCGGGAGGAGGTGCGGGCGGGCGAGCGCAACCAGGCTCCGCGCCGCGAGCCCGCCCCGGACGACGTGCCGTGGCGTCGACGCGTCACCCCGGACCCGGTGCTGCTCTTCCGCTTCTCCGCGCTCACGTTCAACAGCCACCGCATCCACTACGATCGGCCCTGGGCGGTGGAGCGGGAAGGATACCCCGCTTTGGTAGTCCACGGCCCGCTCACCTCCACCCTCCTGATCGACTTCGCCCGCGACCACGCCCGCGGGCGCGCCCTCGCCACCTACGAGACCCAGGCCCGCGCGCCGCTCTTCGACACCGCCGCCTTCGAGCTGCGTGGCCGCCCGTCCGCGGACGGCCGCGCCGTCGAGCAATGGGCCGTGACCCCGGACGGCACGGTGGCCATGAGCGCCCGGGCCGAGCTCGCCTGACGATTCACCCGACGACAGAAAGGATCCGCAATGGCCGCCGACGAGCAGGCACTTGAGCTTCGAATGGACCCCTCCTCCCTCTACCGGGAGGAGACCTTCACCGATCGCCGCATCGGGGTCATCCGGATGATGACGCCGGTGAAGACCGACGGCTCGATCGATCTCGGCCGCCAGATCCTCTACGTGGGGGAGGCCCAGCTGCTCTCGCCGGTGGGCGCGCTGCCGATCACCTTCGAGATCGAGGCGACCTCGCTCGGCGACGCGGCCGAGAAGTTCTCGGCCGGGGCCAAGGTGGCGGTCGAGCGGGCGATCCGCGAGCTGCAGGACCTGCGCCGGGAGCAATCCTCGAACATCGTCATCCCGGACCGCATGCCGCCGGACCTGGGCGGCCGGGGCGGGAGCGGGCCGCGGGGCCCCGGCCGCATCCAGCTCTGAGCGGACGCCGGCCATGAACCTGCTGCGTCCGGTCGACCGGTTCGTGTCGGTCAACGGCCTGCGCTTCCACGTGCTCGACTGGGGCGGGGAGGGGCGTACCCCGCTGCTCCTGCTCCACGGCTTCACCGGGCACGCCCACGCCTGGGACACGCTCGCCATCGCGCTCCAGCCGCACTTCCACGTCTACGCGCTCGACCAGCGCGGGCACGGCGACAGCGACCCATCAACCGTCTACGGGCCGATCGCCGCGCTCGACGACCTCAACGGCGTCGTCGACCAGCTCGGGCTGGCGCCGACGATCATGGTCGGCCTCTCGATGGGCGGGCGCAACGCGATCTACTTCACGTCCAAGCGGCCGGACGCGGTGCGGAAGCTCGTCATCCTCGACATCGGGCCCGAGATCAGCAAGCGCGCGGCCCAGGCTCCGCCCGGGCCGCCGGAGCCCCCGTTCTGGGACAGCATCGAGCAGGCGGCCCAGCACCTGCTCAGCGGCAACGCATACCCCGGCATCCACTACTACCGGTGGGTGGCCGCCTCGAGCCTGCGCCAGCGGCCGGACGGCCGCCTCGTGTGGGCGTGGCATCCGAGCGTGAAGGCGCTGCGGTCCACCGTCGAGGTGGACTGGTGGGGCCTCCTGCGGTCGATCCCGGTGCCCACGCTGGTGCTGCGCGGCGCGGAGAGCCCCATCCTCGACCGGGACGTGGCGGAGAAAATGGCCCGCGAGCTGCCGAAGGGCGCCTTCGTCGAGATCCCCCAAGCGGTCCATACCCTGCACGAGGACAACCCGGACGCGGTGCTGGCCGCGCTCCGATCCTTCCTCGGCTTCTGATCGGAGGCGAGCCATGGCGGTGGTGAGACTCGAGGTGACGCGGCGCGAGCCGATCCTGGGCGGTGCGCCGTTCGGCGCGGGGGGCCCCTACGAGAAGGTCGAGGGCGTGCTCCACTTCGCGGTGGATCCGTCCGTGCGGGTGCACGAGCCGATCGCCGACCTCGGGCAGGCCCCCCGCAACGCGCGCGGGCTCGTCGAGTCCTCGGCCGACTTCTCCCTGCTGCGCCCGCGGGGTGGCGGGAGTCGCCGCCTCCTGCTGGACATCCCCAACCGCGGGCGCAAGATCGCGCTCGGCATGTTCAACAGCGCGCCGCGCTCGAACGACCCGGCGACCCGCGCGGACTTCGGCAACGGCTTCCTGATGCGCCACGGCTACGCGGTGGCCTGGATCGGCTGGCAGCCCGACGTGCCGCGGCGCGACGGCATGATGGCGCTCACGGTGCCCCGGGTGCCCGGGGTCTCCGAGCGGGTGCGCTGCGAGTTCCGCCCGAACGCCCGCGTCGGCGGGCTGCCGCTGGCCGACCGCTACCACATCCCGCACCCGGTGGCGCGCCTGGACGACCCGGAGGCGGAGCTGCACGTGCGCGAGCACGCGGAGGCCGCCGCGGTCCCGGTGCCGCGGGGCGCGTGGCGATTCCCCGACGCGGGCTCGGTCGCGCTCGACGGCGGCTTCGAGCCCGGGCGGATCTACGAGTGCTACTACCGGGCCGAGAACCCGCCGCTGGTCGGTCTGGGCTTCACCGCGGTGCGCGACACCGCGACCTTCCTGCGCTGGGGGACCACGGCGGAGGGGAACCCGTGCGCGGGACAGATCGACCGGTCCTACGTGTTCGGCGTCTCGCAGAGCGGGCGGTTCCTGCGGCACCTGCTCTACCTGGGGCTCGACGAGGACGAGGCGGGCCGACCCGCATGGGACGCGGTGGTCCCGCACGTCGCGGGCGGGCGGCGCGGCGAGTTCAACTGCCGCTTCGGCCAGCCCTCGCTGAACGCGGTGCACGCAGTCGGCAGCCTGTTCCCGTTCACCGACGGGGAGCAGGACGATCCGGTCACCGGCCAGCGCGGGGCGCTCCTCCACCGGCTCGCGGGCCGCTCCCGGCCGCCGCGCATCTTCTCGATCAACACCGCCGCCGAGTACTGGCGCGGCGACGGCTCGCTCGTGCACACCGACGTGGCGGCGACCCGCGACGTGACCCCGCCGGCCTGGGTCCGCCAGTACTTCTTCGCGGGCACCCAGCACACGCCCGGCGCGCTCCCGCCGCCGCCCGCCGACCCGAACACGGGCGGACGCGGGCGTCACACCTTCAGCGTGGTGGACTATTCTCCGCTTCTCCGGGCTGCCCTCGTCAATCTCGACCGCTGGGTGAGCGAGGGCGTCGAGCCGCCGCCGAGCGCCGTCCCGCGCCTGGCCGACGGCTCCGCGGTGGCCGCCGAGACGACCCGCCCCGTGTACGCGGCGATCCCGGGGGTGCGCTTTCCCGACCGCGTCCAGCGGCCGGTGCGGCTCGACTTCGGCCCGCGGGTCGAGCAGGGCGTCGTCGACCTGCCCCCCAAGATCGGCGCGCCCTATGTCACGGTGGTGTCCGCGGTGGACGCCGACGGCAACGACCGCGCCGGCATCCGGCCCCCGGAGCTGCGGGTGCCGGTCGCCACGTTCACCGGCTGGAACCCGCGGCATCCCGACCAGGGCGCGCCCGGCGATCTCATGTCGATGATGGGCTCCACCCTGCCGTTCGCGCGCACCGCGGTGGAGCGGGCGACGAGCGGAGACCCTCGGCCCTCGCTCGAGGAGCGGTACGGCGCCCGGGACGGTTACCTGGCCCGGGTCCGGAGCGACGCGCAGGCCATGGTCGCGGACCGGCATCTGCTGGCCGAGGACCTGGAGGCGGTGGTCGAGCGCGCCGGAGCGCTCTGGGACTTCGTCTGCCCGCGCTGAACGACCCGCTGATCGAGTGCCACGCGCACGTCCTGCCCGACGCGGCGCTGGCCCGGTTTCCCGACGGCGGCGACCCGCGCTACGTGACCGCGGAGCGGCGCGTGCTCGGGCGGATGCTGGAGGCGCAGGAGGCCGCGGGAGTCACCCACGCCCTGGTCTCCGACTCCTTCTTCACGGAGTCGGCCGCGGTCGCGCTGCCCGCCTGGAGCCCGCCCGATCGCGCGCGCCTCTACAACGACGCGCTCGCCGCGCTGCTCGCGCGCTACCCGGGCCGCCTCTTCGGGCTGGGCTGCGTGGATCCCTTCTCGGGCGATGCGGCCGCGCGCGAGCTGGAGCGCATGGTGGACGAGCTGGGCTTCCTCGGCGCTCTCGTGAACCCCACCGATGCACCGACCGGCGGCTGCCGCTATCTCGACGATCCGGCCTGCGACCCGCTCCTCGCCGCCGCGGCGGCCCGGGGCCGGCCGCTCTTCGTCCACCCCTCGCGTGAGCTGCCCGCCGGCCGCCACTTCGACGACTTCGTGCTCTCGCTGATCGTCGGGCGCCCGACGCAGACCGCGGTGTGCGCGGCGCGCCTCATCTTCACCGGCACGCTCGACCGGCATCCCGGCCTGCCGCTCCTGCTGGCCCACGGCGGCGGCGTGCTCCCCGCCATGGCCGGCCGGCTCGACGCCACCTGGCGCGCCTACCGGCCGGATCGCTGGCAGGGCCCGGACGTGCTCTCGGCGGCGCCCTCCACCTATCTGCGCCGCTTCCACGTCGACACCAACGTGTGGTCGGTCCCCGCGCTGCGGCTCTTGCTGGACGTGCTCGGGCCCGAGCGCCTGCTGGTCGGCAACGACCAGCCGCCGGTGTGGTTTCCGCTCGGCGAATCGCTCGCGCTGCTCGACCAGCTCGGCTTGCCCGCCGCCGACCGCGAGGCGGTCCGCTGGGGCAACGCCGCGCGTCTCTTCGGGATCGGCGCCCCGCGCGCCGCCGCCACCGCATGAGCCGGCCGCGCCGGCGCGCGCTGGACGCCGCCTAGGGGCCCGCGTGTCGGCGATCTCGGTGGAGCACCTGAGCCGCTGGTGGGGCGCGACGCGAGCGGTCGACGACGTGAGCTTCGAGGCGGCGGCTGGGCGGATGCTGGTCCTGCTCGGCCCGTCCGGCTGCGGCAAGTCCACCACGCTCCGGCTCATCGCGGGGCTCGAGGCGGCCACCGCCGGGCGCGTCGCCATCGGCGGCGTCGACGTCACCCATCGGCCACCCGCGGAGCGGCGCGTGTCCATGGTCTTCCAGTCCTACGCGCTCTTCCCGCACCTCTCGGTCGCGGAGAACATCGTGTTCGGCCTGCGGGTGCGCCGGGTGAGCGCCATCGAGCGGCGGAAGCGGCTCGCCCGCGTGGCCGACCTCCTGGGGCTGACCGCGCTGCTGGAGCGCAAGCCTTCGCAGCTCTCCGGGGGCCAGCAGCAGCGGGTCGCCCTCGGCCGCGCGCTGATCGCGGAGGCGCCGGTGTGCCTGATGGACGAGCCGCTCTCCAATCTGGACGCCCAGCTCCGCCTCGAGATGCGGCGGGAGATCCGCGGACTCCAGCAGAGCCTCGGCATCACCATGGTCTACGTCACCCACGACCAGACCGAGGCCATGAGCATGGCCGACCAGGTCATCCTGCTCCGCGAAGGCCGCGTGGAGCAGGACGCGGCGCCGGAGGCGCTCTACGCGCGCCCGGCCACCGTCTTCGCGGCCCGCTTCATCGGCACCCCGCCCATGAACGTGCTCGCCCTCGACGACGGGCGCCTCCGGCTGGGAGTGCGGCCGGAGGACATCCGCGTGGTGGCGGCGCCGGAGCCCGGCGCGGTGGAGGCCCTGGTGCGGAGCATCGAGTATCTGGGAGCCGATTCCATCATGATGTGCGCGATCGGTAGCCAGGCGCTCGCGGTGCGCGCCCCCGGCCGCGTCGCCCTCGCCCCCGGCGCGCGCGTGTATCTCGCGTGGCCGCGGGACGCGGCCCACGTGTTCGACGCCGAGACCGGCCGCCGTCGTGACGACGTCGCCGCCGACTCACCCATCTCTCGATGACGAGGAGACCATCCATGATCCGGACACTGCTCGTAGGCCTGCTGCTCGTCGCCCTCGCGGGCGGCGCCTCGCCGGTGATCGCCCAGGCCCCGGTGGAGCTGAGCTTTTACTACCCGGTGGCGGTCGGAGGCCCGGTGACGAGGATCATCGACGGCCTCGCGGCGGACTTCCAGAAGGAGAACCCCGGCGTCCACGTCAAGCCGATCTACGCCGGCACCTACCAGGAGACGATCGTCAAGGTGCTCACCGCGCTCAAGAGCGGCGAGCCGCCCCAGATGTCGGTACTGCTCTCGACCGACATGTTCACCCTGATCGACGAGGACGCGATCGTCCCCTTCGACGACCTGGCCACCGGCGCGGAGGACCGGAGCTGGCTCAAGAGCTTCTTCCCCGCCTTCATGCTCAACAGCCAGACCGGGGGCAAGACCTGGGGCGTGCCGTTCCAGCGCTCCACCATCGTGCTGTACTGGAACAAGGAGGCCTTCAAGGAGGCCGGTCTCGACCCGAACAAGCCGCCCGCCACCTGGGCCGAGCAGGTCGAGTACGCGCGCAAGCTGACCAAGCGCGACGGCAGCGGCAACGTCACCCAGTGGGGGCTCGAGGTGCCGTCCTCCGGCTTCCCGTACTGGCTCTTCCAGGGCTTCACCACCCAGAACGACGTGCTGCTGATGAACCAGGCCGGCAACGAGACCTACTACGACAAGCCGGCGGTGGTGGAGGCGCTCCAGTACTGGATGGATCTGAGCGGCAAGCACAAGGTCATGCCCACCGGGATCATCGAATGGGGCACGACCCCCAAGGACTTCTTCGAGCGCAAGACCGCCATGATGTGGACCACCACCGGCAACCTGACCAACGTGAAGAACAACGCGAAGTTCGAGTTCGGGGTGGCCATGCTGCCGGCGGGCAAGCGGCGCGGCTCGCCGACCGGCGGCGGCAACTTCCACGTCTTCAAGAAGAGCACCCCGGCCCAGCAGGCCGCCTCGCTCAAGTTCATCAAGTGGATCACGTCGCCTCAGCGCGCCGCGCAGTGGGGCATCGACACCGGCTACGTGGCGGTGCGATCCGACGCGTGGGAGACGCCGGCCATGAAGCAGTACGTGGCGGGCTTCCCGGCCGCCGCGGTGGCGCGCGACCAGCTCCAGTATGCGGTCGCGGAGCTGTCCACGCACGACAACCAGCGCGTGACCAAGGCGCTGAATGACGGGCTGCAGGCGGCCCTGACCGGCGCTAAGCCCGCCGACCAGGCCATGAAGGACGCTCAGCGGGAGGCGGAGCGCATCCTGCGGCCGTACCGTCGCTGATAGTGCTTGGCCTGGGTGTGCGGCGGACGGGGCCGGCGGCGGGGGGGCGGGGCTCCCGGGAACACGCTGACTCGCTGCCGTTCGTCTGCACTCATGGCGGGCCACGAGATCTTGGTCTGACGCTCCGGCAGCGCGCAGAAGACACGGTTCCCGGGAGCCCCGCCCCCTCGCCGCCGGCCCCGCCCGCCGCACTGGGGTTGGAATGAGCGACTCGATCCGCATCGACACCTCCGGCCGCGATGCGTCTGCCCACGGGGCGGTCTCGGCGCCTCCGCGTCAGTGGCGGGTGCATGTGCAGGGGTGGTTGCTGCTGCTGCCGGCGGCGGTGCTGCTGGTGACGTTCACGCACTACCCGGTGGCCGCGACGCTGTATCACAGTTTTTTCTCGAACCCGAAGCCGAATCGGGCTTCGGTGTGGGTGGGGGCGGACAACTACCGGGCGATGGTGGAGGATCCGGTGTTCTGGCAGGTGGTGGGGAACAACGTGTGGTTCGCGGTGGGGACGATTCCGGTGTCGATCGCGCTGGCGCTGCTGATGGCGGTGTGGGTGAACGGGCGCATCGCGGGACGCTCGCTGCTGCGGCTGGCCTTCTTCACCCCTACCGTGCTGCCGATGATCGCGGTGGCCAACATCTGGTTGTTCTTCTACACGCCGGGCTACGGTCTGCTCGAACAACTGACCGGGCTCGTGGGCCTGCCGAGCCACAACTGGCTCGGCAGCCGGGAGACCGCGCTCGGCTGCCTGGTGGTGGTGACGGTCTGGAAGGAGGCGGGGTTCTTCATGATCTTCTACCTGGCCGCGCTGCAGTCCCTGTCGCCCCAGCTGGGCGAGGCGGCGGCCCTGATGGGCGCCGGGCCCTGGTACTTCTTCCGCCGCGTGACGTTTCCGCTCCTGATGCCCACGACGCTCTTCGTGCTGGTGAACGCGGTGATCAACTCGTTCCGGCTGGTGGACCACATCGTGGTGATGACCAAGGGCGGGCCCGACAACACCACCGCGCTGCTGCTCTACTACATCTACGACGTGGGCTTCAAGTTCTGGGACCAGGCCTACGCGGCGGCCCTCACCCTGGTCCTGCTCGTGATCCTGGCCGCGGTGGCGCTGGGGCAGTTCCTGCTGCTGGACCGGCGGGTGCACTATCAATGAGTCGCGCGCTCGAGACGGCGGGCGCGTGGCTGCTCGGGGTGCTCTGGGCGCTCCCGCTGGCCTACGCGGTGTGGACCGCCTTCCACCCGGCGGAGTACTCGACGCGCTTCGTCCCGGGCGCGCCGCTCACCCTCGAGAACTTCGCGAAGGCGTGGGCGGCCGCGCCCTTCGCCCGCTACTTCGTCAACACCACGCTGCTGGTGGCCATGATCCTGGCCGTCCAGCTCGTGCTCTGCACGCTCGCCGCCTACGCCTTCGCGCGCTTCGCCTTCGCGGGGCACGCGGTCGCGTTCCTGCTGGTGCTGGTCCAGCTCATGATCATGCCGGACGTGCTCATCGTGGAGAACTATCGCACCATGAGCCGGCTCGGCATCCTCGACACGCTCTGGGCCATCGGGCTGCCCTACATGGCCTCCGCCTTCGGCATCTTCCTCCTGCGCCAGACCTTCAAGACGGTGCCGAAGGAGCTGGACGAGGCGGCGCGGGTGGAAGGCGCGGGGCCGCTCGAGACGCTCTGGCGGGTCTACGTGCCGCTGGCCCGGCCGGTCTACATCGCCTACGGGCTGGTCTCGGTGAGCTACCACTGGAACAACTTCCTGTGGCCGCTGATCGTCACGAACTCGGTGCAGTCGCGGCCCCTCACCGTGGGGCTCCAGGTGTTCTCCTCGGTGGATCAGGGCGTGGACTGGTCGATCATCACCGCGGCGACCTTGATGACCTCGGGCCCGCTGCTGGTGGCGTTCCTGCTCTTCCAGCGCCAGTTCGTGCAGAGCTTCATGCGCGCGGGCATCCGCTGACCGCCCGCCCCGGGCCTAGCGGTCGCGCTCGCCGCGCGGGCCGCCCTTCTCGCCGCCCCCGCGCTCTCCACCGCCGCGCTCGACCGCGCCCCGCTCCGGATTGCCGCCGCGCGCCGGCCCCTCGGCGCGCCCGGGATGCTCCGCCGGCTGGCGGCGGGCCTTCGGCTCGGCGCGCCCCTCCGCGGCCGGCTGGCCCCCCGGGGCGCTCTGGACGCCGGGCGCGGGCGGCGCCGGCGGCACCGCCTGGCGCGACGGCGCGGCTTCGCGCGCGGCACCGCCCGGCGGCGCGGGCTGGCCCGCGCCCCGCTCTGCCCCGCCGCGCCCTCGGTCGCGTCGCGGGCCGTCCTCGGGCGCGGCGCGTCCGGCCCCGCCGGCGGCGCGCGGCGCTGCACCTCCGCCCGCTGCCGCCTGCGGCGTCACGGTACGCGCGGGCGCGGGCACGAGGCGCTGCTGCGGCTGCGGTCCCGTGGCGGGTGTCGCGGCCAGGCCCTCGGCCCGCAGCTCGGACGAGAAGTCCCGTGGCGCGCGCGTGGCCACGACCGCGCGTGAGCGCACCGCCTCCGGCGGCCGCGCCGCCGTCGCCCCCGCGCCGACGGTCAGGCTCGCGGCAACCGGCCGCACCTCGAGCGCGCCGCGCACCGGGGCGAGCTGACGCACCTCGGCGGCGTCCGCGAGACGGACGGGCCGGACGCCGGGCTGGCCGAAGCGGCCGGCGGGCACGCCCACCACCGCGTTGGTCACGCTCACGTTGTGGTAGACCGTGATGTTGGTGACGTTGACGGTGGCGGTGCGGGCGATCACCACGTTGTTGACCACGCGCGGCCCGCCCCAGCCTCCCCACCAGGCCACACCCACGAAGCGCGGCCCGCCCCACCAGCGGATCACCGGCTCGCCCCAGCCGAGGGGAGCCCAGTAGAGCGGGCGGCCGACCACGACCGGGCCGCCGAGGAAGACCACGAGCGCGGGCGAGTAGACCGGGCGCACCAGCACCGGGCCCGGCGCCCACGCCCAGTACGAGCCCACGAAGACCCAGCGGCCGTGATGGTACGGCGCCCAGCCCCACGGCGCCTCGTCGAGCCACGTCCAGCCGAAGCGCGGATCCCAGATCCAGCGCCCGGTCGTGTAGGGCGACCAGCCGGCCGGTACGCCGGCCGGCACCCAGACGCTGCCGAAGCTCTCGACACTGCGCCAGCTCCCGTGCTGGTCGAGGGTCTCGGCGCCGTAGACGCCCGCGGGGACGTACTTCGCGCTCGCGGGCTGGGTCAGGTAGTCGGTGCGCTGGTAGTTCCAGCGGTCCCACGCGCTGAGCGGCGCGGCGGCTCCGGTCTCCACGCGGGGAGACGCGCCGCCCGAGATCACCACCTGCTGGCTCGCGGCCACCGGGGTCGCGGCGCCGCCCGACGGCGTCATGGTCGCGCTGCCGCCCCGATGTGTGCGGAACGTGGTCGTGTCCGCCCCGACCTCGGCGTGATAGTAGCCGGCGCGCTCCATCGTGAACGCGCCCCCGGGCGTGTCGAGCTCCACCGACTGCCCCGGCTGGAGCTCGCGCAGGTCCGCCGCGGCGTAGCCGGACGTGACCCGGAGCTGCACGAAGTCCGGCTCCTGGTTATCGAGGCCGATCTGGGCGCCGTAGGCGGCGCGCACGAATGCGCGCGGTCCCACCTGGATCTCCACGTTTCCGGCCGGGCCCGCGTAGAGCACGTCCCCGGGAGCCAGCGGCATATTGAGCGCGGCGGCGGTCCAGTCCTGCGCTCCCGGCCGCCAGAGCGAGACGTCCCCGTGGAGATAGCTGACGCGGGGTGGCGTGGCCTCTGCGGGTTCCTCCGCGTGGCTCTCGGCCGGCGCCGCGGGGGCCGGCTGGGTCGCGGGCGCGGGCGGCGCGGCCGGGCTCGGGGGAGCGGCGGGGGCGGGGGGTGCCGCGGGGGCTGGCGGCGGCGGTGCGGACGGCGCGCTACTCCCTGCGCCGACGGGGGCGAAGCCGCCCAGGAGGATCACGAAGACGAGCAATACCGCGCAGATCCGTCGCGTTGTGGGCATCGTATCGATCATCGTATCAGATGGCGTCCAGGGCCTCGGGGGGATATGCTTGAAACGATGTAAACGAAGTTGGATCGACGCTCGTCATAACGAGGCGACGATGAAAAAGACACTCGTGGTGCTCCTGCTGGTCGTCGGGGTTCTCGCGCTCACGGTCACCCCTGGCTATGCCTGGGGCCACTGGCGCGGAGGGGTCTTTGTCGGGGTCGGGCCTTACTGGGGTCCCTATCCCTACTACTATTACCCGCCGCCGCCCCCGTACTACTACTCGCCGCCCACCGTGGTGATCGAGCAACCGCCGGTCTACGTCGAGCAGCCCGCACCGCCTCCCGCGCCCCAGGGGCCCACCGCCTACTGGTATTACTGCTCGAGCGCGAAGGGCTACTACCCGACGGTCCCGAGCTGCCCGGAGGAGTGGGTAAAGGTGCCGGAGCGGCCTCGGTGAGTCCGATGACACCATCTCGCTCCGGCGCTTCCGCGTCGGTGCCCACGTTGATGATAGTCGTGGTGATCATCGCGCTGGTGGCGAGCGGGTGCGCCAGCGTCCCGACCGGGCCGAGCGTGATGGTCATGCCGGGCACGGGGAAGAGCTTCGAGGCCTTCCAGGTCGACGACGCGGTGTGTCGTCAGTGGGCCGCCCAGCAGACCGGCACCACGACCGGGAAGGCCGCGACCGAGAGCACGGTCGGCGGCGCCGCGATCGGCACGCTGGTGGGCGCGGCGGCGGGCGCGGCGCTTGGGGCGGCCGCGGGCAACCCCGCCATCGGAGCTGCCGCGGGCGCCGGCGTCGGGCTGCTCGGTGGCACCGCGATCGGAGCGAGCCGTGGCGACGCGTACGGCGGCTCGGTCCAGCGGCGCTACGACATGTCGTACACGCAGTGCATGTACGCCAAGGGAAACCAGGTGCCGATGGCGCGCGGCTCGCGGGCCCAGCCGCCGGCCTACAGCGCGTCGCCGCCGCCCCCGCCGCCTCCACCGCCCGCCGCGGTGGCGCCCAGCACGCCGCCGCCTCCGCCGGGCCCACCGCCTCCGCCGCCGCCCACTCGGTAGACTCGCCGCCGGGCGGGTCGCGTCACCTCTTCGTGCGGTGACGCGCGCCTGCCGGGCCCTAGACTACGGCCGCCGAGGCGGTGGCGGCGGGACAACCGTCGTGCCCGCGGGCACCCAGACCCAGTAGTACGGCGCTGCAGTAGTGCCCTCCCCGTAGAGCTGGTAGCGACCCTCTGTCGTCGCGCTCGCCACTCGGTTCGGCGGCGGCGGAGGAGGGGTCGGCATGCTGCCCGCGGGGACCCACACCCAGTAGTACGGCGAGGCGGTGGTGCCGCTGCCGTAGAGCTGGTAGCGGCCGCCCGGATAGTCGACGGTCGTGTTCGGCGCGCCGAGCACCGCGCCGGTGGTCGGCGGGTACGTGGGGTCCTGCATGGCGGTGCAGCCGCCGAGCAAGGCCGCCGCGAGCGACGCGGGCACGACGATACCCGTGGAGCGCTGGATCGCACGATGCATGATCGAGTCCTCCCTGCTTGCGCGAGAGAGCATGCGCTGTGCCACGCGCGCGCCGCGGGGAAAATCGCCGAAAAGAGAAGGAAAGGAGAAACGGATGCCGGCGCTCGTCCCCGCCCGGCCCGGGCCCCGCGAGGAGGATCTACCGGGCAAGGCTTACCGCGTTCCGCGCGTCAGCGAAACGCGGGCAGCACCATGGACTCGCGACGGCGGTCTCCGCCGTCGGGCCGCTGAATCGGTAGCAGCACGAGCGGGACCGCCACCATGCGCGCCAGGTACCAGGCGCGAGGGTAGTGACGGAACGTCGGGCGCGCCGGGGCGGCCAGCCCGATCAGGCCCGCGCCCCAGGCGTGGGCCTCGACGGCCAGCTCGGTGGCGAGACGGCCGAACCGCACGACCGGCTCGACGTCGACTTCGCCGAAGTCCCAGGTGAGCGCCCGCATTCGATCCAGCGCGATCTCGGTCAGCCGGACCATCTCGCGGTCGGTGTCCGCCACGACCCGGTCGTGGCGGTCGACCCGCGGCGGCGGCAGTGGCTGCATCCACGCCATCCGCACCACGCCGCCGCTCTCGCGGGCCACCGCGGCCGCGCTGCGGGCCGCGCTCTCCAGGGCCGGGGCCCCGGCCGGCGCGATCACCATCAGCACGCGCTTCGCCGTCGATGGCGTGCTCACGCGCGGTCCACCACGAGCTCGTAGTGGGCGGGCAGGCGCGCGATGACCGCGCCGGAGACGCTCGCGATGAGGAACTCGTAGCCGCCGGGTGCCGAGAGATGTACGCGCCCGGTCCGCCAGGCGACGCGGGGCTCCACGTGTACCGACAGGACCGACTCGCCACCCAGCACCCGGTTCGCGGCGGCGCTGATGTCCGCGCGCACGTGATTGGCCCGCCGACGAAGCCGATCCTGCCGTCCCCTCCACAGCAGCGCGCCCACCACGGGGCCGATGCCGATCAGTACTCCCAGTATGTCGTTCACGTGACGTCTCCTTTTCAAAAGAAAAAACGCCGTCGCTCGATGGAAGCGACGACGCTTTGATTGGAGCCCCGCCCGGCGCTCCTGGGCGAGGAATTCTGCAGCGATCGTGCCACGCCTCGCCGCGCGCGGGCGCATCGGGCGTTCGACGTTACGTGGAGGCGAGTTAGCCGCGGCCCCGTTTCGCCCGCCGCGGCGGGCGAGGGGAGCGCGCCGCTCATCGCGTGAGCAGATCGGCGGGTCGCGCCTGATTTTTTCTCACCCTGGCCTAGCCTGGACGAATCGGCTAGCATCTGCTGCCATGACGAGGGACGAGCTGAAGAAGCGGGTGTTCGCGGCGATCGACCGCCGCGCCGCCGAGATCGTCGCGCTCGGCGAGCGGATCCGCCGGCACCCGGAGATGGGCTTCAAGGAAGCGAAGACCGCCGGGCTCGTGCAGGAGACGCTCGGCCGCCTGGGCATGACCCCGCGCACCGGGCTCGCGATGACCGGCGTGCGCGCGGAGGCGCGCGGCCGCGGGGGCGACGGTCCGACGTTCGCGCTGATCGGCGAGCTGGACGGTCTGCGGGTGACCGGGCACCCCGAAGCGGATCCCGCGACCGGGGTCGCGCACGCCTGCGGGCACAACGCGCAGGTCGCGGGCATGCTCGGCGCGGCGATGGGCCTGGTCGACGCGGGCGCGCTCGAGCACCTGGCCGGGCGCGTGGTCTTCTTCGGCGTGCCCGCCGAGGAGGGCGGCGACATCGAGTGGCGGCAGGAGCAGATCCGGGCCGGCCGCCTCGAGTTCCCGTGCGGCAAGCAGGAACTGATGCGCCTCGGTCACTTCGACGACGTGGACCTCGCCATGATGATCCACACCAACTGGCGGGCGGAGGACGGCAAGGCGGGCGTCCCCGCGTCGAACAACGGCCGGGTGGGCAAGACCGCGCGCTTCCTCGGACGCGCCGCGCACGCGGGCGGCGCGCCGCACATGGGGGTGAACGCGCTCTATGCGGCGCAGATCGCGCTCGCCGGGATCAACGCGGTCCGCGAGACGTTCCGCGACGAGGACTCGATCCGGGTGCACCCGATCCTCACCCACGGGGGCTCGCAGGTGAATGTCATTCCCGGCGAGGCCCGCCTGGAGATGTACGTCCGCGGAAAGACCCCCGAAGGAGTGGCCGATGCGAGCCGCCGGGTCGACCGCGCGCTCCGCGCCGGCGCCCTCGCGCTGGGCGCCCAGGTCGAGATCGACACCCTGCCGGGCCCGATGCCGCTCCGGTGCGACCGCACGATGGCCCGGCTCTTCGAGACGACTGCGCGCGGCCTCGTCGGCCCCGAGCACTACCGCGACATCCCGCATCGCTCCGGCTCCACGGACATGGGCGACCTGAGCCAGGTGATGCCGGTGCTGCATCCCTACATGGGCGGAGCCCGCGGACCGGGCCACTCCGCCGACTTCGCGATCGTCGATCCGGACCTGGGCTACGTGCAGCCGGCCAAGGCCCTGGCCGCGATGGCGGTGGATCTGCTCGCCGACGGCGCGGCGGGGGCGCGCGAGGTGCTCGCCGGTCCCCGGCCGCCCATGACCCGAGACGGCTACCTGGCGTTCCAGCGCGGCATCGCCCGCCGCGAGCGCTTCGACGGAGGAGACCCGACATGAGCCAGTTCTTCAAGATCCTGAGCCACGTGAGCGTGACCGTCACCGACGTCGCCAAGGCCCGCGAGTTCTACAGCGGCGTCCTCGGCTTCCAGGAGATCCCGCGGCCCGCCTTCGACTTCCCGGGCATCTGGTACAGCCTGGGCGGCGACCTGCAGCTGCACATCATCCTGAACGACCAGCTCGTGCGGGACGCGGTCGAGCGCGAGAAGATCGTGGCGCGCTACCCGCACTTCGCGCTCTGGACGGACGACGCCGACGCCACCGCGCGCCGGATCCAGGAGCGGAGCCTGGTGTGCCGCGACGTGATCTCGGGGCCCACCGGACTGCGCCAGCTCTTCGTCAAGGACCCGGACGGCAACATGGTCGAGTTCCTGGGCCCGAGCGCCTCCGCGGGCGAGCGGCGCATGGAGCCGGCCGGGGCGCGATGAAGTTCGGCGTCAACCTGATCAGCTTCGGGCCCGGGGCGAGTCCGGAGTCGCTCGCGCGCTGGGCCGCCTTCGCCGAAAACGTCGGCTACCACTTCATGATGCTGGGCGACCACGTGGCGATCACCCCCGACGTGCAGGGACGCTACCCGGCGCCGTTCTACGATCCGTTCACCACGCTGGGCTGGCTCGCCGGGATGACCCGGCGGATCGAGCTCGGGTTCACCGTGATCGTGCTGCCCTACCGCCATCCGCTCGAGACCGCCCGGATGGCCGCCAACCTCGACCGGCTGAGCGGGGGCCGGCTGATCTTCGGGATCGGGGTGGGCTGGGCGCGTCAGGAGTTCGAGGTGCTGGGCCTGCCCTTCGAGCGGCGCGGCCCGATGACCGACGACTACCTGGGCGCGCTGAAGGCGGTGTGGACCCAGGACGTGGCGAGCTACCAGGGCCGCTTCGTGTCGTTCAAGGACGTCTACACCGCGCCGCGCCCGCTGCAGAAGCCGCATCCGCCGATCTGGGTCGGCGGCGGCAGCGACGCGGCCCTCCGGCGCACGGTGCGCTACGGTGACGCGTGGCACCCGATCCGCAGCCGCATCGCCTACCTGCGCGACGAGGGGATGCCGAAGCTCCGCGCCATCGCGGACCGGGAAGGCCGGCCGGTGCCCGCCCTCTGCCCGCGCATCCGCCTGCGCATCACCGACCAGCCCATGCCAGAGGAGACGCGCCTGGCCGGGGAGGGCACGCTCGACCAGGTGCGCCGCGACCTGGGCGCGCTCGAGAAGCTCGGGGCCTCGTACGTCTGTCTCGACACCTTCGCCGACGACATCGAGGGCTCGCGCAACCACGAGGCGGCCTGGCGCATGCTGGCCGGCCTCGCCGAACGCGCCCTCGACCTGGAGCGCGAGAGCCTCCGCTAGCGGCTTCCCATGGACGCGATCGATTTCTGGCTGCTCCGCTACGAGACCCTGCACGGCTTCCTCGTCGACGACCTCGTGGCCCAGCTCTCGCCGGAGCAGGTGCGCGGCCGGCCGGTGCCGGGCGTCAATTCGATCGCGTGGCTGATCTGGCACGCGATGCGGATCGAGGACGTGTGCGTCAACCGATTCGTGCTCGATCGGCCGCAGGTGCTGGACGACGGCTGGCTCGAGCGGATGGCGATCCCGCGCCGCGACGTCGGGACCGGCATGACCGACGCCCAGGTGGACGAGCTGGGCGCGGGCGTCGACCTGGACGCCCTGCGCGGGTACTGCCACGCGGTCACGCGGGCCACCCTCGACGCGGTGCCGCTCCTGCGCCCCCTCGATCTGGACGTCGTGGTGCCGGCGGAGCGGGTCACCCGCGTCTGCACCACGGAGGGCGCGGTGGATCCGGGCGCGTCCTGGCTCACCGAGTTCTGGGCCGGCGGACGCACCCGCGGGTGGATCGTGGCCCAGACCTCACTGCTGCACGTCTACGGTCACTACTTCGAGGGCCTCGCGACCAAGGGCCTCTGGGGCGCGCGCAGCCGCTAGGCCGCTCGACGCGGCCTACAGCCGGGCCATCACCTGCTCGGCGAAGAGGCGCAGGACCTCCTCGCGCTCGAGGAAGTCCTGGCCGGGCACCTGCGGGAGCAGGATGATCCGGCCGACGCCGCCCACGCCGATGATCCCGCGCACCTGCTCGCGCACCTCCTCGGGCCGCCCCGCGAGCGCCATCAGGTCCACGAAGCGGTCGGTCACGAGCAGCCGGTGCTTCGACGCGGCGCTCGCGTGCTGGTACGAGTCGTAGGCCGCGCGGACCTGCGCGATCACCGCCTGGTCCTCCGGGCTCCACGCGACCGGGAACGCGTGCCGGAGCGCGGAGGCCACGCGGCCGCGGACGTGATCCCGCGCGAGCGCGCGGTCGGGCGCGATCGAGGTCGGCGCCCAGATCGCCACGTCCAGATCTTCCGGCGCGCGTCCGGCGGCCCGCGCGCCCGCCTTCACGCAGCCGAGCGCGGCCTCGACCAGCCACGGGGCGACGCCCGAGTACATGATGGCGCCGTCGCCCAGGCGCCCGGCCGCGTCCAGCATGCGGGGCCCGGAGCCGGCCAGGTAGAGCGGTATGGCCGGCGCGCGCTCGAGCCATCCCAGGCGCGCGTCGGTGCCGTTGTCGAGGCGGATCGACTCGCGGCCGAGGAGGCGGCGCAGCGACGCGGCCATCGACTCGAGCGTGGCGATGCGCGCCACCTTCCCGACCGAGAGGCCCATGGTCTCCGCCGCGCTGCCTCCGGTGCCGATACCGATGACCACGCGCCCCTCCGCCAGCTCGTGCAGCGTGGCGATCGCGCTCGCGGTCACCGAGATGTGGCGGGTGTGCGGCACCGCGATGCCGGGCCCGAGGCGGATGCGGGAGGTCCCGGCCGCGCACGCGGCGAGGGTGACCCACAGCTCGCGGCAGACCAGGTGGGTGTCGGCGATCCACGCGGTGTCGAACCCGAGCGATTCCGCGAGCTGCACCTGGCGAACCAGCACCGGGAGGGGCTGGCTCGCCAGGATGCCGACGTCGAACTTCACGAAGATCGGCTCAGACGTGGTGCCGCAGGAAGCCCTCGATCATCGAGTTCACCTGGTCCGGAGTCTCCATCATGTTGAAGTGGCCGGCGCCCACCGTCCAGCCGTTCACCACCTTCGGCATCCACTGCGACATCATATGTGGCGGGTTAAGCGGCGGCGTCGCGGCCAGGTGCAGGGCGGGCACCGTGCAGCGCTTGGCCATGCCCGGCCCGTCGAAGGCCAGGATGCCCTTCATCGCGGCGGCGGCCACTGGCGCGGGGGCCGCCATCATGGTCTTGAGAACCGAGTCCACCAGCTTCTTGTCGGACGTGGGCAGGAAGAGCGCGTTGGCGATGAACTGCCGCCGCGGCTCCTGGTTGCCCGCCTCGATCGCGCTCACCACGTCGCCCACCGGGCCCGTGAGCTCGGTCGGCCAGACGAGCGGCGCGGGATCCACCATCACAATCGCCGCCACCTTGTCCGGGTGGCGCGCGCCCAGCTCGAGCACCGTGATGCCGCCCATGCTGTGGCCGACCGCGACCACCTTGCCGAGCTTCAAGGTGTCGATCACGTGCGAGAGGTCGTCCACGTAGGCCGAGATCGGGTAGGCCCCGCTCGGCTTGTCGCTCTCCCCGTGGCCGCGGAGGTCGACCGACACCGTGCGATGACGCTTCGCGAAATGATCGGCCTGGGCCTTGAAGAACGAGCGGTCGCAGGTCCAGCCGTGGATGAAGAGGAAGGCGGGACTGCCGGAGCCCTTCTCCTCGTACGCCAGCTTCACGCCCTTGTGCTCGATGGTCGGCATGGGAGTCTCCTCCTTGAAGGGTGCCGCGACGTTGATCGGACGAGGCCGAGAATCAGCCCGAACACCGGCCCCGTCAAGGGGTATCCTCAATAGCCGAGATGGAACACGCGAGCCGGTTCGACGTGGCGGTGATCGGCGGCGGCCCCGGCGGCTCCAGCGTCGCCACCGCGCTCGCCCGGCGCGGCCGGAGCGTGCTCCTGCTGGAGCGCGATCGCTTTCCCCGCTTCCACATCGGCGAGTCGCAGCTGCCGTGGATCAACGGGGTGCTGGAGGCCCTCGGGGCGCACGACGCGGTGGCCAAGGCCGGCTTCGTGGAGAAGTGGGGCGCCAGCTTCTCGGAGATCGACGGGACCCCCGCCGCCTACGTGGATTTCACCGCCGCGGTCGAGACCCCGGTGCCGCAGACCTACCAGGTCCCGCGGGCCGCGTTCGACGAGGTGCTGCTCCGCCACGCCGAGCGCTCCGGGGTCATCGTGCGCGAGGAGCACCGCGCGGTCGACGCGGCCTTCGATCCGGACGGGGTCACCCTGCGCTTCACCGGGCCCGCCGGGCCGGGCGAGGCCCGCGTGCAGGCGGTGGTCGACGCCTCCGGTCGCGCCGGCCTGCTGGCCCGTCGCATCGGCGGCTACGAGACCGACGTCATGCTGCAGCACGTCGCGGTGCACGCCCAGTACGAGGGCATCCCGCGGGCCTCCGGCCGCCCCGCGGGCGACATCCGCGTGCTCACCCGCGCGGACGTGGGGTGGGTCTGGCTGATCCCGATCTCGGAGCGGCTCACCAGCGTGGGGGTCGTGGTGCCCCAGGCGCTCCACCGGCGCGAGTCGCGGGCGACCGCGGAGGAGAGCCTCGAGCACTACCTGCGCGAGACGCCGGCCGCGCCCGCGCTGCTGCGCGACGCGACGCGCGTGTCGCCCGCGCGCTTCGACGCGGACTATTCCTACCTCGCGCGCGCGATGGCGGGGGACCGGTGGGTCGCGGTGGGCGACGCGGCCGCGTTCCTCGACCCCATCTTCTCCACCGGGGTGCTGCTCGCCATGCAGGGCGGGCTCGAGGCGGCGGAGGCGATCGACGCGGGCCTGCGGGCGGGCGATCTCTCCGCGCGGCGCTTCGAAGGCTACGAGGGGGTGGTGCGGCGGCGCTATCACTACTTCCGCCGCTTCGTGGTGGGCTTCTACGATCCCTACTTCCGCCGCCTGCTGTTCCGGCGCTCGCGCCAGCTCGGCATCTACGAGGCGGTGCTCTCCGCGCTGGCCGGGAACTGGCGCCCCACCCTCGGCACCCGCCTGCGCATCCAGCTCTTCTTCGCGATCGTCGCGGTGAAGCGCTTCTTCCGCGTGGCCCCGCCCGGCGACGCGGCCTGGCGGCTCGAGCCCGCCGACCTCACGTCCGAGGGGGCGCGGACGCCTCGTCGGTGACCGCGAAGTAGCGGCGCGCCGCGTCCGACTGGTTCTCGTAGATCGACCCCTGACGGAGCGCCGGGGGCAGGGGCATGCGCACCGGCGTCGGCACCAGGCGCGGCTCGAGGCCGGGCGAGCCGGTGATCAGCCGGCCGTCGAAGTCGGCGAGGTTGGACACTCCCATGAGCGGCCACGCGTCGGCGGCCCCGTATTCGTAGAGCAGGAGCGTGCGCGGCAGGCTCGAGACGTTCTGGGCCGAGCCGTGCACGAGGCGCACGTGGTGGAAGCTCATGGAGCCGGCGCGCCCGGTGAGGGGCACCGCGCGCGCGATCTCGTCGCGGATCGCGGCCGGATCGATGGCGCCGCAGAAGTAGCGTCCGCCGTGGTGATCGCCGGTGTGGTGATCGAATGTCGGGCCGCGATGGGTGCCCGGCACCACCAGGAGCGGACCGTTGTCGCTGGTGCAGTCGTCGAGCATGACCCCGACCGCGAGCAGGTCGTCGTTGGTGTGGGGGTAGAACGCCCAGTCCTGGTGCCACTCCACCGGCGAGCCGTAGCGCGGCGACTTGAGATTGATCTTGGAGCCGTGCAGCCGGATCGCGTCGCCGAGGAGCGAGGTCAGGATCGCCACCAGCCGCGGATGGCGCATCAGGCGATCGAACACCGGGAAGAATCGGTGGGGCGTCTTCACCCGGCGCACCCGCGGGTCGTCCGGGCGATGGCCCGGCTCGAGATCGTAGACGTCGGTGTGCGCGGTCACCGCGCGCGCGCCGTCGAGGACGCGCGCCAGCTCCCGCCGCACGGCGTCGAGCGTGGAGGCGTCGAGGACGTCGGGAACCACCAGATAGCCCTGCTCGCGATAGAAGGCCACGTCGGAAGAGGAGAGCATGAGAAAAGGGTAGCACGGGACACGCGGTGCTTGACAGGGCGCCGCCGGTGACCGACATTCGGGGCGCGTCGTCGGGGTCAAAGACGATCCAAGGGGGACACGCCATGCTCGATTCGCGCATCAGCCGCCGCTCACTTCTCGCCGGGGCCGTCGGGACGTCCGCCCTGCTGACCCTGCCGCGGCCGGCCTTCCCGGCCGTGAAGAAGGGCACCAGCCTCCGCCTGTGGATCCTGAAGACCTACGTGGAGCCGACCAACAAGGCGATCGAGGCGAGCGCCCAGCGGTGGGCGCAGAAGAACGGGGCGAGCGTCACCGTCGAGTACTTCACGTTCGAGGACATGCAGACCAAGTACGTCGCCGCCATCGAGAGCAACAGCACGCCGGACATCGGCCAGCTCGAGACCAGCGCCCCCGCGCGCTTCGCGGGCATGGGCCAGCTCATCGATCTCACCACCTTCGCCCGCCAGATCGAGGGGCAGGTGGGCAAGGCACCCGCCAACGTATCCGCGGTCACCATGGTCGGCGACAAGGTCTACTCGCTGCCGTGGTACGTGATGGGCGCCTTCTGGTACGCGTGGCGCGACGTGTTCGAGAAGGCGAAGGTGAAGCTGCCCACCACCTTCGACGAGGCCAAGCAGGCGGCCGCCGCGCTCAACCGGCCCAAGGACAACTTCTACGGCCTGGGCCAGAGCTGGAACCGCACCGCCGACGGCTACGGGGTCATGCAGAGCCTGATGTACTCCCACGGGGTGAGCTGGGCCGGCAAGGACGGCAAGTACAAGTCGATCAAGACGGCCGCGATGCAGAACGTGATGAAGTGGGCGACCGACATCTACAAGGACGGGGTGCAGCCGGCCGACACGCTCACCTGGACCGGCTCCGGCAACAACGAGAACTTCATCGCCAAGAACATCGCCCAGACCTCCAACGGCCCCAGCATCACCTTCGCGCTCGAGAACGCGCTCGCCAAGGCCACCGACGCCAAGGACAGGAAGGCGAAGGAAGAGGCGCTCGCCAACCACGTGGCGCTGCCGCACCCGGCCGGCCCGGACGGCCGCCGCATGTGGGCCATCGCGATGAGCTTCGGGATCTTCAAGACCAGCAAGGACCCGGAGGCGGCCATGAGCCTGATCGCGCACCTGCTGTCTCCGGAGGAGACGGTGGCGGTCATGAAGGACTCCTACGGGCAGTTCGGGCCGGTGCTCGACAAGGCGCGGGCCGCCTCGAAGGACTACTTCAACAAGAACGACAACTACCGGACGTTCGGGCGGGCCGCGGAGTGGTTCGCCCCGACCGGGTGGCCCGGCCCCACCACCGCGGCGGCCGCCGAGGTGCAGGCGAGCAACGTGCTGACCGACGCGCCGGCCAAGGTCATCGTGGACAAGTGGTCGGTCGATCAGGCCATCGAGTGGGAGGACAAGAAGATCAAGGAAATCTACGACACCCTGCGCGGGTGACGTGGCGCTCCCCCACACCGTCGGCATCCCGGCCGTGCGGGCGCGCGCCTCCCTCTGGCGGCGCGCCCGCACCCGGGAGACCACGACGGCGCTCCTGTTCCTGCTGCCGCTGTTCGTCCTGGTGGTGGCCCTCATCGTCTATCCGGTCTACCGGGCGGTCTGGCTCTCGCTCACCGACAAGCTGGTGGGCTATCCCGAGCGGTTCGTGGGCCTGCGCAACTACGCCTACCTGGCCCAGGACGACACCTTCCACGCGGTCATCCGCAACAGCCTCGTGTTCACGGTGGGCTCGGTGGGCCTCAAGGTCGTCACCGGGGTGCTGATGGCGCTGGTGCTCAACAACGTGATCCGCGGCCGCAACTTCCTCCGCGGGCTCTTCCTGCTGCCCTGGATCACCTCGACCGTGATCATCGCGCTCACCTGGCGGTGGATGTTCGACGCCTTCCCGGGCCGCGGCTTCTTCAACAGCGTGCTGCTCGACGCGGGGCTGCTGCGCCGGCCGATCGCGTTCATGGCCACTCCGGAGGGCGCCATGATGGCGGTGATCGTGGCGAACTGGTGGCGCGGCTTCCCGTTCTTCGGGGTGTCGTTCCTGGCCGGGCTCGCGTCGATTCCCCGCGAGCTCTACGAGGCGGCCTCGGTGGACGGCGCTTCGTCCTGGCGGCGCTTCTGGCACATCACGCTGCCCGGGCTCAAGCACGTGATGATCGTCACCACGCTGCTGAGCTTCATCCTGACCATCAACGACTTCAACATCGTCTACGTGATGACCCGGGGCGGGCCCGGCACCGCGACCCAGATCTTCGCGACCTACTCCTACCAGGTGGCGTTCGGCCAGCTCCGCTGGGGGCGCGGGGTGACGATCTGCCTCTTCGTGGTGCCGATCCTGGTGCTCGGCATCGTCATGATCAGCCGCTACCTGCTCCGCGACCGCAAGTAACCGCCCGTGACCACGAAAGCCCTCACGCTCGCCGGCCTGGCCATCTTCCTCCTGGTCATCCTGGTGCCGTTCTGGTGGATCGCGAGCATGTCGTTCAAGACCTACGAGCAGATCCAGTTCGCCACCAGCATCTACGTGCCGAACCCGTTCACCTGGGAGAACTACACCGGGCTCTGGACCGAGACCCGCTTCCCGCTCTGGCTGCGCAACAGCCTGGTGACCGCGCTGGTGGTCACCGCCACCACCACGGTGGTGGCGAGCCTCGGGGGCTACGCGGTGGCCCGCCTGCGCTTCCCCGGACGCGAGTCGGTGGCGAGCCTGATCCTGATCCTCTACCTGATCCCGCCCGCGCTGCTCTTCATCCCGCTCTACCGGGTGCTGGCCGAGCTGGGCGCCACCAATCACCTCTCGTCGCTCTTCCTCTCCTATCCGACCTTCACGGTGCCCTTCTGCACCTGGCTCCTCATCGGCTTCTTCAAGGCGTTACCCGATGAGCTGGAGGAGGCGGCCCTCATCGACGGGGCGGGGCGGGTCACCGCGTTCTGGCGGGTGCTGCTGCCGCTGGCGGCCCCGGGGCTGGTGGCCTCCGCCATCTTCGCCTTCACCCTCTCGTGGAACGAGTTCCTGTATGCGCTGGTGTTCATCCAGGACGAGCAGGCCATCACGGTGCCGGTCGGCCTCAACCTGCTCATCTACGGTGACGTCTTCCACTGGGGCCAGCTCATGGCCGCCTCGGTGATCACCACGATCCCGGTGGTCGCCCTCTACGTCTTCATCCACCGTTGGATGGTGGAGGGGCTGGTCGCCGGCTCGGTGAAGGGCTAGAATTCCCCGCGAGGAGGTCTCCATGGCGACCATCGCAGCCACGCTCACCATCACGCCGGCCCATCCCGCCTTCGCGGCCGAGGTCTCGGGCGTCGACCTCACGCGTCGGCTCGACGACGCCACCTTCGAGCGCATCGCGGTGGCCTTCGACGACTACTCGGTGCTGGTCTTCCGTGGCCAGGCCCTGAGCGACGAGCAGCAGATGGCCTTCAGCGAGCGCTGGGGGCCGCTCGAGACCACGGTACGCACGCTCGGCGGGGAGGATCGGCTGGGGGCCCACATCGTCGATCTCTCCAACACCGACCCGGACGGCAAGCTGATGGGCTGGGAGGACCGCCGGATGCTCTACCAGTCCGGCAACCAGCTCTGGCACAGCGACAGCTCGTTCAAGCCGGTGCCCGCGCACTCCTCGGCGCTCTCCGCGCGGGTGATCCCGCCGGAGGGGGGCGAGACCGAGTTCGCGAGCATGCGCGTCGCGTACGAGCATCTCGCCGAGGACGTACGCCTCGACGAAAACTTACGCCGCGACTTGGATCGTCTAATAGTCGTCCACAGCTTCGGCTTCTCGCGCAGCATGATCGACCCCGGGATCGGCACCGAGATCGGCCGCGACTACCCGCCGGTGCGGCATGCGCTGGTGCGCGCCAACCCGCGCAACGGCCGCCGGTCCCTTTACATCGGCTCGCACGCCTGGTTCATCGAGGGGCTCGGGCTCGACGAGAGCCGCATCCTGATCGCGCGGCTGCTCGAGCAGACGACGCGGCCCGACCGCGTGTACCGGCACCGCTGGCAGGTGGGAGACCTCGTGATGTGGGACAACCGGTGCGTGCTGCACCGCGGGCGCCCGTGGGACAGCACCCGCTACAAGCGGGTCATGCATCGGACCACGGTGGCGGGCGACGGGGCGACCGCCGATCCCGCCTTTCTCCACGAGCTGACGGCGACCCGGTCCTGATCCCTCCGGACCGGGTCGCCGCCCTGCGGTCTGGCTAGCCGGCGCTGGGCCGGCTCTCCTCCGCGGCGGCGGGCTCGTGGCTCCCGTCCTCGGGGGCCATGCCGCGCATCCCCGGGCCCTGCGGCCCGCGGTGCTGCCACCGCTGGGTGAGCAGCGCGCGCAGCTTGTCACGCTGCTCCGGCGTCAGCACCTGGCGGCTCTGCTCCATGGTGCGGATTCGCGCCACGCGCCCATCCGCCCGCAGCTTCTCGATCTCGCGCACCTTGGTCTCGATCTTGGAAAGGTCCCGCGGCTTGTTGGCGTCCGCGGGGTCCGGCATCATCATCGTGCGCAGATCCAGCTCGGCCAGGCGACGGTCGGCCTGCCGCTTGATGGCGTCACGCTGCGCGTCCGTGCCGAGCTTGCGCAGGCTGTCGACCTGCGCCGGGGTCAGCGCCAGCTCCTGGCGGTGACGGAGCGCCAGCCCGGCCAGCGAGAAGCGGTGCATCTTGTGCCGGTGCCAGCCCCCGTGGCGGTGCATCGGCCCCTGCCGCCGCTCACCCATTCCCGGGCCGGGGCGCGGGGCGTCGGCCTGCGCCTGCGTGAGCTGCACGGCATCTTGTGCCTGCGCGGCGGGCGGCGCCTGTGCCGCGGCGGGCAGGGTCATGCCCAGTACCAGTGCCAGTGCTCCGAATGTGCCGGCAAATGTGCCGGCGAGTGCGCTGCGTGCCTTCATGGCATCTTCCTCCTTGCCCGTCGTTGCGGGCGTGTCGGCAACGGGGACTGCCTGGGCCCCCGATAGGTTCCACCCTTCTGCTCATACTGACGAGCGACCCGGGCGGCGCGTTGACCCCCGGGGGAGGATGGGCGGGGGGCCGGGCTCAGGAGGCGACGGCGGCGGCGACCTGGCGGGAGACCAGGCGGGCGTAAAGTCCGCGCCGGCGCAGGAGATCCTCGTGGCGCCCCTGCTCGATGACCCGCCCCTCGTCGAGCACCACGATCTGGTCGGCCGCCCGCACGGTGGACAGGCGGTGCGCGATCACCACGGTGGTGCGGGTGCGCGCCAGGCTCACGAGCGCCTCCTGCACCACCTGCTCGTTGACCGCGTCCAGGTGGGAGGTGGCCTCGTCCAGGATCAGGACCGGGGCGTCCCGCAGGAACGCGCGGGCGATGGCCACGCGCTGGCGCTGCCCGCCAGAGAGCTGCACCCCGCGCTCGCCCACCCTCGTGTCGAGGCCCTCGGGGAGCCCGGCCACCAGGGGTCCGAGGGCGGCCCGCTCGATGGCGGCGGCCAGGTCCGCGGGTGCCGCGTCGGGCCGCGCGATGCGGATGTTGCCGCCGAGCGTGTCGTTGAAGAGGTGCGTGTCCTGCGCCACCAGCGCGATGTGGCGGCGCAGGTCCTCGAGCGCCCACGCGCGCAGGTCGTGTGAGGCGAGCGTGATGGCGCCCCGCTCCGGATCCCAGAAGCGCAGGAGCAAGCTCGCGATCGTGGTCTTGCCCGCCCCGGACGGGCCGACCAGCGCGACGGTGGCGCCCGCCGGCACCGTGAACGACACGGAGGCGAGCGCGGGCCGCCGCCGTCCCGGGTAGGTGAAGGTGACGTCGTGCAGCGCGATGGCGGCCGCGTCGTCGCGTCGCGGCCCCGGGATCGCGACCCCGGGCCCGTCCGCGATCCGCACCGGCTCGGCGTGCACCGCGTGCACGCGCCGCGTGGCCGCGAGGGTGTCGGCGAGCTGGCGGCCCACCTGCGCGATCTCCCACACCGGCACGAAGGCGGACATGGCGAGCAGGGTGAGGAGCGGTAGCATCGCGCTCTCGAGCCGCCCCGAGGCCACGAGCCACGCGCCCACGCCGGTCACCGCGAGGCCGCCCAGCCCGGTGGCCACGTCCTGCAGCGCGGTCTGGCGCGCGAGGTCCGCCAGGAAGGGCATCCGCGCCTGCGCGTAGGCCGTCGCGCGCGCGGCGAGCGCCTCGCCCCGGCGTGCCTCCTGCTGGAAGGCCACGATCTCGCCCAGGCCCTGCACCGAGTCGACCGCGTGCGCGTTCAGCTCGCCGGAGGCTTCGCGGGCGCGCCCGCTCAGGCGGTCGATCCGCGCGCGGCCCAGCACCGGGCTCAGCGCCGCGTAGGCGAGGAACGGCAGCACCGCCGCCGCCATCGGCCAGCCGAAGACCGCGAGGGTGGCCAGCACCACCGCGGGCACGAGCACCGCGACCAGGCCCGGGGTGATGGTGTGGGCGAAGAAGTACTCGATCAGCTCGATGTCGTGCGTGGCCACCCCGAGCAGATCGCCGGTGCGTCGCGCGGAGAGGTAGGCCGGCCCCAGCGCCACCAGCTTGCGGAAGAAGCGCATGCGCATGTCCGCGAGCAGGCGATAGGCCATGTCGTGCGCGAGCCAGGACTCGAGCCAGTGGAGCACCCCCGCGGCCGGCGCGACCAGTAGCAGCGCCACCAGCAGCCCGCGGGTCGGCGCGCCGCGGCTCACCGCGCGCACGACCAGGGCGCTCAGCAGTCCGACCCCGATGAGCGCGGCGACGCGGGCCACGCCCAGCACGAAGGTGATGACGAGACGGGCGTGGTAGCCGGACGCCAGCCCGAAGAGGATGCGGCCCACCTCCCGCCAGCCCGGTCCCGCCGCGCGCAGCACCGCGGGCGCTTCCTCGCCGTCCGCGCTCGAAGGATCGCCGCTCCCGGGGGTGGCGCCATCGTTGGGCACGTCCACCGGCGCGTCGTCGAACCGCCCGTCGGCGCGGTGGCCGCCGCCGGCCTGCCCGGCCATGAGCCGCCGGTAGACGCCGTCGCGCGCCATGAGGGTCCCGTGAGTGCCGCTCTCCGCGACCGCGCCGTCGTCCAGGACCAGGATGCGGTCGGCCCCGATGATGCTCGAAAGCCGGTGGGCGAAGATGAGGGTGGTGCGGCCGCGCATGAGGCGGTCGAGCGCCTCCTGGATCGCGGCCTCGCTCTCCGCGTCGACCGAAGAGAGCGCCTCGTCCAGGATCAGGATCGGCGCGTCGCGCAGGAGCGCGCGGGCGATCGCGATGCGCTGGCGCTGGCCGCCGGAGAGACGCACCCCGCGCTCGCCCACCACGGTCTGGTACCCCTGCGGCAAGGCCGCGATCGCCTCGTGGATGTTGGCGTTGCGCGCGGCGGCCTCGAGCTCGGCCTGGGTCGCGTCGGGCCGGCCCATGCGCAGGTTGTCCTCGACGGTGCCGTGGAAGAGATAGGTGTCCTGGCTCACCACCGCGATCAGGCGTCGCAGGTCGTGGAGCGAGAGCTCGCGCAGGTCGTGCCCGCCCACCGTCACGCGCCCCGCGCTCGGGTCCGCGAAGCGCAGCAGGAGCCGCGAGATCGTGGACTTGCCGGCTCCGCTCGCGCCCACCACGCCGACGCGCTCGCCCGCCGCCACCTGGAACGCGAGGTCGCGCAGCGCCGGCCGGCGGCCGCCCGGGTAGGCGAAGGTGACGTGCTCGAAGGTGATCGAGGGTTGAATCGGGCTCGCGGTGAAGTGAGTGTTCTGGTCGAGGACCTGCGGCTGGACGGCGAGCAGGTCGCGGATGCCCTGGGCGGCGGAGAGGCCGAGCATGCCCTGGTGGAGCACCACGCGCAGCTCGCGGAGCGGGCGGAAGATCTCGACCCCGAGCATCAGCACCACCACCAGGGCGGTCAGCTCCATGCTCCCGGCCTGCACGCGATGGGCCCCGAGCCCGAGGGCGACCGCGGCGCCGAGCGCGATGCACACGTCGCTGATGCCGCGGGCCATGGTGTTGGTTCCGAGCAGCCACATGGTGGCCTGGAAGAGCGAGTGCCCGCGCTCCTCGAGCAGTCGGGCGCGCGCGCCGCTCTGGCCGAAGGCGGCCAGCGTCCGCAGCCCCTGGATCGCGTCGAGGAACTCGGCACCGTAGGCCTTGTAGGCGTGCGATCGCTCGAGGCTGTGGCGGCTGTCCCACCGGTGCCAGAGGGTGGGGAGGAGGAAGGTGGCCAGCGCGGCGGCCAGGATCACCCCGGCCAGCGGCAGGTCGATCGCGGCCACGATCGCGAAGATCAGGAACGGGGTCAGCGCGGAGACGAAGAGCTGCGGCAGGTACTGGCCGAAGTAGACCTCGAGCTGTTGCACGCCTTCGACCACCGAGAGGATGACGTCGCCGGTGCGGGTCTGGGTGAAGTGGGCGGGGCCGAGCGCGGTGATCTGCGCGTAGAGCGTCCCGCGCAGCCGCGCCTGGACGCGGGCCGCGGTGTGGTGCGCGACCATCGCGCGCCCATACTCGAGGAGCCCGCGGAGGGCGATGAGGGCCGCCACGCCGGCCACCGGCCACGCCAGGCGCCCGAGCGGGTCGCCCGCCAGCAGGCGGCCCAGCACCCAGCCGAGCAGCGCCAGCCGCGCGGTGCCCACGAGCACCGAGAGGAGCCCGGCCAGGGTGGCGCCCGCGATCCGCAGGCGGACGCCGCGGGTGAAGGCCCAGAGCCAGCCGTCGACGTACATGGCCGCCTCAGGCCCGCGCGCGCAGGCGGCCGGCCACCACGCGCACCTTGCGGGGCGCCGCGAGCCAGATCGCCACCGCCGAGACGACGCTGCAGGCGATCGCGATCTGGAAGGCCAGCACGTAGGTGCCGGTGTGGTCGTGCAGCACCCCGGTGATCCAGGGTCCCACCGCGCCCCCCGCGATTGAGGAGAGCATCAGGGTGCCGAAGATCGAGCCGTAGTGCCGGCCCTGGAAGATCTCGGCCGGGATCGCGCCCACCACCGACGTGAGCCCGTAGCCGAGCATGCCCTGCGAGACCACCA
>WNFG01001009.1_pt1 | contig 32035 bp, 20 predicted proteins | sample 5400431 | NCBI WGS metagenome assembly WNFG01 (sample SAMN13153346, study PRJNA577476) | soil metagenome | isolation source: 120 cm saprolite under Douglas fir tree site 2 hole 3 replicate 2 | place: USA:California | collected 2015-04-18 | reverse complement strand
TCGTGGTAAAACTGTCGCAGGACGATAGCCGCCTAGTACTCGTAGTAGACGACAACGGTGAAGGGTTCAGTTTTGCCGGCAGGTTCACCGCCGATGAGTTGGATCGTCTCCGGCTGGGTCCCATTTCCATCAAGGAGCGTACGCGAACCGTGGGCGGGGTTCTGACTGTGGAGTCGAACCCGGGGCATGGAGCGCGTCTAACAATCGAAGTCCCGCTCGGTTGACGGGTTTCAGGGTTGTCTTACAAACCTTGACATAAACATGGCCAAAACCACGAAACAGCAGATACGGGTACTACTAGCCGATGACCACGCGATCTTTCGCGATGGCCTGCGGAAGCTTCTCGATTCCGACGAAGACATCATCATCGTCGGCGAAGCGCAAAACGGGGCCGAGTGCATCAAGATGCTCGCGAAGCTCAAGCCCGATATTTTGTTGCTCGATCTGCGCATGCCGGATAAAGACGGGCTCGCGGTGCTTGAAGAGGTCAATTTCGATACGCTGCCGACGCGCGTTGTTGTTCTCACCGCTGCGGAGGATGATCGCGACGTGGTTCGCGCGATGCGGCTCGGGGCGCGCGGCGTGGTGCTGAAGCAATCCGCTACCGATTTGCTGGTGAAAAGTATTCATCGCGTGCACGCCGGAGAAATCTGGCTCGACAATCGCATGACCGCCGAGGTCATGAAAGCGTTTTCGAAGTCTGCCGAATCCGGGCCGCGGCGCGAAAAGCCGCTGCTCAGCGACCGCGAAAAAGAAATTGTGCAGCTCGTCGCGCAGGGATTCCGCAACAAGGAAATCGGCGAAAAACTTTTCATCTCCGAGCAAACCGTCAAGAACCATCTCCACAATATTTTCGACAAGCTTGGCGTCTCCGACCGCCTTGAACTCGCGTTGTATGCGATACACCACAGACTGATAGATCAGTCCTAGCCATCCCGGCCCGTGCCGGGACGCCATCCACCACCAATGATCGACCAGTCTTAGTTTTTCTGTTTACGTCTGATCGTCGGGCAAGTTGCTCCTTCCTGCAGAGTCAGCCACCGGACCCAAAGCGATACTTTTAGAATTAGGACGACTGAAATCTCCTACACCCGTTCCAGAATAGGAAGTGTTGGTATACAACCCGGTTGTTTTCGTATGAGTGGCAAATACTGGATTTACAGGCACGAAGTCTATATGAGTGGCAAACAACTAATGGTCGGTTCGTCCTAAAACGAAATGCTTGGTAGCGTTGGCGGCTTCGCGGCCACCCCCCATATTCCCCGCCGAAATCACAGCGGGGTAAGATGTTTTGCATCGCATTAAAGAATTCCCACCTTCAGGAACAGGGAGTCGAATTCCGCAAATGGCCCGTGCAATAGCTCCACGGATGGAGCGGCGACACCGTACCGGGCAACAATGTTTCCAAAGTGACAAGGGAATCTGTTATTGAGATGAGTACAGGGAGTGCGGGGAGGCTTGTTTCCCGGTGGCAGGGAAACTAAGGTAGACAGAAGCGTAAGGAGGGGTAGGAACCTCCACCGAAAATTATGAGTCCTCCGGAGATACGAGGCGGGGCGCGGGCGTTTGTCCGCAGCCTCAACATTCTGCTGAAATTCGCACGGCTGTACGAGTTTGGCCACGCGAAAACGACGCAGCAGTTTGAAACGACGTGGAAGGAACTGCGCGGGGCGCTGAATGACAGCGGCGGGAGCGGTGTGCTGCTCGGCGCTTCGGGGACGCAAATTCTTCTGGATGGTGTGCCGCTGGGATCGGCGGCCGGCGAACGCAGTTTCGCGCAACTGCTGATTACTTCCGGGATCGCCAGCATTCACTTTTCACCAACACTGACGCAGCCGCAATTCGCGCGATTCGTGCGCGCGTTCCCGAGCGGGAATGCGAAGCCGTCTTCGCTGGCGGAGCAATTGAAGTCCGCTTTGGCAGGAGAAACCAGCATCAAGGTGAATGAGATTCGGTACGTGGCGGAAGATTCGTCCGTGGCGGGGATCAAGGTAGCGGCGCAACTGACGCAAAAGGTGCTGGGTGCGCACGGCGACAAATTCAAAGATTTCTTCGAAGATCCGAACAAATTGCTGCAAATGATCCTGGCAGCAGAAAGCACGCGCGGAGGCGGCGGTGGAGGCGGAGGAGGAGTGGGTGGGCCGGGGCACGGTTCGGGCGGGCCGGGACCGGGGTTTGGGTTGGGCGGCGGTGGCATGGGTGGTAGCGGCACTGGTACGGGGAGCGGAGGCTCAGGCGGATCCGGCACGGGCGGTGGCGGCGGAACGAACATGTGGGAACCCAGCGGAGGCCGCGGCGGTGCGGGCGGCGGGGGGTTGGGAACTGGAGGGCTCGGGACCGGCACGGGCGGTGGCGGGACGGGTACGGGTAGTGGAAGCGGTAAGGGCACAGGCACGGGTGGCGGTGGAGGAGCAGGTTCTGGCACTGGTGCAGGTGGGGGAACGGGAGTTGGCGGTGGGATAGGTGGGGGCCCTGGCGAAGTGACCACGCCGGGAAGATGGCAGACTGCATCGGCGATGCTGCGCGGGGCCATGGGGGGCGGAACAGGGGGCGTGCCAGGAATTCCTGGCGCACCGGGAGAAGGCGGCAGCGGCGGTTTTTCAGTGGCGGAAGAGGATGTTCGAGCGATGCTGGGATTGTTTGCGCAGCTGGGGAAGTCGCGCAAAGATCCGGAGGCCCGGATGGACGCTCCGACCTTCCAATCCCGGTTGAGCACCATGCCGGTGCGAGCACAATTCACGCTGCAGCAGGCGCTGGCGGGACTCGCGGCGCAGGCGCCGGATTCCAAGCCGGACAAGCCGATGCTGTTGAAACTCGCCGAGCACGTGGCGATTCGCTTCGCGCTGGACAGTTATGAGAAGGGCGAGCTGCGCGTGAACGCGGTGAAACAATTGCTAGACCGCATGAACACGGAGATTGAAGCGCTGCGCAAGATTCTGGGCACGCAGGAAGAGATGATGGCGCACGCGGGACTCTCGGTGCAGTCGTACACCGAGCTGCTGGATCAGGAGTTCTGGGAGCAGGTGCCGGAAGAAAACAAGAAGGAAGTGCTGACGTCGGATGAAGCGTGGTGTGTGCCGCCACGGAACGTGCGAGCGTTCCTGGAAGACATGTTGCGGCGCGGAGAGCTCAAGACGGTAAATGAGATCCTGATGAAATATGCGTCGTGCGTGGGACTGGAAGCACCGGAAGCGCGGCGCACGACGGCGATCGGACTATCGGATCTGGGCGAATTATACGGCAGCGGCGACGGCAGTGCGTTGATGGATGCGATCCGGCGGCTTGGGAACCAACTGGCGATCGAGCGCGAACCGGAATTGCAGACACTGATTAGCGCGGCGTTTGTGCGGCTGAGCCAGGAAGCGGCTTCGAAGCGCTGCTACCCAGCGATGCAACAAGCGCTATCCTCGCTCGACAGCGTAGAGGCGCAGAGGCCGGGATCCACGCAGAGCCTGCGGCCGCGCATCGGCGCGGAAGAGCGCCTGCCGGAATTCATCGAGGAAGCGCTGCGGAGCGGCCACATTGCGGACGGGATGACGGAGATTCTGGGGTTGATGCCCAAGGCGACGCTGCATTATGCGACGAACCGGTTTGGACATTGCGGGTTCCGCGAAGATTGCGAATTGCTTTGCGAGGTGGTGCGCGGGCTGGGAGAGGACGCGACGCAACGGCTGATCGAGACGTTGCAGACGGCTCCTGCGGGAGAAGCAGCCGAGGCCATTGGGTTGCTGAGCCAGCTTTCGCCGGAGAGCGTGGAGAAAATCCTGCCACTGCGATTGTCGCAATGGCCGCGCTCCTCGCATGACCGCACGGTGCGCCAGCTTTCCGCGACACCGGCAGAGCCGCGGGCGCGGTTGCTGATCGCGCTTTATGATTCGCTGGACGTGATGATCCGCCCCCTAGCTCTCGACGAAATGGGCATGAGCGGGGAGGGCGCCTGCATTCCCAAGCTCATCGAACTGGCGCAGAACGATGCGATTCCTGGATTTACCAGAATCAAGGCGGTCGAAGCGATCGGGAGATTGCGCGCGTCCGCTGCCAGCGCGCTTTTGCAGCATATTTTGGACACCCGGCAAGTGTGGCGCTGGGTGTACCCGAATGAATTGAGAATCGCGGCAGCGCAGGCGCTGATCCGAGTTGATCCTAGCGTGGGAATGGAAAAAGTCGCTGCGAGCGGTATCGACCGCAAAGAACTGACGCTCGAACCCACAGATCCCGAACCGAATGCCTCCGTGATCCGGCAGAGGCGCTACGCTCGTTTGAAACTTTCACGCAACCTGATTGCGGTGACGACAAATTTGCGGGAAAACTTCAGGCTTTCGATCCCGGAAATGAACTTGGGAGGCGGAATCGGTTCCGGGGAACGCCATCTGGCGCCGGGTTCGCTGCTGTCGCTGAAGTTCTCGCTAGGGGTGCGCCACATCAAAGCGCAAGCCATCGTGCGCGGAGCGCGGCCGCAGGCGATGGCCTTCGAATTCGTGGAGATGGACCTGGATGAGCGGTACCGGCTGCGAAAACTGCTGCTGGAACTTGGCGGCCTGCCGATGGTTGCGCAGGTGACCAATCGCACGCGCCGGCGAGGGCGCGTGGCCATCGCAAGAAACTAGATTCCGCAGCAACGAAGTTTTCTGCCCTGCGGATGTCCCTTCCTTCCCACCTGTCCTCTCCGGCGCCGCACCCGTCCGCTCGTTCAGGGTGCCCACCCGGCCTTGAGGTGTCTTGACATCCGGAGCACATGGGACCTCTGTACCATTGCGGGGTACAGTGCCTGGCCCTACGGTACTAGATAGGGAGTCCTACTCGGGACGCACGCGGGATGGAATGAAATCAGACCCAAAAACAACGGCGGGACGCGCTTTCGTAAGAAGCCTGAACATCTTGCTGAAATTCGCGCGCCTATATGGGTATGGGCACGCGCGCACCATTGAGTTGCTGCAAATCGCCGGGCAGGAGTTGCGCACGGCCATCCCCCTGGGTTCGGAAGGGGGGCTTCTTCTGGGCGCGACGGGTTCTCAGCTCTTGCTCGATGGAGTACCGCTGGAAGGCGCACCCGCCGAAAAACAATTCGCGCAGTTGTTGTCCGCCGCAGGGCTGGCCAGCGTGCAGTTCTTTCCTTCGGTGACGCAGGATGAGCTGGGGCGCTTCGTGTGCGCGTTTCCTACCGGCAAAGCAAAACCCGCCGAGCTAGCACTGCAATTGAAGTCCGCGCTCGCGGGCGCACCGGGAATCCGCATCAATGAGATTTGCTTCGTGGCTACGGATTCACGGCTGAAGGAAGCGAGCATGGCTGCGCAATTGGCGGCCGCATCGCTCGGTAACGACCAGAACAAGTTTTCTGAATGGCTGAACAACCCTCATAAATTGCTCGAATTGATCGCCGCTGCCCAGGGCGCGAAAGGCGACGGCGCCACCGGAACGGGACTGGATGGACACGGGATGGGAAGCTCCGGCCCAGGCGCCGGAGGCCCCGCTGGTGGGAGTCAGGGTATCGAAGGCCCAGGTCGTGGGGGTCCTGGAGGCGGTGGACCAGGGGGCGGAGGACCGGCGGGAGCCCCCGGCAGCGACCCGGGCGGCGGATGGGGCGGCGCGCCGGCAATTGACATGTGGCCCGGAACTGGCAGCAGCAGCAGCGGCGCGGCACTTGTTTCTGGAGTGGTGGCTGGCCTTGCTCCTGGCGGGGGGGGCGAGCCGACCGAAGAAGAACTCCTCAAGATTCTTGGCGCGCTAACGAGCTTCGGAAGCATCGGCACGGGGCAGAGCGGTTTGGCTGCGGCCGGCGCATTCCAGGAGAAGGTCTCGCAGTTACCCGGCACTGCGCAAGACACCTTGAAACAGGCGCTTGCAGCCCTGGCCGCGCAAGCACCAGATGCCAAACCGGATGAGTCCGTGTTGGTGCAGCTGGCGGAGCACTTGGCGATTCGTTTCGCGCTCGAGCGGTTCGAACGCGGCGAAGTGAAGGTCAACGCCGTCCGGCAAATGCTGGATCGCATGAATCAGGAAATTGAAAACCTCCGGAAAATCCTTGGCGCGCACGAAGACAAGATGAGCGACGCCGGGATACTCGCGGAGTCGCACCGTGAAATTCTGGACCGGCAGTTCTGGGCAGCGGTGCCGGAGAGCGGCAAGCGCGCCGTGCTGATGTCCGGGGAAGCGTGGTGCATTCCGCCGCGCAACGTGCAATCCTACGTCGGCGAACTACTCGAGCAGGGAAACGTAGCGGAAGCCATCGGCATTCTTCAGAATTATGCGGCGTGCGCGGACAGCGAAGAAATCGATGCGCGGAAGAAGACCGCGGTCGGGCTTTCCGAAATGGCCCAGCTGTATTCGAAGGCCGATCCTAAATTGCTCAGCGAGGCGCTTCGGCACCTGGGAGTGCGGCTCAGCGTTGAGCAGGACACCGAGCTGCAAGGACTGGTCAGTGCCGCGTTTGTGCGCTTGAGTCAGGAAGCGGCCACCAGCCGCTATTTTCCTGCGATGGAGCAGGCGCTCGATTTGATCGCCGGGGTGGAATCGCAGCGGCCGGGAATTGCGCGCAGCATGCGCTCGAAGATGGGCATCGAAGACCGCGTGCCCGATTTTGTGGATGAAGCATTGCGAGCACGGCACGTCGCGGCGGGATTGACGAATGTTCTGAAACTCTTGCCGCAAACGACCATGGAACAGCTCGCCATGCGCTTCAACCGCTGCAGCTTGCGCGAGGATGCCGAGCACGTGGCCAATCTGGCTGCCGATCTCGGGGAAGAGGCCGTGCAGTATCTGCGCAGCACCGTTCGCGGCGGACCGATCGCGGAAGCCGTGGAGATGACCGGCCTGCTGAGCAAGCTCGATCCGCAATCGGTCATGGTGTATCTGCCGGGAAGAATGAAGGATTTTCCGCGGACCTCGCAGGACCGCGTGATTCGGCAAGTGTCGGGCAGTGGCGCTCCGAGAAGGTGCCAGATCCTGCTCGAGCTGCTCGATCACGTGGACCCGCTGGTGATGCCTCTGGTGATCGATGAGATCGGCGTGGCGGCGGACCGTGAAGCACTTGGCAAGCTGCTGACCATTGCCGACGGAGATTTACCCACCGGGGCCAGCGCGTATCTGCGGGTAAAAGCGGTGGAAGCGCTGGGCCGGATCCACGCGCCGGAATCTGTGAGCACGCTGAAGCGCATCCTCGAGACAAAGAAGATGTTTGGCTGGGCGCATCCACAGGAATTGCGTATCGCTGCGTATCAGGCCCTGGAAAAGCTCGAGCCGGAATGGGCCCTCGCGTTTCTGCCCAGGGGCGGGATCGAGCGGGAAGACCTGGCGCTCGCTCCGCTGACCGTGCAATCCGTTTCGAAGTTTGTACGCCAGCGGCGGCACACGCGAGTGCGGCTAAAGAAGATGATCCGGGCGGTGTGCACGAACCTCAAAGAGGGTTGCACGATGGACATCAAGACCGCCAGCCTGACAGGAGGCGTCGCCACGCTAAGCAGGCACCTGATTCCCGGAACGCAAGTTCAATTGCGGTTGCAGGTCGGGTTGAGGAACCTGCAGGCCACGGCGCTCATGCGCGACTCGCGCGCGCAGGACATGTCGTTCGAAATTGTGGATATGACGCTCGAGGAGCGCAGCAAGTACCGGCGAATGCTTGCGGGCCACGTGAACAATACGCACGGTGCTCCCGAAGGTGAGCGCGCACCAGCTCTCGCAGAATCCGCAGTTGTTCGATAAGCGCTTCCACTAAGGCCTTCCGCATCGATCGAGCTTCCTTGTGAACCAGCGTGGTGTTTCTTGGCGCAGGCGCATCCAACCAGTTAGAATAGGATGTTTGCATGTAAAGCGTCGCGGCAACCTGCTCCTCAGTTGCGCAGCGGACCGTCAGGAGACGGCGAAACCCCAAATGGAAGCAGCCCAGATACTCGATCGCGTCGTCGCTCGGTTTATCGGCACCAAGCATGAGCGCGACATCAAGAAATTACAACCCGTGATCGCAGCGATCAACGCTCGCGAAGCCGAGACGCAAGCGCTCAGCGACGAAGCCCTGAAGACACGCTTTGCAGAGCTGCGCGCACAAGTGCAGGAACAGTTGAAGGACGCCGATCCCGGTGAGTCCACGTTCCGCGGGCTGATGCAGCAAGCTCTGGAGCCGGCAATCGTGCCGGCGTTCGCGCTGGTGCGCGAAGCGGGCCGACGCTTCCTGAACATGCGGCATTTCGACGTGCAGTTGATCGGCGGCATCGTCCTGCACGAAGGCAAAATCGCCGAGATGAAAACGGGCGAAGGCAAAACGCTGGTGGCCACGCTGCCGGCAGTGCTGAACGCTCTCGCGGGGCGCGGCGTGCACATCGTGACCGTCAACGATTACCTGGCGCGCCGGGACGCGGAATGGATGAGCCCGCTTTACAAAGCGCTGGGATTGAGCGTCGGCGTGATCGTCCATGATCTCGATGACGACCAGCGGCGCGCGGCTTACGGTGCGGATATCACGTACGGGACCAACAACGAGTTCGGCTTCGACTATCTCCGCGACAACATGAAGTACGACCTGGCGCATTGCGTGCAGCGCGGCCACCACTTCGCAATCGTTGACGAAGTCGACTCCATCCTGATTGACGAAGCGCGTACGCCACTGATTATTTCCGGCCCGTCCGAGGAATCAACGGACAAATACGCCAAGATCGACAAGATCATTCCGAAGCTGATCCAGGATATTGATTACACGCTGGACGAAAAACACCGCACGGCTACCCTGACTGAAGAAGGCGTCAGTAAATGCGAGCGATTGCTGAGTCTCGGCAATTTGTATGACCCCGCGCACATGGAAACAATTCACCACGTCTACCAGGCGCTGCGCGCGCACACGCTTTACAAGAAGGACGTCGATTACGTGGTGAAAGACGGCGAAGTCATCATCGTGGACGAATTTACGGGTCGCCAGATGCCCGGCCGCCGCTGGTCCGATGGCCTGCACCAAGCTGTGGAAGCCAAGGAAGGCGTGAAGATCGAGCGGGAAAACCAGACGCTCGCGACGATCACCTTCCAGAATTATTTTCGCATGTACAAGAAGCTTGCCGGCATGACCGGCACGGCCTCCACGGAAGCGGCGGAGTTCAGCAAAATCTACAACCTGGAAGTGACGATCATTCCGACGAACCGCACGCTAATCCGCATCGAAGCTCCCGACGTCGTGTATCGCACGGAAAAAGAAAAGTTTGAGGCGGTTGTGAACGGCATCATGCAGGAAGACAATTCGTTCGCGAATGGCATCCGCCACTATCACCAGCGGGGCCAGCCCGTGCTAGTTGGCACGATTTCCATCGAGAAGTCGGAAACCATCGCGGAATTGCTGAAGAAGTCCGGCATCCCACACCAGGTGCTGAACGCCAAGCAGCACGAACGCGAATCGCGCGTCGTTGCGCAGGCGGGACGCAAAGGCGCGGTCACTGTGGCGACCAACATGGCCGGCCGCGGCACGGATATTCTGCTCGGCGGCAACCCCGAGCAGATGACGCGCGATCATTTTCTGAAAAACAAGCTGGCCATGCCCTACGCCGCGGCGCCTGCCGTTATTCCCGCTGAGCCGGCTCTAGGCGAGGCTGCGCAACCCACGGTGCAAATGGTTCTTTTCCAGCATGAGGGCAAAATCTTTCAGGTGCCCGCGGATCAGTGGAAGCCGGTGTACGACCAATTCGCGGAGCAGTGCAAAGCGGAACACGACGAAGTGGTGGCGCTCGGCGGATTGCACATTCTTGGAACGGAGCGCCATGAGGCACGGCGCATTGACAACCAGTTGCGCGGCCGCGCGGGACGCCAGGGCGATCCCGGCTCTTCGCGTTTTTTCCTTTCGCTCGAAGACGATTTGATGCGCATTTTCGGGGGCGAGCGCGTGAAGGCGCTGATGTTCCGACTGGGGATGACCGAAGGCGTGCCCATCGAATCGGGTCTCATCTCGCGCCGCATTGAGAACGCGCAGAAATCCGTCGAAGCCCAGAACTTCGACGCGCGCAAACACCTGCTCGAATACGACGACGTGATGAACAAGCAGCGCGAAACGATCTATTCGATTCGCCGGTCCGCGCTGGAAGGAAAAGATCAGCGCGATTACATCCTGGGCATCGCGGAAGACGTCGTGCGCGAGCTGGTGAATACGTATTGCCCGAGCGATCAGCACCCCGACCAATGGAACGTCACGCAATTCTTTGCGGAGGCCAACGCGCAGTTCGGCGTGGACATGAAAGCGGCGGGCGTTGATCCCGCTTCGCTAAACCACGAGCAGCTTGCCGACGCCGCGGCGGAAGCGGTCCAAAAACGCTACGAAGAAAAAGAGACGCAATTTGGCGCGGACCTGATGCGCTGGCTCGAACGCCGCATCATCCTCGACGTGGTCGACTCGCAGTGGAAAGACCACCTACTCTCGCTCGACCACCTAAAAGAGGGCATCGGGCTGCGCGGTTACGGGCAGAAAGATCCGCTCGTTGAATTCAAGAAGGAAGCTTTTATCCTTTTTGAAGACATGATGACGCGCATTGACAACGAAACGGTGCGCTATCTTTTTCACATTCAGGTGCAGCAGGGCGAGCAGCCGCCTTCGGAAGGTGTGCGACAGCCTTCGTCGGGGCAGCCTCAACCGCCTCGTCCGCGTGCCGATGCGGCTGCGGCCAGCGCTGCCGCGCGCGCCAGCGAGCCGCAGCATTTGCCTGCGGTGGCGCGGGAAATCGAGCGACGCCAACAGCGCCAGCAAAAAGATTTGCAGTATCAGACCGGCCCGGCACAAGCGGAAGCGCCGAAACCCGTGAAGGTCGGCGCGAAGGTGGGACGCAATGATCCATGCCCGTGCGGCTCGGGCAAGAAGTACAAGAAATGCCACGGCGCATGAGTAGGACCGATATTCCTGTTTGTCCTGCCTTTGCTGAAGCCGTGAGCAAGATTTAGTCGTGCTTGATTGAACAGTGGACAGGCAGAATGCCTGTCCTATTACAAAGGAAGCCAATGCCACCAGGTCCTGCCCCCCAGCAACAAACCGAACGCCAGCCGATTCCCGGCGTGAAAAATCTCGTGGCCGTTGCCAGCGGAAAAGGCGGCGTCGGCAAGACCACGGTCGCTGTGAATCTTGCGCTGGCGTTGGTGAAGCTGGGCCACAAAGTGGGGTTGCTCGACGCCGATGTTTACGGGCCGAATGTGCCGATCATGCTGGGCGCGACGCAGCAGCCGGAGGCCACGGCCGATAAGCACATCATTCCCGTGCAATCGCAGGGGCTGAAAATGATTTCGATGGGCCTACTGAACCCCGGTGACAAGCCCATGATCTGGCGCGGTCCGATGCTGCACAGCGTGATTACGCAGTTTCTACGCAGCGTGGAGTGGGGCGAACTGGATTATCTGATCATCGATCTTCCTCCCGGCACGGGCGACGTGCAATTGACGCTGATCCAGACGGTCGCGGTCACCGGCGCGGTCGTTGTGACCACGCCATCAACCGTCGCGCTCGCCGACGTGCGCAAAGCCATCGAAATGTTCCGCCAGGTGAATGTGGAAGTGCTGGGCGTGGTTGAGAATATGAGCTCGTTCGCGTGCCCGCACTGCGGCGAGGCGATTGATATTTTTGGCCACGGCGAAGGTGCGAAGACGGCGCTGGCCTACGGTGTGCCCGTGCTGGGCGAAATTGAAATCGATCCGCGCATTCGAATCGGCGGCGATACCGGCAAGCCGGTTGCGTCTCTCGGCGAAGAGGGCGCTGGCGCGAAAAGTCTGTACTCCGTGGCGCGGGCTGTCGTGAATCGCCTCGCGGAAGTGGGCGCCACCACTGGCCCCACGGTTCAAATCGACTGAAGCTTCAGACTTCTTTTCTTCCGGCGGGCTTCTCTAATTCTGCGATCTTGGCGCGCAGACAGTCCGGACAAAGGCATCCCTTTGCATCGGTGGGGATCGGGACAGGCGGCAATGCCGCACACCAGCAGCCGCCTTCTGGCTGGCAAGTCATTGCCGCGCCGCATTTTGGGCATTTGGTTTGCATTGAGCGATGATGGCGCAGATGGCGCGCGCCGTCCAGCGCCCCACGTGAGCCGAGCGGTTGCGCTTCCTTGTCAGTAGGGCGAGCCGGATGCTATCTTGGCGTGATTCGTGCATGCCAACTCATCCGCAAGGGCGCGATATATCGTGCCCTTACAATGAGATAGCGCTGGCCGCGTCTTTGTGCAGGGCTGGTCCGAAGAGGAAGAACATAAGGAATACGATTGCGAGGCCAACCCGACATCCGGCCGTATCGTGGAAAGCACCCGCAGATCGCGGCTTCGGCGTACATTGATCCCGCCGCGGTCATCATTGGCGACGTGGTGATCGGCGAGGATTCCAGCGTTTGGCCGTGCTCGGTGATTCGCGGCGACGTGCACTACGTCCGCATCGGCGCGCGCACCAACATTCAGGACGGCTGCGTACTGCACGTGATGCGCGATGAGTGGCCGCTCGTTCTCGGCGATAATGTGACCGTCGGGCATTCGGTGACGTTGCACGGCTGCGTCATCGAGTCGCGCTGCTTGATCGGCATGGGTGCGATCATTCTGAACGGTGCGACGATTGGCGCGGGCAGCGTCGTCGCGGCGGGAGCGCTCATCACGGAACGCACGGCGATTCCCGCAGGCAGCCTGGTCATGGGCTCGCCGGGAAAAGTGAAGCGCATATTGACGGGAATCGATCAGGCTTCGATTGACGCTTACGCACAGCGGTATGTCGAGTACAAGAATATCTATCGCGAGGAACCCGTAGAGTGAGCGAAGGCGCAGTCAAGAAAGAAGAACGGCGCAAATTCCAGGCCATCAAAGGCACGCGCGATCTCCTTCCCCAGGAAACCGCGTTGTGGAATCGTGTCGAGCAAACCGCACACGAAGTATTCGCCACATTTGGTTTCGGTGAAATTCGCGTTCCCATCTTTGAACCGACAGAACTTTTCGCACGCGCTGTGGGTGGCGAAACGGACATCGTTTCAAAAGAGATGTACACGTTTGAAGACCGCGATGAGACTTCCGTAAGCCTTCGGCCGGAAGCCACGGCCAGTGTGTGCCGGGCGTACATCGAACACGGGATGCAGCAGTTTTCGCAGCCGGTGAAGCTGTATTACATGGGGCCGATGTTCCGGCGGGAGCGGCCGCAGAAGGGGCGCTACCGGCAGTTTTATCAAATTGGCGCGGAAGTGCTTGGGGGCACCGACGCACCGGCCATCGATGCCGAAGTCATCGAAATGGTGATGACTTTCTTCGAGAAGCTGGAGTTGCAGGGTGTGCAGCTCAGTGTGAATTCGATTGGCTGCCGCGAGTGCCGGCCAAAATACGTCGAACTGCTTCGCGCCGAGTTGTTGAAGGTGAAAGACAAGCTCGGACCAGACAGCCAGCGGCGCATCGAGACAAATCCGCTGCGCGTACTGGATTCGAAACTGGAGAGCGAGCAGGCTATCATCGCAAAGCTGCCTCGCATCGGCGATCATCTTTGCAAAGAGTGTGCGGATCACTACGCGGCGGTGAAACGCGGGCTCGATCTTCGCGGCGTGAAATACCTCGAAAATTGGCGGCTCGTGCGCGGGCTCGACTACTACATGCGCACTACTTTCGAAATCACCGCGCAGGGACTGGGTTCGCAGGACGCGGTTTGCGGCGGCGGGCGTTACGACGGCCTTGTGGAACTCCTCGGCGGCCCTCCCACGAAAGGCATCGGCTTCGCCATCGGTGAAGACCGCTTGATTTTGTCCCTGCAGGAGAGCGGCAAAGCCCCGGTCGCACAAGGCCGCGACGTTTATATTGCCTGGATGGGTGAAAATGCCCGTGCCACGGCCGTCCGCGCCGCGAAAACTTTGCGCAACGCCGGATTCAGCGTCGAACTGCCGCCTGTCGAGCAAAAATTTGGCAAAGCCCTCGGCCAGGCGGACAAATTGGGCGCTAAGTACGCGCTCATTCTCGGCAATAATGAAGTGACCAGCGGCGAATGGACGCTGAAAACGCTTGCCGATGGCACGCAGCGAAAAGTCTCCGAGCAACAATTGTTTGCGGAATTGAAGAAAATGTAGCGCACGGGCTTTAGCCCGTGCTTTCCCAGGGGGGAAGAGCACGTGTTGGATTTTCTGGGCAATCTGAAACGCACGCACTACTGCGGCGAACTCCGCGCCAAAGACGAGGGGCGCGACGCCGTGTTGATGGGATGGGTGCATCGCCGCCGCGACCTCGGCAATTTGCTCTTCCTCGATATCCGCGACCGCACCGGCATTGTTCAGGTGGTCTTCAACAAAGAGACGCAGCCCGCGGCGCATGCCAAAGCCGAGCAGGCCCGCAGCGAATTCGTTGTCGCCGTGGAAGGCAAAGTCATCAAGCGCCAGAAAGCCAATCCGGAATTGGCCAGCGGCGAAATTGAACTCGTCGCGTCGAGGCTGCACATTCTCAACACCGCCAAGACGCCACCGTTCCCGATCGAAGGCGAAATCAACGCCGCGGAAGAAACGCGCCTGCGTTTCCGCTATTTGGACCTGCGACGCCCGAAGCCGCACCGCAATCTCGCGCTGCGCCACAGAATCACTCTCGAAATTCGCAAGGTGATGGACGAATTGGGCTTCCTCGAAGTCGAGACGCCCATGCTCACGCGCTCGACGCCCGAGGGCGCGCGCGATTTTCTTGTGCCCAGCCGCATCCATCACGGCCAGTTCTATGCGCTGCCGCAATCGCCGCAAATCTTCAAGCAGATTCTGATGATCGCCGGGCTGGACAAATATTTCCAGATTGTAAAGTGCTTCCGCGACGAGGATTTGCGCGCAGACCGCCAGCTCGAATTCACGCAGCTGGACCTGGAGATGTCCTTTCCGCGCCAGGAAGACATTTTTCACGTCATCGAGCAGGTCATGGTGCGCGCTTGCGCCGTCGCCGGCATCAAGGCTGAAGCGCCGTTCCCGCACATGCAGTACAAAGACGTCATTCGAAAATACGGCAGCGACAAGCCGGACATGCGCTTTGGCATGGAGCTCTGCGAAGTGACGCATTGTTTCCCGGAAGAAGCCAAGCAAAAGCTGCAAATCGAAGGGAGCGTCTTTGCGCTCGCGGCTCCTGGTGCAGCGAACTATTCGCGCAAGCAGCTTGACGAATTAACCGAGAAGGCAAAATCGCTGCACGCGCGCGGCGCCTACTTCGTGAAAGTCGTGGCGGAGGGAATGATTTCAACTGTCGAGAAACTCATCGGCCCGGAAAACGTGAAGAAAATTGCCGAAGCGTGCGGCGCGAAGCCCGGCGATCTCGTCGTCGCTGTTTCCGCCAAGGAACAGATCAAGGGCACCGAAGCAGCTGCGCTGATCGCGGGTCAATTGCGTTTGCACTTTGGCGAAGCGCTCGGCGTCATCGACAAGTCGCAGTGGAAATTCCTGTGGCTCACGGGCTTTCCGCTCTTCGAATGGAGCGAAGCGGACAAAACTTGGGTCAGCGCGCAGCATCCGTTCACCGGAATCGTCGATGAAGACCTGGGAAAATTGGAATCCGCTCCCTGGGAAGTCCGTTCGAAAGGCTATGACCTCGTCCTCAACGGCTACGAACTCGGCTCTGGCAGCATTCGAATCCACCGGCAGGACGTGCAGGAGAGAGTATTCAAAGCGCTTGGACTCACCGAGGAGCAGTTACGCCGGCGCTTTGGTTTTTTCTTGGACGCACTGACCTACGGCACGCCCCCCCACGGCGGTATCGCGCTCGGCATCGACCGTGTGGTCATGCTCCTCGCTGGCGAAAAGTCCATCCGCGAAGTCATCGCCTTCGCAAAGACCACCGCCGCCCAGGATTTAATGGCCGAGTCGCCTTCGCCAGTGGACAAAGACCAGCTCGACCAATTGGGGATTGCGATTAAAGAAAAATGAGCCGCATACGCATATTGCCGGAAGCGGTGGCGAATAAAATCGCCGCGGGCGAAGTTGTCGAGCGGCCCGCGTCGGTTGTGAAAGAGCTGCTCGAAAACGCGCTGGACGCCGGCGCGAACACCATTCGCATCGAGGTGGAAGTGGGCGGCAAGCGCATGATCCGCGTGATCGATGATGGTCACGGCATGACGCATGACGATGCATTGCTGGCGTTCGAACGCCACGCCACCAGCAAGCTGCGCTCCGCCGACGATTTGTTGTCCATCTCCACGCTGGGTTTTCGCGGCGAGGCGCTGCCCACAATTGCCGCCGTTTCGCGGCTACTGCTCGAAACGCGCGACGAAGGGGAAGCCGAGGGCACGCGTGTTGAATTTGCCGGCGGAAAACTCGTCGGCGTGAAGCCCGCCGGTCTGCCCGCGGGAACAACCGTCAGCGTCCTCGATATTTTCTACTGCGTCCCGGCGCGCAGAAAATTTCTGAAATCAGACACGACGGAACTGGGCCACATCGCCTCGCTGGTCACGCATTACGCGCTCGCGAATCCCGGGAAACAATTCCTTCTGACGACCCCGACGCAGGAAATCATCAACTGCCCGCCCGCGGAAAAACTGGCTGACCGCATCTATCAGCTTTTTGGCCGGCAATCCCTGGAAGAACTTGTTGAAATCCCCGCAGCGTCGGCGGCCTTTCGGTCCGCCATCACAGAGCCGGAACTCGAAGCCGAAGAAGAAAAATCGTCGCTGACCGTGAGCGGTTTCACGTCGGGCCCCGACGTGCAGCGCCTGAACCGCAACGGCATCTATATTTTCGTGAATCGCCGCCTGGTGCGCGACCGCCTGATCCTGCACGCCATTCACGAAGCCTATCGCAATATCTTGCCGCCCGCGGTTTTTCCCGCGACGCTTCTTTTTCTGGAAATGCCGTACGACGAAGTGGACGTCAACGTCCATCCCGCAAAAATCGAAGTGCGCTTCCGGCGTTCGCAGTTTGTCCACGATTTCACGCGCGACACGATTCGCCAGGCGCTCATGGGCATGCGGCCGATCGCAAGTTTTGCCACCGCCGCGGGCGCTGCGCCGCAGACCAGGAGCTCCGGCAATGGAGGCTTCTCCAGCGGAATCACCGCACCACCCGCGGAATCGGGAGTGTCGCGCGCGATCATTCCTCCCGCAGAAGAGCTCGGCTCCGGCGTCGGTTCAGACGGTTTCGATCTGGCCTCTGCGTCGCTGCAGCCGATGGAGCAGCGAATTCCCTTCACGTCGGGAGGTGGATTCGGCGCTGGTGTCGCACCGGCGCGAATTTCGGAGGCGGCGAATTGGGCCGCGAATCTAGCCGCACCAGGCGCGGACGCTCCTGCGACGCTGCCGCGGCCCGAGCAAATTGCCGACCTCAAGCCGCTCGGCCAGGTCAGCGCGAGTTTCATCATCGCCGTGAACGGCGAGGGACTGTGGATCGTGGATCAGCATGTGGCCCACGAGCGCGTGCTGTTCGAACAACACCTCGAAGCGCGTCGCGCCGGAAAGATCGAAGCCCAGCGCATGCTCATGCCCCTGGTGATCGAACTTTCGCCCCGGCAAATCGTCACCTTCGAGAAAATCGCGGAAGAACTCGCGGCAAACGGTTTCGAGGTCGAACCGATGGGACCAAAGAGCGTGGCGATTCAGGCTGTGCCCGCGGGTGTGATCGCTCCGGATGCCGAGAAATTGCTAATCGAAATCCTCGATGGTCTGGACCGCGAAAACGCGGCGATTTCCATCCAAACCTTGCAGGCAAAAATCGCAGCCTCCACGGCGTGCCACGCGGCGATCAAGATCAACATGCCGCTCGAACAGTCGAAAATGGAGTGGCTGCTCGATGCCTTGGCCAAAACCGATTGTCCGATGAGCTGCCCGCACGGGCGCCCAGTGGTTTTACGATATTCCATCAAGGAAATTGAGAAAGCGTTTCATCGAATTTGACTTTTGTAGGCGCCGGGCTTTAGCCCGACCATCGGGAGACTCACGGAATGAGCGATTCGCAAAAGACGGCAGTGATCTTTGGGCTGGCCAACAAGCGAAGCATCGCGTGGGCCATTGCGCAGAAACTCCACGAAGCCGGCTGGAGGCTGGCGATTACCTACCAGAACGAGCGGCTCGAGCAGGAAGCGAAGGATCTGATCACCGATTTGCCGGGCGCCGCGGGATTCATGTGCGACGTTTCGTCGGATGAGCAAATCGCCAAACTCTTCGAAGAACTGAAATCACAATACGGCGTGTTGCACGGCATCATCCACAGCGTGGCGTTCGCGCCCGCGGAGGAATTGAAAGGCGAGTTTCTCAATACCACGCGCGAAGGATTTCGCATCGCCCACGACATTAGCGTGTATTCGCTCGTTGCCGTGGCGCGCGCGGCCGCTCCGCTGATGACCTCCGGCGGCGGCATTGTCACGATGACTTACTATGGCGCGGAAAAAGTTGTACCGAAGTACAACGTGATGGGCATAGCTAAGGCGGCGCTGGAAGCGAGCGTGCGCTATTTGGCATACGACCTGGGGCCGAAGGGCATTCGCGTCAACGCGATTTCCGCGGGGCCCATCAAGACGCTTGCCGCGCGGGCCGTCGCAGGGCTGGGAGACATGCTCAAGGCGCATGCCGACCGCGCGCCGCTGAAACGCAACGTGGACCCGGCCGAGGTAGGCGGAACTGCCACCTTCCTGCTTTCCGACGCTGGTTCCGGCATCACCGGCGAAACGATTTACGTCGATTGCGGCTACAACATCATGGGTTTCTGACTTCGTTGGAAAGCAATCACGCAGCGCATCGATGCCCAAACTCACGATTGCCATTGACGGCCCGGCTGGTTCAGGGAAAAGCAGCGTGGCACGCCGCGTTGCCGAGCTCTTGCAATATCTGTATCTGGACAGTGGCGCAATGTACCGCGCGCTGGCATTGAAAGCCCTAAAGCGCAGCATACCTCTAAACGACGAATCCCGCCTCGAAAAACTCGCGAAAGAAACGCGCATCGAGCTGAAGCCGCCCACGTCCGAGCACGAAGCGGCCGGGGCAAAGAACTGCGTCTTCCTCGACGGCGCGGACGTGACGCGGGAGATTCGCACCCCGGAAGCCGCACAAGCGGCGTCTCACGTCGCCGCATTCCAGAAAGTGCGCGAGGTGCTGGTTGCGGAGCAGCAGCGCGCCGGCGCAGGCGGTGGTGTTGTGATGGAGGGACGCGATATCGGCACGGTTGTTTTCCCGAACGCCGAACTGAAGATTTTTCTGGACGCTGCGCCGGAAACCCGCGCGGAGCGCCGCTGGAAAGAGCATCGGGAAAAGGGCGACAGACTGACGCTCGCGGAAGTGTTCGACGAAGTGATCGAGCGGGACAGACGCGACCGCGAGCGCAAAGTCTCGCCCCTCGTGCGTGCCGCCGATGCCGTGCTGGTGGACAATACAGCCATGGGCATCGAGGAGACCGCGCGCCTGATCGTGATGCTCGCGCGGGAGCGCGAAAGGGAATTGGCAAAAGTGGAGAGGGCGGAATGATCCGTTTGTTCGCGATGTTAGCAGTTGGTATTTTCAGCGGGCTGTTCTTCTTGCCGATGCTGGTGCTCGCTCAGTCCGCAGCGGGCCGGAACGGCGAACTGGCCGAAGCAACACGAGAGTTCCGGGCGTATCTCGACAACGATTGGAAACTGTGGATGCAGCAGTACCCTGAAATGGCCACCTCCGTTGGCTTTCCTGGACAAAATCGCCGCTGGTGCGATGATTCGCGTGAGGGCCTCGAGGAGCGCATCAAACATCTACACGAAAGTTTGTCCGAGTTGAAAGCCATCTCGCGCGATGCGCTTCCTGCCGGGGAGCAATTCAATTACGACCTCTACCGCGAATCATTGGAAACAGCGGTGGAAGGATTGCAGTATGGCGACGAACCGCTTCCATTTCGCAACGTTGTGCCCGGGAATTTTTGGATGCCCGTCACGCAAATGGGTGGGGTCCAGCAGGGAATCGCTTCCACTCTGGCGGCCATGCCGCACAAGTCTGTCCCAGAATACGAAGACATACTTGCCCGTCTTGAAGGAATTCCGAAAAACGTCGAACAGAACCTTGCGCTTCTTCAAGAGGGCCTGAAGAAAGGCTATACGCCGCCAAAGCTGATGCTGCGCGATGTGCCTAAACAGTTTGCGGATCTCATTCCCGCAGATCCCCTGGCAAGCCCGCTCCTGCAGCCCTTCACCGAATTTCCCGCGGGATTCTCCGAAGCAGATCGCGCCCGGCTGACCCAACGCGCCAAAAGGATGTACGCAGATTCTATCCGACCCGCCTTCCAAAAGCTGCACGACTATTTCACGTCCACGTACTTGCCGGCGTGCCGCGAATCCATCGCGGCCACGGCGCTGCCGAATGGCGCGGCGGACTACGCGTTCCATGTTCGCTGGCAAACGACAACGAACCTGACGCCGCAGCAGATTCACGAAACCGGCCTCTCCGAAGTGAAGCGCATCCGCGCGGAGATGGATAAAGTCATCGCCTCCATAGGGTTTAAAGGCAGCTTTCACGACTTCACAGAGTTTCTGCGCACCGATCCGCGATTTTTCTACGATCAGCCGCAGGATCTGGTGAACGGCTACCGCATCGTGACCAAGAAAATCGATCCGGAGCTCGCGCATCTCTTCGGAAAACTGCCGCGGCTCCCGTATGGAGTTTGCGTGATTCCGGAATTCAAAGCGCCTTCGCAGACCACTGCGTACTACCAGCAGGGCGCTCCCAGCGCGGGCCGGCCCGGCTGCTATTTTGTGAATACCTACAGCTTGCACGCGCGGCCGAAGTGGGAAATGGAAGCGCTCTCGCTGCACGAATCCGTGCCGGGGCACCATCTGCAGATTTCTCTCGCGCAGGAACTCGAGAACGTGCCGGAATTTCGCAAACACCTCGGCTATTCGGCGTTTGTGGAGGGCTGGGCACTTTACTGTGAGAGCCTCGGCGAAGAGCTTGGTCTATACAAGGACCCTTATTCCAAGTTCGGCCAGCTCAGCTACGAAATGTGGCGCGCGCTGCGGCTCGTGGTGGACACGGGAATGCACTCGATGGGTTGGACGCGCGACCAGGCTATTCAATTGTTCAAAGACCACACCGGCAAGACCGACCAGGATATCATCGTGGAAGTGGATCGCTACATCGTCTGGCCGGGCCAGGCGCTCGCGTACAAACTGGGACAGTTGAAGATTCGCCAGTTGCGCACGGAAGCCGAGCGGAAACTTGGCGCAAAGTTTGATATCCGCAAATTTCACGATGCCCTGCTCGAGAATGGCGCCGTGCCCCTAAACGTGCTGGAAGCTCACATGAAACGCTGGACCGAAGAACAGGCGGGTCGTTAGCCGTCGGCAAGTGGCCCGGCACCCGCGGAATGTTTATCCGGGCTCTGTAACTCCCGCACCGCTCCCTTCGTATTCACATAGAGACGATTTCGTTCTCATACGCCGGGCTGGCAGTGCGCGCGCCAGGGATTTGTTAAAGTGAGTGGGGGCTCGTTCCGAACTGATGCTTGCCGTCCGCGACAATCTAGCGCAATGCCTCAGCGCCTTGCGCGCCCACAAGCTCCGCGCCTCGCTCACCATGCTCGGCCTAACGATGGGTGTAGCCACGCTTATCACGGTCATGACCATCGTCCAGGGCGCCAACCTCTACGTCGAACAAAAGATCGCCAACCTTGGCACAAACGTGTTTCAGATCGCACGCACACCTTTCGCGGTGACGGACTTCAATATCATCATTAAGGCGCTCAAGTATAAAAAGATTGAGCTCGAGGACATGCGCGCCGTTGCCGAAGGCTGCCCCTTCTGCCAAGAGGTTGGCGCCACCGCGAGCGGCAGCGTGCACGCGAGATACGGCAACAAAGAGGTGGCGGACGTGAATTTCTACGGGCAAACGCCGAGCATGGCGGATATTGACACGCGCACGGTAGAGTTTGGCCGCTACTTCACGGCTGCGGAAGCCGAGCATCGGGCTAACGTCTGCTTGATCGGCGACACGCTGGTGCAGCAGTTGTTTCTTGGCATGGACCCTATCGGGAAGAGCTTTCGCGTCGGGAATGACGAACTCATGGTGATAGGGGTCATGGAGAAGATCGGCAGCGTCCTTGGGCAGGATCAGGACAACTTCATCATGGTTCCCCTGCCGGTATTCCTGCGCATGCAAGGGGCACACACAAGTCTGACTATCAATGTCAAGACGAACACGGGGAGTTTTGAAAAGGCACAGGACCAGGCGAACCTGGTCTTGCGGGCGCGGCGCCACCTCAGCGGGAAAATGGAGGATGATTTCTTCATCGGCACGAAAGAAAGCTACATGGCCTTATGGCGCAGCATCAGCTCGGCATTTTTCGGCGTGTTCATTCTGGTGAGCGCCATATCCGTGGTCATCGGCGGGATCGTCATTATGAACGTGATGCTGGTGAGTGTGAACCTGCGGCGAAGGGAGATCGGCGTGCGCCGCGCGGTCGGAGCGACGAAGCGAGACATCCTGCGGCAGTTCATGCTGGAAAGCGTCATGCAATGTATCGCCGGAGGAATCGCGGGCATTTCGCTTGGATTTTTGGTGGCGCTGGCACTTCGGACGTATACACCGTTCCCAGCAGCGGTGCAGACCTGGGTGGCGGTGCTGGGAGTATTTTTGAGCTCCGGAGTTGGATTGTTTTTCGGGATCTATCCGGCATTGCGAGCGTCACAGCTGGACCCGATTGTGGCGTTGAGGTACGACTGATGGCCATCATGACCCTTGCGCAAACCCGGGAGAATTTCCTTGCGGCGCTGGAGACCTTGCGGGCCTCCAAAGTGCGCTCCGCGTTAACCGTGCTGGGCATTGTCATCGGCGTGTCCTCGGTGATTTCCATGGCGGCCATCATTCAAGGTCTGAACAAATTCGTACAGGACCGAGTGGAACGCTTGGGTTCCCGCACTTATTTCATCTCACGCTTTCCGTTCGGCACAGACCCTTCCCGTTTGCCGGAACGCATTCGCACCCGGAAGTATCTTGAGTACAACTATGCCGAATTTGTCCGTGAAGCCGCACCTGACGTGCGGATCGTTACGACCTTTGGCACGCGGGGCTTCTTCTTTGGGGACAGCAACCGCATCGTTAGCGGTGACCGCAGCGTCGAGAAAGTTGTCATACGCGGCGCTGAGCCCGAATATACGGAGGCGATTCCGTTGTTTAGCATCGAACGCGGCCGTTTTATCAGCGCATTCGATCAGGAGCACGCACGGCCGGTGGTGGTGCTGGGCGCCGCGATCAGCGAATCGCTTTTTCCCAACACGGACGCTCTCGGCAAAACCGTGCGAATTAATGGCGCTGCCTACGAGGTTATCGGCGTATTTGAACACGACCAGGGATTGTTCCTCGGCCCGGGCGTGGACATCTTTGTGATCATCCCGCTCAGCAACTTCAAGAAGCAGTACCCGGAAGCAAAAGAGCTGATCATGGCATTTACTGTGCCCGAGAAGGTCAACGTCGAAACCGCGCACGGCGAAGTGATACAAGCGCTGCGTCGCCTCCGCCGCATCCCCGCTGGAAAAGAGAATGATTTCGAGTTGAGCTCACCGGACTTCCTCAGCAATTTGTGGAATCAACTGACCGGCGCGCTTGTGATAGCGCACCCAGGAGATTGGCGTGCGCAAAGCCATCGGCGCGCGCCGCGCGGATGTGCGATTGCAATTCCTGCTGGAAGCCGTGGTGCTCACGCTGGTCGGCGGCACCATCGGCATTCTGATCGGCGCCGGAGTATCCGCCACTGTGCGCACGCTCATCCCTTCGATTCCCGCAACACTCTCTTATCTCTGGGTCACAATCGGGTTCGCCATTTCCGTCGGCGTCGGACTGTTCTTTGGCTACTATCCCGCGAACCTTGCGGCGAACCTCGACCCCATTGCTTGTCTCCGCTACGAATGAGCAGCGAACTAGGCCCTCGCCCGACTCTAAGTACTTTCCGATTAACAAGTAAGGCGAAAAATGCGCCAAAAATGCAGTTTTTCAGAAATAGCGCTTGACAGATTTCTAAGCTTCGTTTGCCTTGCAGATATCTCAGTCGTACATCCCGGTTCACCGGGGTCCTCACTGAGCGTGAAGAGGCAGATGTGAGACACGCAGACAAAAGCCAAGACGGTACGATGCCAAGGCGACAGGGTCTCGCGGTCTGCTTATTCGCGCGACCCTAACTAAATCTGCTTAAGTCGTTTCGATCCAAAGCCATCCGCCGTGGAATTTGTGTTTTTTCTCCGCGGGTTAGTCGTTCTATTCGTAGAATTTTCCGTTGTGGGAGAAGTGTTCCCGGAAGGAGGTGTGGTTGTCCGACGAATTGTTCCTCTCTAACGCGAAGCCGAAGGATGCGCGGCAGGCGCCGTTTGCCAAGCGCTCGTTGAGAACACGCTCGAACCTCCCGCCATCGGGAAGTTGCCCCGTCCGCAGGGAAGGACAGGCGCGAGAATTTAGAAACGTCGCCTGCCGCAACCAACGGCAACAAATAGAAAAGATGCGGCCGGAAATTTCACTGCGCCCTTTTTTCGTTTGTGCGGAAATTAAAGCGATGCGGCCGGCTCAGGCTGGAGCCGACATAGAGCCGAGGAAGTCACCATTGGACTTTGTCTTCGTGAGGCGACTGATCAAAAGTTCCATGGCTTCGACCGTCGAGAGCGGGCTTAACACCTTGCGCAACACCCATACGCGGCTGAGTTCGTCCGGCGGAAGCAGCAATTCGTCCTTACGCGTGCCTGACCGTTGAATATCAATCGCGGGAAACACGCGCTTGTCCGAAAGTCGCCGGTCCAGGTTAATTTCCATGTTACCGGTGCCCTTGAACTCTTCGAAGATGACGTCGTCCATGCGGCTACCGGTATCAATCAGCGCCGTGGCGATAATGGTCAGCGAGCCGCCTTCTTCCACATGGCGAGCGGCCGCAAAAAAACGCCGCGGGCGCTGCAACGCGTTCGCATCAATACCGCCGGAGAGAACTTTGCCGGAGGGAGGGGTAACGGCGTTGTATGCGCGCGCGAGACGTGTCACGGAATCGAGAAGCACCACGACGTCCCGCTTGTGCTCGACAAGGCGCTTGGCCTTTTCAAGTACCATCTCGGCCACTTGGATGTGGCGCTGCGGTGCCTCGTCAAACGTCGAGCTGATCACTTCGCCCTTCACCGTGCGCTGCATGTCTGTGACTTCTTCCGGTCGCTCGTCAATCAGCAGCACAATCAGCGCAACTTCGGGATGGTTCACTGTCACCGAATTGGCGATGGACTGCAGCATCATCGTTTTACCGGTGCGCGGCGGCGCCACGATCAATCCGCGCTGCCCTTTTCCGACGGGGCAGAGCAGATCCAGCACCCGGCCGGTCATGTTTTCTTTCGTCGTTTCCATCTTCAGCCGGCCCTGCGGATAGAGCGGCGTCAGGTTGTCAAAGAAGATTTTGTTGCGAGCAACTTCCGGGTCCTCGAAATTGACCGCTTCCACCTTGATCAGCGCGAAATATCGTTCGCCATCTTTCGGCGGGCGGACCTGGCCGGAGACTGTATCGCCGGTGCGCAGGTCAAACTTGCGAATTTGCGACGGGGAGACGTAGATGTCGTCCGGGCCGGGCAGGTAGTTATATTCCGGCGCGCGCAGAAAGCCGAACCCGTCGGGGAGGCATTCGAGGACGCCTTCGGAAAAGATCAGACCGCTCTTCTCGGTTTGTGCGCGAAGGATCTGGAAGATCAGCTCCTGCTTGCGCATCCCGCTCGCGCCGGGGATATTGTGATCCTTAGCGATCTTCGCGAGGTCGGTGATGTTCTTTTCCTTCAGCTCGGCGAGGCTGATACTCATCTGATTGTTTCCTTCAATGCTCGTTTCTTTTGGCATATATCCTTAGCTTTGATGGTGAAAATTGACCCTGAAATTCCGGATTGTTTTTGAGGTGGCGCACCGAACTGGCGGATAAACGAAAACCTGCCAGGATGGGGCAAACCAGACTTTCGTCAACCGGGAGCGGCGCTGGGCCACAACAAACCTGCGACTTCGCCAAGCATCTTTCCTACTCGGTCGGAGTGAATCCGCAGGGCGGGTCTGGCCCAAAACTACGCTGCTTAGTTGGTCAAACTCTTGTCTTTCTCGGCGCCGGCCACGAATGGTTCCGCGACGGGCGCAACCGCGGCATGTTCAAGCGGTACAGTGGGCCGCTCCAGCGCAATCTGCAGCACTTCATCCATGGTTTCTACAAAATGGATCGTGAGGCTGGAGAGTATCTCCTGGGGGATGTCCGCCAGGTCCTTCTCATTGTCCTTCGGAAGCAGTACCGTACGCAAGCCCATTCGGTGGGCGGCCAGGAGTTTTTCCTTGACGCCGCCAATGGGCAGGACTTTGCCGCGCAGGGTGATTTCGCCGGTCATGGTAACGTCGCGGCGCACCGCATTTTGCGTTAGCGCGCTCACGATCGAAGTGCAGATGGTGATGCCAGCGGAAGGCCCGTCCTTCGGAATCGCACCTTCGGGCACATGCACGTGAATATCAATGTTGCGGTAAAAGTCCTTCGCCAGCCCGAGCTGGTTCGAACGCGAACGCACGAAGCTCATTGCCGCTTGCGCCGATTCCTGCATCACGTCGCCGAGCTTTCCGGTCAGCGTAAGGCGGCCTTTGCCTTCCATCAACGTAGCTTCGGTGGCCAGTACCGTGCCGCCGACTTCGGTCCATGCGAGACCGGTGGTCAAGCCGATTTCGTTGTGCTTCTCCAGCCAGAATTCGCGGTATTTCAGCACGCCCAGGAAGTCGTTGACGTTGGCCGGCACAATTTCCGCAGTCGAAGCCGGGCCATCGGTGACCACTTTGCGAGCCATCTTGCGGGCGATGTTCTGAATTTCCCGCTCCAGGCTGCGAACGCCCGCTTCGTGCGTGTAATGCCGGATGATGTGCAGCAGGCCCTCGTCTGTTAACTGCAGATTCTTCTCCGTCAGGCCCGTTGCTTCGCGCGCGCGTTTCACCAGGAAGCGCTTCGCAATTTCCAGCTTTTCCTGCTCCGTATAACCCGGAAGGCGCAGAACTTCCATGCGGTCCTGGAGCGGCTGCGGAATGGTGTGCAAGACGTTGGCGGTGCAGACGAACATCACTTTCGAAAGGTCGTACTCGACGTCGAGATAGTGGTCCGTGAAGGAATGATTCAGCTCCGGATCGAGCACTTCCATCAACGCCGCCGACGGATCGCCGCGGAAGTCCGTGGACATCTTGTCCACTTCATCCAGGACGAAAATCGGGTTGACCGTCCCGGCCTTCTTCATCATTTGAATGATTTGCCCGGGCAGCGCGCCGATGTAGGTGCGGCGGTGACCGCGAATCTCCGCTTCATCGCGCACGCCGCCGAGCGACACGCGCACGAACTTGCGCCCCGTCGCGTGGCCGATGGACATTGCCAGCGAAGTCTTCCCGACGCCCGGAGGTCCCACAAAGCACAGAATCGAGCCTTTCGGATTCTTGACCAGTTGGCGGACGGCAAGGAATTCCAGAATGCGGTCCTTGACCTTCTCGAGCCCGTAATGCTCTTCGTTCAGAATCTTTTCCGCGGCTTTGATATCGCGAATTTCCTTGGACCGCTTCTTCCAGGGCACCGCCAGCAGCCAATCCAGATAGTTGCGGCTGACAGTCGATTCCGCGGACATCGGCGGCATTAACTCCAGGCGCTTCAGCTCTTGGATGGCCTTCTCATGGACTTCCTTGGACATCCCGGCGGTATCAATTTTCTTTTTCAGCTCGTCGATTTCGCTTTTCTCGCCGCGCCCCAGCTCTTTCTGGATGGCTTTGAGCTTTTCGTTCAGGTAATACTCTTTTTGCGCGCGCTCCATTTGACGCTTCACGCGCGTGTTGATGTTGCGGTCGACGTTCAGCTTTTCGAGCTCGATCTCCAGAATGTCGCCGATGCGGTTCAAGCGTTCCAGCGGATCAACGGTTTCCAGCAAATCCTGCTTTTCATCCACCGGCAGTTGCAAGTTGGCGGCAATGGTGTCCGAGAGGCGCGCTGGATCATCCACACGGGCGGCCGCGATCATCGTGTCGTAATTCAAGCTTTGCGAAAGCTTGATGAACTGTTCGTAAAGCCCGGTCACCTTTTCGACGATCTGCTTGACCTGTGGCGAATCCTCTACCCGCGCGTTGAGCAGTCGAACCGTGGCGCGGAAGAAGCCCTCTTCGGTGGCAACCGAAATGGCCCGCGCCCGTTCCACGCCTTCGACCAGAACTTTGATGTTGCCGTCGGGGAGCTTTACGCTCTGCACGATGTTTGCGAGCGTTCCAACCGCGTAAATTTCCTCGGGTTTGGGATCATCCACAGAAGCGTCGTGCTGCGTGGAAAGGAAAATCTTTTTGTCGCCGGCCAGCGCCTCTTCGAGCGCGCGCACGCTGGCTTCACGGCCGACGATGAAGGGCGTCATCTGCTGCGGAAAGATGACCATGTCCCGCACCGGCATCATCGGCACGCGCTTCAATTCCTGTTTTTCTCGGTTGAACATTAGGCCCCTGGTTGATTCCCTGCCGGCTATCCGGCTTTCTCGAGCAAGCTCCAGTTGATTTCGCGGGTCCGGACCATGTCCGCGGTAACCACGAAGTCGCGCACTTTCCGTTGCATCGGAAGGTGGTACATCAGTTCCAGCATGAGGTCTTCGAGGATCATACGCAAGCCGCGCGCCCCGACTTTGCGCTGAAGTGCCAACTCCGCGACGGTCTCGAGCGCATCGTCCGTAAAGCGCAGCCGTACGTTTTCGAATTCGAACAACCGCTGGTACTGCTTCAACAGTGCATTCTTCGGCTCGGTCAGAATTTTGACGAGCGCGCCCTTGTCCAGATCGTTCATCACTCCCGCGACTGGCAGACGGCCAACGAATTCCGGAATTAGTCCGTAGCGAATCAGATCGCCCGGCTGCACCTGCTCCAGCAACTCGGTGTTACGCCGCTGGGGCGTCGTCGGCGCGGAATCGGTGTGGAAGCCCAGCGAACGGCGGCCTGCACGCTTCTCGATAATTTTTTCCAATCCGACAAATGCGCCGCCGCAGATGAACAATATGTTGGTCGTATCCACCGGGGTAAATTCCTGATGCGGGTGCTTGCGGCCGCCCTGTGGCGGCACGTTGGCGACCGTGCCTTCCAGGATCTTCAGCAACGCTTGTTGCACGCCTTCGCCGGAGACGTCGCGCGTGATCGAGGGGTTCTCATCCTTCTTCGCGATTTTATCGATTTCATCGATATAGATGATGCCTTGCTGCGCCTTCTGCACGTCGCCGTCGGCCGCCTGCAGCAGCTTCAAAATAATGTTTTCCACGTCTTCGCCGACGTACCCCGCTTCCGTAAGCGTCGTGGCATCCACGATCGCAAACGGCACATCCAGCATCCGCGAAAGCGTCTGCGCCAGCAGTGTCTTGCCCGTGCCGGTGGGACCGATCAAGAGAATATTGGACTTGCTCAGTTCGATGTCGCCCGGTTGCTTGTTCAGGAAAATCCGCTTGTAGTGGTTGTACACCGCGACCGCGAGCTTTTTCTTGGTGCGGTCCTGCCCGATGACGTAGCCGTCCAGGAATTGCTTGATCTCCGGCGGACGCGGCAGCCGCTTCGCCGGAGCCGCGGCCTGTTCGCGCTTCTCGTCCTCCAGAATGGTCTGGCAAACGCCCACGCACTCATTGCAGATATAGGCGCGCGGATAGTCCGAAGGCGAACTGATCAGCTTCTCGACCTGTTCCTGCGTCTTATGGCAGAAAGAACAGCGCAAGGGCTCGTCTGGGTTGAATTTTTTCACTGGTGTGAAGGCCTCGTCTCCGCTGGGCTTCGACGGAGTCTCTATTCTCTATTCTAGGCCGATTTTTCCCTCGAACAAAAGAGAAACTCCATTGGTTACTAACTTTTAGGAACGAACCTTCTGCCCCTGCTTCGAACAGTAAAGCACTCTGCGCCGCGAAAAACTAGCGGTGCTTATAAATAATCTCGTCGATCATCCCGTATTCCTTTGCCTGCTCGGGATTCATGATGTAGTCGCGCTCGACGTCCTTTTCGATGCGGTCCACCGGCTGCCCGCTATGCTTGGCCAGCAGCGAATTGATGGTCATGCGCATGCGCAAAATCTCTTTCGCGTGCAGATCGATGTCTGTGGCCTGCCCGCCGAGTCCGGACATCCACGGCTGATGGATCAGGATACGCGCATTGGGCAGCGCAAAACGCTTTTTCGCCGCCCCGCCCGCCAGCAGCACCGCTGCAATCGAAGCTGCCTGGCCCACGCAGGTCGTCACCACATCCGGCTTCACGAATTGCATCGTGTCATAGATCGCGAATCCCGCGGTGATCGAGCCGCCCGGCGAATTGATGTACAGCTGAATATCTTTCTCCGGGTCTTCTGCCTGCAGAAAGAGCATCTGCGCGGTCGCCAGATTGGCGACGTGATCGTCAATCGGCGTCCCGATAAAAATGATGTGTTCTTTCAGCAGCCGCGAATAAATGTCGTACGCGCGTTCGCCGCGGCTGGTCTGTTCCACCACCATGGGTATAAGAGTTGTCGCGCGGTAATCCGAATCGTCGTAGTTTTTCATTGGGTGATTGTCGCTGGCGCCCGGCCGGAATGTTTCACTTGGAATCCGTCGCCGCAATCGCTGCGGCAACGGTCTTGATCTTGGCGTTCTGCGCCAGCCAGTCGAGAGTTTTATCGCTGCGCAGCTTGGCTTTCATCCTATCGAGCGTCCCTTGCTTTGTCAAACGAGCCCGAATCGCTTCCGCTGATTCGCCACCATGCCCGGCCATGTGTTCCAGTTCGTGCGTGACCTCTTCCTCGGTCACGTCAATGCTTTCCTTGGAAGCGATGCGGTCCACGATGAGTTCCGCCTTCACGTCGTCCTTTGCGCGCTCTTCCTGACGCTTCCGCAGCGTTACCCAGTCCACGTTCACCGCGCGCGGATCGACCCCTTGCGCCGCAAGAGAGCGCACCACACGCTCCAGCCGCGCATCCATTTGATGCTCCACCAGCGATTCCGGTACCGGGAAGTCGTGCAGCTTGATGACCTCCGCCAAAACCTTCTCGTGCAGCAGCTCCTTGTGCTTGTGGTCACGCTGATGCTCCAGCCCCTCGCGAACCTTCTTCTTCAACTCGTCGAGCGTGGCCACGTCGCTGACATCCTTCGCGAAATCATCATTCAACTCGGGCAGTTTCTTCGTTTTGATTCCCAGCACTTCGACGGCATAATGATATTTCTTGCCGGCGAGCTTCGGATCGGGATAATCCGCCGGATAATCCGCGTCAAAATTCTTGTGGTCCCCCGCGCTTGCGCCCTTCAAATTCGTGTTGAACGGTTCCATCGTTTCTTCCGCGCCGATGTGGCAGAGCACGCTCTCCGCCTGCAATGGATCGCCTCCGCCGTCAGGAGTGCCAATAAGCTTCACCTGGGCAAAATCGCCATCTTGTATCGCGCGGCCTTCCACCGGCGCAAACGTCGCGGCGCGCTCGCGCATCTCCTCGAGCGTCTTCGTCACGTCCTCGTCAGTGACGTCCATCGTGGGCATCTCGAGTTCGAGCTCTTTGTAGTTGCCCAATTCGAATTCCGGCAGCACTTCGAACACCGCGCGGAATTTCAGCGGCTGCCCCTCGTTGAAATCCAGCTTGTCAACCTGCGGCTGCGAAACCGGCGTCAATTTCTGCTCCGCCACCGCCTTTTCCACGCGCTCCGGTACCAGCGATTGCAGCACTTCTCCCTTGATGTCCTCCGCGAATTTCCTTCGAATCAGAGAAACCGGCGCCTTGCCGCGGCGGAAACCCGGCACGTTCGCGATGCGCGCAAATTCCTTCGCCACGCTCTCGATCTTTTTCGTCACTTCCTCGGCAGGAATTTCCAGTTCCAGCTCGCGGCGGCAGGTTGCTTCAGCCATGCAAAAATCCTCTCCTGGGACAACGACGGGTCGAGTAGTGAATCTTTCGCTGATCTCGGCGGAATTCGCTCCATTCCGGGGGTTACGGACAAGCCAGACCGGTGAGAACTCACCCTGCTATTCGAACGTTCAGTATAGGCGAGCGTTCGAATAGCGTCAATTCAACGCTTGTTTCGGGGTGTGCGACCTGGAAGAGGCATCTAGCGGGTTCTCTTTTTTTGTGGCATTGTTCTGAACGTATCTATACGTACAGATTAGATACGGTACAGAGAGGAGACCCCTATGCCTAATGATCTTGCAACTTTGGAGACCC
>WNFG01000524.1_pt1 | contig 32083 bp, 39 predicted proteins | sample 5400431 | NCBI WGS metagenome assembly WNFG01 (sample SAMN13153346, study PRJNA577476) | soil metagenome | isolation source: 120 cm saprolite under Douglas fir tree site 2 hole 3 replicate 2 | place: USA:California | collected 2015-04-18 | reverse complement strand
TGTGCGCGATCCACAAATCTTCTTGCTTTTCCCGCTGCGTGCGCGTGCCCATCGCCATGCGTGAAGTCTACAAACGATTCCTGTGAATTACGTATTCTTTTTCGTTCCGTGAATCCAGACTTGCACCACAGGCTGCTAGGGTCGGAGCAAAGTTGATTCGCTCGAGGTTCGATGGCCGAGAGGCGAGATAGATAAGCTGTCCAACATTAAATACAGGCGAAACCGTCCTCATAGAGGAAGGGGAGGGCATCGTCGCGACCAAGGTTTACGCAAAATCTTGAATGATTGGTGGGAGCAGATGACGCAAGGTCCCAACTCGATCTTCTGAGTTACCTGAGTGCTCGACGGTTGGAATTTCAGTGCTGCTATGAGTCTCCGTCCTAGAGGAACAGCAGCCCACGCCGAAGCCCCCATGTCACCGCTTCAGTGCGATTAGATGCGCCCAGCTTGCCGATGATTGAACTGACATGGAATTTCACCGTGTGCTCGGAAATATGCAGACGGTCTGCGATCTCCTTGTTAAGCAGACCCTCAGCTAACATCTCGAGCACCTCTAGCTCTCTCGGGGTCAAAGACTCGACCGGCGATTCCAGTTCATCCGAATCGATATGAATTGAGCGTGCGAGCATAACCTCGCTGAACTCCGGGCTGAGTACGACCAGACCAGAAACTACCGCTCGCAGGGTTGACTCCAGCTCATCTCCCTGAACTCCGTGCGGAAGGAAACCACGAACGCCCGCTAGCGCGGCTCGGGCAAGCCACAAAGAAGAAGGACCATCGATGAGGGCAATGGTCGGGACTTCTCCCGCAATCCTTGAAAGGAAGTCCAGGCTGTGACCGTTCTCGGACTCGTCCCCATCAACGTCGAGGATCAAGACGTCTGGATCGGTATCGCGGACGATGCTTTCCAACTGCATGCCGTCGGAGGAGGAAACAATAACCTCTGTGTCGGGCTGCGCTCGCAAGAGCTCTTCTAGGCCTGCTGCCGTCAGAGGCCGCGAAGAAGCAACCAGGACGCGCAATCGTGCACGCTCGTGGCCCGTGGGCTCTTTCGGTCGCACAGGTGCGCGTCTCTTGTTGCGTTCGTTCATGCGATTATTTTCGGCTTGCCCGGTCGCCGATGGTCACGACCACGTCTCGCTTCTCGCCTCCGTGAATAATCGTAAGCTTTGCCGGGTTCCCGGTCCGTAGCCCTGCCAGCGCTTCTTGCAGCGCCCTCAGGTCGCCGGCAGGCTTGCCTTCAATACCGATAATCACGTCGCCTAGCGTCACTCCCGCCTTGTGGCCTGGACCGTTCGCCTCGACATGCATGACCAGCAGTCCGGTTGTGGACTCAAGTCTCAGTTTCCCGCGGAGGTCGTCCGGGATGGATACAGTCTGCATGGCGATCCCCAGATATGGCCTGCGAATGTGGCCATGCTCGAGCAGTTCTACGATCACGCGGTCAACGGTTGCAGTCGGGACTGTAATGGCTGCCATCCGCGCCAGCGCTACCGTGTTCATCCCCAGCACTTGGCCTTGCGAGTTCACAAGCGCGCCGCCGGATTGGCCGGGATACAGTGTGATATCTGGCCGCACCAGTTGGTCGATCTCGCCTCCTCTCCATGTCCGCCACTGACCACCCAAGCGCGCCACGACGCCGCCACTGGCGGAGAGATCTCCCAGATGCGATCTTCCCACTGCAACCACCACGTGACCAACTTTCAATCCCGCGGTGGAGGTCGTCTGTACTGGCGAAAGTCCCGACGACTCTTCGATCTTGAGCACACCAAGATCGGTGCTGGGGTCCCTTCCAACCAGTGTTGCCGACCCGGAGCGATGGCCGGGCAGAGTGACGACCAGTTCGTCGTCCCGCCGGATCATGTGGTTTGCGGTTACGATCAACCCTGAACGCCAATAAATTCCGCTGGCGGTGAGCCGACGCCCTCCCTGGACCGCCACAATACTTCCACTCAAGTTCTCGACCACACTTGCGATTTCCTCGGACAACACGCCCCATTGCTGGTTCTGCACCGGTAACGCCATTTAGATTTCCTCCTGCCCTCGCACATCGTAGCGATCGCGAAGACAACGTCAGAGTGCCATGCCTACACAAAGCGTGCATCGGAAGAAAGGCTAGGGGAGACCCAGAAATGTATGGCAAGCATCAAGGGCTTATTGGCGAATGACCCCAAATTAAAGGTAAGGCATCGAACAACAGTGAGTTGGGAGCTACAGGGGTAATCACAAGGCTCCGTGGTATTAGCTGCCTAGCGATTCGAGTCGACCTGCGTCTATGTAATGCGGCGACCACCTTTCGCAGCCAGGGTGGAGATGATTCCGTCGGTTCCGGACGGTCTGCTCCTGGTCCGGGTGGATCGGGCCCAGTATCGCTGGCCAAGCAGAAGCCTTATTGCGACTTGGAGGTGCCCCCTCGGCCCCGCAAGCCACTGACAGTCACTGTAAGCGAGGCCAACCGGCAGACGGATTCTACCTCCGCTTAGCAGAGGTAGGGCTCCCTCGTACCAGATATTGCTGATCCAGCGCTTGGCGTATCAGCGTCTTGATTACCGCTTGTCGACTGATGTTCAACTCTTTGGCGGCCCTGTCCAGTTCTTCCAACATGCCCGACGCTAGGTCAACATTCACCCTCTGTATCGGACTCATCATGCGCCCGTTATTGGTGAAAAACCGTGATACATCCCTCCCTTTGTCCGCAAGGCGGGCGATGGTTTCGGCCGACTCTGGTTTCCGACGTTTACGAGTGTTCCCCATAAAGTTGCTGCTCCTGCTTGGTGGCCTTCCAGAGAGTCACAAGGTGGTAGAACTCCCCTTCTTCGTCCTCCCGCACTTCGAAAATGACGGTGTACAACTGCTCCCCCACCCAGCCGATCGCCCGGTACTGTTCTTGTAAATCCGAGCGCTGGTCAAGGTAGTATGGGTGCGAGAACACTTCCTGCGCCTCTTCGAATCCGACGCCTCTTTTCGGGTTTGCTCTTTGCCGCCCGCCCTTCCGCTCATCAGATCCTGAAAGCGCGCATTTCCCGCCCGGCATTTTCCCGCGAACAGGGAAAAATGCAGGGAATCTGTCGCCTTTCCGGCTCCGACGATCCGTGGGAAGCAACACATCCTCTTTGTCGTCTCTTGTGCATTGCTTGAACCGAGTTCGATCCGAGCCGCCGAGAGAAAACCTCCATTCTACGAGTGGGCTCGGGAATACGTCCGGAGCTTTCGTGCATGGCCAGGATGGTGGATGCGTCGAAACTTGGTTCTTGGCATCTACGTGCATATCATCTGTTTGAAAATAGGAGTACCTGACTTCGTTTCGCAAAATCCGGCGGCGAAAAGAGGCAGCTTCCTCCTCTCCTGTCCACTTTGATGGTCACGGTAACCCTTGTCGCCCGATCTCCGTGGTTAGGGTCCTACTCCCCATGATCGGATGGCGAGACCCTCACGCGACTACGGATACTTCGCCGTGCGGCTTGCGGGTAGGTCGGACGGTGATCTCGACGTCTTGTCCCAGAGCGGTGAGAAAGTCCATGAGGCGTTCCACAGAAAAGGTGCCTGAGCGGTTGCGCATCAATGCCGACACAAGAGGCTGTTTGATCCCCAGGACCTTGCCGGCTTCAGCTTGCGTGACACCGCTCTTTTTAATGAGACGGTAAATCTGCAGCGTGAGTCTTGCTTTCAGAAGATCCTGTTCGGGATGGGGTAGACCGAGGTCGGCAAAAACATTCCCGCTGCTCTTTTCTACACCGACTCTCAAACCGACACGCTTTTTCGTTCCTGTGGGCACGTTAGTTTTGCCTTTCCCGGTGAAGCAGGTCTGCCTCACCTAGCCGCTGGTGGATGAGCGCCACGTCCTTTCTTGGAGTTGCGATGCCGCTTTTCGACTTCTTCTGAAAAGCCTGAAGAACGTAGATTGCCTCCGGATAACGAACCGTGTACACGGCTCGCCATGTGTCGCCGCGATACCGGGCGATTATCTCAAGCACTGACCCTCCGCCAAAACCTCGCAATGGCTTGACTGCTGGATCGGTTTCACCCTGCTGGGCGGCATAGAGAGCCTGGCCGATGTCGCGCCCGACTTCGCGGGGACAACCATTTTGCATTCTCTTTGCCCAGCTGCCCAGCGGTGGGGTCTTGGTTTTGGCCCAGCCACTCCCTCATGCGGAATGGAGGCCACCTCCAAACCTTCTGCCAGCAAGACTCCGCTCGAGGCGAAACCAAGGGACTGACCGCGACCTCCGCTACGGCCGGGCCGAACCTCCGATCTCTAGAGCACGTGCACGAAGTCGTCGATTGAGCGCGTAGATGCTTATCGAACCCTCGTTCTTGGCATTTACGCGCATAGCATCTATTTGAAGACAGACTACTTGTTGGCTTCGTTTTCTAACTCCGCCGCTCCCCGCGCGAATTTCTCAAAAGGCGGTTGTTGACAAATAGAACGATCGTTACATATAGTACGATCGTACTATGAAGACGAAGCCATTCATTCGCTATCACACCGAACAAGCTACCAGAACTCGCCGGGAGATACTCCGCCTCGCAGCCGATATCGCCTCGGCCGAGGGGCTCGAGGGTCTCTCGATCGGGCGGCTCGCGACCGAGTTACAGATGAGCAAGACAGGCGTGTTCGCTCACTTTGGATCCAAGGAACAACTGCAGCTGGCGGTGGTTGAGGCTGCCAAACAAATCTTCGTCCAGTACGTCGTGCAGCCGGCGGTCCAGCAGCCCCGGGGTCTACCTCGCCTGGGCGCGATGTTGGAGAGCTGGATCGGATACGTGGAAAGCATCGTGTTTCGCGGGGGATGTTTTTTCGCCGCCGCATCTGCCGAGTTCGACAGCCGTCCCGGCCCGGTGCGCGATGAGATTGCGGCCCTCACCAAAAGTTGGCTGGTCGCTCTTCAAGACGAGATCGGCTTCGCCCGATCGGCCAAACAACTCAGGGCTTCGGTCGATCCGGTTCAGCTGGCATTTGAACTCCACGCCTACGTGCAAGAGGCGAATTGGGCTTTCAAGTTGTTCAACGACAAATCCGCATTCCTGCTGGCGCGACGGGCGATCGTTGATCGCATCGCCGCCGCATCCGGCGAACAAGTCCTCGAAAAATCCAAACAAAAAGGAGAAAATGTATGAATCAGTCTGTAGAAAAACGTCAAGGTCTTCTGAAAAAAGCGCTGACCGGCAACGCAGTTTTCTCAGTTGTTTCCGGCGGGGCGATTCTGTTTGCCAATCGCTGGCTCGTAAAGTTTCTAGGTCTTCCAGATAAGGCCAGCTTAGCTATCCTGGGAGTCTGCTTGATCGTATACGCCGCGATTCTATGGCTTAATGCCCGCCGTCCGAAAATAAAAATTACCGACGCCTGGGTTGCGGTCATCATGGATGCGGTCTGGGTAGTGGGCAGTTACACGCTGATCCTGGTGATTCCTTTCAGCGTTGGTGGGAAGTGGGTTGTAGCCCTCCTGGCTGAAGTTGTGCTGGCGTTTGCTATCTTGCAATGGCTAGGCATCCGGCGGGTCCGAAAGAGCGAGCAGTATGCATAAGTTTTCGGTGGCCCATCCAGGGAAACGTGCCACACTACCGGTCGACAAGATCATCTTTGTTGGCCAATATCCGGGACTGCCTCGATGAAGCCGCGCCGATGGAACTGGTATCTGTGGGCAGGCTTTATAGTCTGCCTGATTGCTCTTGCCAGCTACTTTTTCATATTTGCCAGGTTTTCGGTTACGCGCGACGTCCCATGGGTGAACTTCCTGCTTTTCGGGATGGGCGCTGCATTTCTTTTTTTCGGGCTGAAGCGCGCCTACGGCGAACTGCAGCAATATCGCGGCAGGATCGCAGGCCCGATCTTAAGCCTCCTCAGCCTTTTCGCCCTGGGCTTCTTCTGCTTCCTGATCTTTTATCAGACCAGACAATTGCCAGCTTCTGCCGGTGCTCCGCGGATCGGACATAAGGCTCCCGAGTTTGTGCTGCTTGATGCGAACAACAAAGCGGTTTCGCTCTCCAGCCTGCTTTCCACGCCTCTGGCGAATCCGCAAGCGCCTCCCAAAGGAGTGCTCCTCGTCTTCTATCGAGGCTATTGGTGACCGTTCTGTAACTCCGAGTTACGGGGTATCGAAAGGCACCTGGCAGAAATTGAAAAGCTCGGCGTCCGTCCCGTGGCGATCAGCGTGGACACGCCCGAATTGTCACGCGACCTATGCAAGAAGGCGGGATACACGTACACGTTCCTCTCTGATCCGAAAGCGGAGGTCATTCTCCGCTATGACCTTGTCCATCCCGGCGCGGGAGTCAATGGACAAAACATAGCTCGGCCCGCGGAGTTCCTGCTGGATTCTTCCGGGGTAATCCGCTGGGTGAACCTAACGGAAGATTTGCGCGTACGGGCGCGGCCCGAGCAGATCATGGAGGCGGCCAAGGTGCTGAAATAGCACTGTAAGGCACACCGTTATCACAGATAAACGCTGCGGAACGACCCGAGAGCCTGAACATCGCTCATTTTCACCGCGCAAGAGGCCGGCTTCCAGACAGCCTTTTAGTGTTTCGTCTCTCCAGCAATTGAGACGGCGGCTTTGATGCTGGGCACGGACAGGTCGCGAGGCTACTGTCTGGACATGATCTGGGCGGACTTCGTGGCAGGGCAAACCTCGACAATGAGGACCCCACGGTGCCCTTGCAGTCCATGTCACGGTTCTTCAAATTCCTGCCTGGCGAACAAATTCTTCATCCTGGTTCCTGCCGTCTTCCCTTTCTCAGAGCGCGGTGTTCCGCCGGCGTTCTTTTCACCGCTATCAGACCGGGCTTTGGCGGTCCCCCGGCAGGGAGCAAGTTTTATATGGCGTGTTGAACTTCGTTACTTTATTAAATGAGGCGCGGTAAGGCCAATGAATTCTCGGGTCGTTATGATCTTGGTTTTCTTCCAGAATCTCGGGAAATGCTTCTGATTGCCCGTGACTAGATAGTCCGCACGGGCAGCATCGGCGCACTCAAGGAACATGTTGTCGTCGGGGTCGCTTGTGACATCCAGGCGGCGGGTCGGGACGACCGTATAGCTGTGGTTTTTGATGAGCTGCAGCAATTGCTGCCTGAGACCCTTGCGAATTCGCAGTTCCGGACGGCCAAGGACTTCGCTGTATTCCTCCAGCATGGGTCGGGACACATATAAGCGGGCCGGTCGGGTAATGGCGAGCAGCAAAACAGTGCGCTGCAGCCCTGCTGGCTTGATTGCTGCGGAAATCAGGATATTTGTATCGATTACGAGACGGAGCGGAAGCATTACCGCTTCGGCTTCTGGGACCGGGAAGTCTTTATGATCTGGTCAATCTGACGCGAGGTCAATGTGCTCGTCCCGTTCCGCTCCGACTCTTCACCGATGACCCTTAAGACCTCGGGCTCGGGGGCGGCAAGCTTGACGTAATCACGGATGCTGAGCAGCACGGCTTTGGGTGTCCCGCGCTTCTCGATCACCAGGGACCGGCGCTCGTCATCGACGCGGCGCAGAAGCTTGCCGAAATTCGCGCGGGCGCGCAAAGCAGAAACCACTATGGTGCCGTTCTTGCCAGGGGTTGTGGTGGCCACAAACTCTCCATTTCAGCTATCTGAACTGTACAGTTTAAGAGGAGTTGCAGTCAATGATTATTGGCCGGGGTACGTGATCACCTCCCGGTTACGGGTCTAAGTCCCGGTCGCAATCAGCACCTTCTTCGTCCGCCACATCTACCATCACAGCCAACAACCTATGCCCTGGCGCCCACTGGCTGAAGTGGCTGGTCGTCTAACAGGGAAGACTTCGTCGGGTGTGCCGTAACCGCGATCATAGGCTATTTTCGAGACTTCATAAGTTTTCACCTCGCCCCACCTCCATCTGGCGATTGCTGATCTCCCGCAGGAGCAATACAGCGTGTATTCCTCCCGTGAGCCAGCTATAGTGGGAACGAGGTAAGACCCGTTGCGGTAGGGACTGCAAGCGACCAAATATCGAGTGAGGCACTTCGGACATTCCACGCAATGGCGAATTCGATAACCCATAACACTCACGGGTACAGAGTCCGCGTCTGGATTCTTCATCACAAGGTGCCGGAACGTGCAGAGTCACCTATTATTGGCGATGCTAGTCTCGTCACGCTGGAACGCCGCGCAAAATCGGACAATTTTGAGCAGGTTCGGAGGAAAACCTGTGCCACTGAGTCGGGCTGGCCCTGGAATACATCCGGCTACCCGAATCAAAGACGAACATAAAGCGGCTAAATATGTATTCTGCGACGAACATCTCGGGGGCGAAGCATCCGATCTCCACCTCGGCTGCTGCAACCGTGGAAGCCGCTCGCGGCGGTGCTTCCGACCAAAGCCGGGATCGTCAAGATGGCTGAACGGTCTCTCAGCGTGAGGTGAACAGCAAAATGATTGCCCCAACTCTCGCATTTCCACCCAAGCCAATGACGCAGGTACGATTTCTGGACTCCCGGGAGCGGTCCGATGTATTGCGTGTGATTTTGCAGTCTGATGGCCCCGGCGTACTCGACGTACCCGAGCTGGATGTCCCGCGTATCGCAATTCACCTAGGGAGGCCGGTCAGAATGGACTGCAGGCATGGCCTACGGAGCCATTCCGGTCTTGCCATCCACGGAGACATCGACATTATTCCGGACGGAATTCCCTCCCGTTGGGAGATGAAGGAAGCCGATACGGCCCTGGTGCTCAAGGTTGGAGCGGACCTGTTGCGCCAGGTTGCCGAAGAGTCCGGCTTCGAAGACCACATTGAGATCCGCAGCCGGTTTCGGCTACGGGATTCACAGATCGAGCACATCGGGTGGGCGCTCCTGGCCGAGGCGCAGCACGGCTACCCCAGCGGGCGTCTGTACTTGGATTGCATGGCCACGGCGCTGGCCGTGCAATTGTTGCGGAACTACAGTTCGGTGGCAGGGAGCCGTTCATTGGCGGAGGGCGGCATGCCTCGGCACAAGCTGCGTCAAGTGCAGTCCTACATCGAAGAGAACCTCTCCGCCAGTCTCTCGCTGCGTGCCGTTGCGGACGCGGTCGGGATGAGCGCCTCGCACCTTAAAGTCACGTTCCGCGAGGCGACAGGGATACCAGTGCATCAATACGTGATTCACCGCCGTGTGGAGCGCGCGACTCTGCTGCTGCGAGAAGGCATGCTGTCAATCAGCCAGATCGCCCTGGACGTCGGCTTTGCTCACCAGAGCCATTTGGCTATGCACATGAAGAGGCTACTGGGGGTGTCACCGAGCCACGTGCTCCGTTCAGTGGAGTGATTCTGTCATCACGGCTGTATTGCGTAAATGCTCGGGAGAGAATGGTAGGCACGTGGGGACTCGAACCCCAGACCTCTACCGTGTCAAAGCATCAATCAACCGTAACCTATTAATCTTTAACGGCACTCACTGCCAGTTTGACGCCCGTTAAAGCACTCCTTGGGAAATCTTATTGGACCCTTATTGGACCCTTATTGGTCCCAGATTTCGAGCCCCCTAAGAACTCCGGAACGTTTGCGTGGAACTCTTTTCTGCTCCTCATTTCTTGACAGGACACGCGGACACGCTAAACGCCGCATGCGCCGGGCCATGCAGACGGCGCTGATTTCACGAGACCGGGAAGTGCAAGCCGTTCGCCAAGTCAGCAACCATCAGCAAAGCCAACGCTCATCGAGACATCAAGACCGGGAGGGCCGCCTCGCGCAGCACCGTACGTGTGACGCTACCGAAAACCCACTCGCTCAGATTGGAGTGGCCATAGGCGCCCATGACGACGAGATCGGCGCCAAAAGCTGCAGCCTGCGACAGCAGAAGCCTGCCCACTTCTTCTCCGCCGGACGACACACGTCGCACCTCCACTTGCGCGCCATGACGTGCCAAGTGGCGCGCGATGTCCGCACCTGGTTCCTGGCCATGATCCGTCGCGTGGCGTTCATGGTCGACGACCAAGACTTCGACCGCCTCGGCCTTCACAAGCAGCGGCAGGGCGTCCGCCACCGCCCTGATGGCCTCGCGCCTAGAGTTCCAGGCCACCACGATTCGGTTGACCCGGGACACCGTGTTGCCTGGAGGGAACATAACGATCGGTCGGCCGGAGCTCAACACGAGGGACTCCGCGAGACCAGGAGGGCCGGCCGTCTGGCCTGCAGGGTCCGGGCGGGCAACGATCACCAGATCCGCGTAGTAGGCATGCACACCGACCTCATTGCTCAAGTAGGGCAACGATCTCCACTCCGACCGAATTCCGCAACGACGGACGATGTCCTCGAACTGGGCGTGGTGGGCCCCCTCGATCCTCTCGAGTTGTGCTCGGTGCGCCTCGATCACGTTAAAGATGCCCTCGCCCCGGGCAAACGTCTCCGACGGGCTAATAGCGGGCCCCGGCTGCATAAATACGGCGATCAAGTGCGCACCATGCTCCTGGGCGAGCATGCCGGCGAACTCGAGAATGCCTGCACTGTCGGTCCGCCCATCGACGAAGACCACCATTTCCGCGAGCTCAACGGTGCCCTTCCCAGTGCTCAAAGGGGCGGGCTCAGACTGCGGAGACCGCGGCAATTGCACGCTGGCCATACCTACTCCTCCTTCTCGTCGTGAGTTCACTTCAAGGGCAAGCGCCTTGTTCTTCTCGTCAGTCTTCTGACTCATTTTCATCCTCCAAATCCGTGGCTATCGTTCTGGTACTGCGGTTGGTCTTCAGCCGAAGTTTCGCTCCACACTGCGACTGGCTCTTTTCCACTCGCTCCTATGGCCAGATTCTGGCGGGGCGCGATGCACCTGGCCAACAAACGGGGAAGAGCGGTGGCCAATGTGCACCGCAATTCGCGCCCCACAGTCACTGCATAAGCTCTGGAATTCGGGAACCCTTACCTCAAGTCAAGTCTCCAGCCAAAGCCAGTCAATTCCAGCCGCGTCCTATTGCTGCCAGCCACCACCGAGGTTTCTGTAAATGCGAACCAGACCTGCAAGCTCATTCAACTGTGCTTGAGCGAGTCCCAGCTGGGCATCAAAGTAATTGGTTTCGTTGGTCAGCACCTCCAGGTAACTGGCGGCCCCGCCTCGATAGCGCATCTCAGAAAGTTGCGCAGCGTCTTGGGCCGAGAGCGCCAGTTGCTGCTGGAACTCCCGGAACTCCCGGTCCTTGCGGTACTCAACCAGCGAGTCCGAGACCCCACGAAAAGCCTGCTGGATGGTCTGCCGATAAGTCAGCAGTGCCTCCTGTTGCCGTGCCTCAGTGAACCTGACGTTGGAACGAATCCTTCCCCCGGTGAAAATGGGCTGTACCAACGATCCTCCGAAACTCCATAGCCCAGCCGGACCGGTGAACAAACTCGTAAGTGCTGAGCTCTGATATCCAGCGGCCGCGGTCAAGTTAATTTGTGGGAAGTACGCCGCTTTCGCGACTCCAATTTGAGCGTTGGCTGCGATCAACTGAGCTTCTGCCTCGCGAATGTCGGGCCGTCGCTCCAGCAGGCTGGAGGGAAGCCCCGCCGGAATGTCCGGCACATGCGGTTGCTCGGTCAACGTCATTCCCCGCGCGATGGGACCAGGATTATTGCCCAGAAGCGTGCTGAGGAAATTCTCTTGCTGCTCAATTTGCCGCTCCAGATCGGGGATGGTTTCAGCCGCGGTAAACACCAACTGCTCCGCCTGGCGGACGTCGAGCATGGACGTAGCCCCACCGTTTGCTAACAATTGCGTGAGTTGCAACGAGTCTTGGCGCGAAGCCAGCGTTCGCCGCGAGATTTCGAGCTGCAGGTCGAGCGAACGAAGCTGGAAGTAGGCGGTGGCAACGTTACTCACCAGTGTGCTAACAATCGCTTCACGCGCCCACTGGGTGGTTAACAGGGTTGCCCGCGCGGACTCGGTGGCGCGGCGATACTTCCCCCAGAAATCCAGCTCCCACGCTAGCGAGAGATCCACCTGGTTCGCACTGGTTTCGTATTGAGGGAAAAATTTTGTGCGCGGATTGCGTTCATTGACAGCCTGAGCCCCCGCGCTGATCGTAGGCAACTGGTCGGCGCGCGTGATGCCGAGTTGCGCCTGGGCTTGCAGGATTCGCGTTGCCGCAATGCTAATATCGTAATTCTGTTGAAGAGCGGTGTGGATCAGGTCTTGAAGCTGCTTGTCTTGAAACACCTCCCACCATTTTCGCTCTCCGAGCGATTCCGCCGCCGGCTGCACTGCGTCTTGCGGCGTAGTTCCACGGTACATACCAGGAACGTCTGCGGTCGGCCGCTTATAGTTCGGTCCCACAGCACAGCCCGCACTCAGGAGCATCGTTAGCGAGAGGCCCATCAACAGGGCTCTTAGTTTTGTCACCTTAGTCTCCTTCCGACGGGCTTAGCTGCGGAACACTCGCATGGCCGGGTGCTTCGCCGCTGCGACGGCTCGCCAGACGCTCGACCAAGACGAATAGTGCCGGAATGATGAATATGGCAATGCCGGTGGCGGCCACCATGCCACCGATTACGGTTGTACCCATGATCTGGCGAGCCACAGATCCGGCGCCAGTTGCAATCCATAGCGGCACGCAGCCCAGAATGAATGCCAACGAGGTCATCAGGATAGGTCGCAGCCGGAGTCTGGCTCCTTCCAGAGCAGCATCCACCAACGGCTTACCCTTCTCGTATTCCTCCTTAGCGAACTCGACGATGAGAATCGCGTTCTTGGCCGCCAAGCCGATTAGCATCACCAAGCCGATCTGGGAATAGACGTCATTATCGATTTGCACCATGTACGCCGGATAGAAAACGCTGAGCAGCGACCGGCGCAGCCACAACACTCCAAAGGCGCCGAAGACCGCGACCGGCGTGCTCAGCAACACGCTGAAAGGCAATGACCAGCTTTCGTAGAGGGCCGCAAGAATCAAAAACACGAACAGCAGCGAGAACCCGAAGATGACCGAAGCCGGAATCCCTTGTCGTGCCTTCTGCTCTTGATAAGACATGCCCATATAATCAAAACCCATTTCGCCCGGCATCGTCTGCTTGAAGACGTCTTCCAGGGCCGCCGTGGCTTGCTCTGAGCTGTATCCGGGCGCGGCGCTGCCATTGATCTGCGCTGACCGGTATTCGTTATAGCGCATCGTAAATTCGGGTCCGTCACGCGACTCGAACTTCGTGAGCGCGGTCAGCGGAACCATTTCCCCCCTGTTGTTGCGCACATAGAACTGTCCCAGGTTCGCTAGATCCGATCGGTAAGCTGCTTCCGCTTCCACGTACACCTGCCAGGTCCGGCCGAAATCGTTGAAGTAGTTAATGAACAGGCCGCCCATGAAAGTCTGGATGGCTTGGTAAACATCGTTGATGGCCACACCTTGCTTCAGCACTTTTTCTTGATCCACCTGCACGAATTTTTGCGGCACGCTCGGTAGAAATGTGGTGCTGATCGCGCCGATTTCGGGACGCTTGCGAGCTGCCCCCAGGAACTTGTCCAGGTTGTCGGACAAGAACTGAACGTCCCGTCCTGCGCGATCTTCCAGCACGAACTGAAATCCGCCGGAAGTACCGACTCCAGGGATGGCTGGCGGCGAGAAGCTGAAAGCGGTCCCTTGCGGGAGCTTACTGAGCTGCTGGTTCAGGCGCGCCTTGATTTCCTGATACTGTTCCGCTCTGGTTTTGCGGTCGCTCCAGGGCTTAAAAGTCACGAAATAGAAGGCGTTGTAACTGGTCCGGACAGAGCTCAATAAGCTGTAGCCAACCACGCTGCTGTAGTACTGAACCCCGGGGGTGTTGCTCAGGATTGTCTCAACGTCTCTCGCTGCTGCTGCTGTACGCTCCTGCGAAGCCGCATTCGGAAGTTGCATGTTGATGAAGACATAGCCCTGGTCTTCATCGGGCAGGAAGCTTGATGGCAGGAAGTGGGAAAAGACAAGCCCGGCAATGCCAAAAATCGCGAGCACCACCAGCGCCAAAACGCTTTTCCGGATTAGCGCGCCGGACAGTCGGACATAGCCCTCCGTGGCGCGCTGGAAAACACGATTGAACCAGTCAAAGAACTTTCGCAGCGGCCCGCGGCTCTCCTGCTTTGGCCGGAGCAGCAACGCGGCCAGCGCCGGGCTCAGCGTAAGAGCATTAAAAGCTGAGAGGATCACTGAGATCGCGATGGTCAAGGCGAATTGCTGGTAGAGCCGTCCCGTAATGCCTGGGATAAAGACTGTGGGCACGAAGACCGCCGAGAGAACAAGGGCGATACCAATGACCGGACCAGAAAGCTCTTCCATCGCTCTTCGAGCCGCATCCTTGGGAGCCAACCCCTCCTCGATGTGGCGTTGTACACCTTCGACCACGACAATGGCATCGTCCACCACTAAGCCGATGGCGAGCACCAGTCCGAACATCGAAAGGGTATTAATGGAGAAGCCGAACAGCGGAAAGAGAATAAACGTGCCCACCAGCGACACGGGCACGGCAAGCATCGGGATCAGAGTAGCGCGCCAGTCTTGCAGGAAGAGGTAGACCACAAGGATCACCAGCACGATGGCGATCACGAGGGTCTCAATAATCTCCTTCATGCCTTCCGTCACGGCGCTCGTCTGGTCAAGCGCTATGGCGTAGTCCATGTCTTGCGGGAAGCGCTGCTTCATCTCCGCCATCAGCTTTCGAACGCCGGCTGCCGTTTGGACCGCGTTGGAACCCGGCAACTGATAGACGGCGATAATTGCAGAGGGCTGACCGTTCAAGCGACTGACAATGCTGTAATCCTTCGTGCCCATTTCGACTCGGGCTACGTCTTTCACTCGGACGATTCCGCCATCCGGAGCTTCACGGACGATCACGTCCTCAAATTGCTTCGGAGACGTCAGACGACCCTGAGCAAGAACGGAATATGTGAATTGCTGGTTCTTGGGAGCGGGTTCGCCGCCTAGTTGACCAGCCGGGTTCACTCTGTTCTGCGTCTGGATTGCGTTGACGATCTCAGTGACTGTAATCCCCAGTTTTGCCAATTGGTCAGGCTTTACCCACAGCCTCATGGCATAATCGCCTGCTCCGAAAACCTGCGTCTGACCGACACCGTACAAGCGCGCGATGGGATCGTTGAGGTTGATGTTGGCGTAGTTGGCTAGGTATTTCTCGTCATGAGTACCCTGCGGCGAGGATAAGGCGAGCAGCATGAGCGGGGCGGTCGTCGATTTTTTAATGGTGACCCCATAGTTGTTAACTTCGGGCGGAAGCTGAGCAGCGGCCAGTTGCTCGCGCGACTGCAGGAGAATCAGGTCTATGTTGGGGTCCGTTTTGAGATCAAAGTCAGCAAATAGAGTGGTCTGCGAATTGCCCGTGGCGTTCAAGGAATACATGTAATCCATGTTGTCCACACCGTTAACCTGCTGCTCGATCGGCGTGGCCACAGCTTGCTCGAGGGTCTTTGCGTCCGCACCCACGAACGTGGCTTGCAATCTAATCTCGGGCGGCACAATGTTAGGAAACTGCGCTATCGGCAGGCTGGCGATGGTAACCGTGCCCACAATAACCATCAGGATGGAGATCACCATCGCGACGATCGGACGGTTGATGAAGAACTTCGACATAGCTCAGTTTCCTCCCCCGGAAATATGTGCTGGCTTGGGAGTAACCAGAGTTCCTTCCTTGAGCCTTTGCATCCCTTCGGCTACAACTTGCTCACCCGGCTTTAGGCCACTGTCAATCACCCACATCGTCCCGACCGTCTCGCCGGGCTTCACGGTGCGCATACTGACTTTGTGGTCGCCGCCGACAACCGCCACCTGATAGCTTCCTTGTGATTGCGCAACGGCGTTCTGAGGTATCAGCAGAGCACCTCTTTTCATGTTGGTTTCGACATGCACACGTCCATATTGGCCGGGACGCAGAATGTTGCCGGGATTCGGGAAGGCAGCGACGATGCGGATCGTGCCCGTGTTTGGATCCACCTGCCGGTCGGCCAGCAGGATTTTGCCTTTTTGAGGGAAGATACTGCCGTCAGTCAGAATCAGGTCGAGCGAGTTTCCGAAAAAACTGAGGGCGTGCTTGGAAGAAACGGCGCTGCTCTGTTTTTGTGCGAGGACATACGCCTGTTCACTAATCGGGAAGTAGGCTTTGATGGGGTCCACTTGCGAAACAGAAGTCAAGATAGAATTGGATCCCACGAGGTTGCCGATCTGAACTTGTGCAATTCCCGCAATCCCATCTACCAGCGAGGTGACTTTTGTCCACTCAAGGTTGAGTTCCGCCTGCTCCACGGTTGCCTTGTTCGATTCGACGGCGGCCTGGGCTCCGAGTTTGGCTTGAATCTCGTTATCTAATTGACTCTGAGCGATAGCCCTGGCCTTCGCAAGAGGTGTGTCGCGCTCCACATCCAGAGTGCTCTTGCCAAGTTGTGCTTCTGCTTGCGCAAGGTTGCCCTTCGCGCGGTCGAGCGCCGCCTTGAAGGGCCTCGGATCTATTTCGAACAATACCTGGCCTTTGCGGACCAGCGAACCTTCTTTGTAGTTTTGCTTGATTATGTAGCCTGAGACCTGGGGTCGCACCTGGGCGTTCACGTAACCGTCCAACGTCGCTACCCAGTCGCTGTACACCGGGACATCTTGCTGGATAGGGGGAGCAACTCTCACTTCAGGGGGTGGCGACGGCGCTGCTGCTTGAGTTCGCCCGCACCCAATCATCGCCAAGGTGGCACCGGCAACAAGACTGAATAATAGAAGTCTGTTCAAAATGGATCTGCTGCTCTTTTGCATTGAGTCCCAACTCCTGGTTGACGTGGGCAGAATTTCCCGTCACGGAGCAGAGGAGCAAGGCGCGTGCCAAAGCTCACAGCTCTGCATAAATGGTTGAAATGCAAGGAAGACTTAAAAGATGAAATGCGGCAGCGCGTGACAACTGTTGAAGCTGTCGATTTAGTTTCAACAGCGCGCGTCACGCCGCATCGGCGACGATCGACGATGATGATGTTCTAGAGATTTTCCGCTGAAAGCGACCGCGGCCGCCGGCGTTTTTTCTGATCACAACAACCTCCGCACCGGGCGGTGTGCCTTGGCGCACTTCTTTTGCATGCGTACTACCGTCCCACCTCGTTCGAAGTGAACCTCATCCATCAAAGTCTTCATCAGGTAGATGCCGCGGCCATGCGTCGACTGGAGTTGCTCTACGCCAGTGGGGTCAGAAAGCTCGGTGCTGCTAAATCCGGCGCCTTCGTCCTTGACCACAATGGACACTTCCTCATTGGGGACACAGCGGCAGTCGACGTAAACGTGCTTGCGAGGGTCTTCGTGATTGCCATGAACCACGCTATTTGCCAAGGCTTCTCGCAAGGAGATTTCAACGTCAACTTCGTTTCCAGCAACACATCGGCATTTCTTTATGAAAACCATTAGTTTGTCTACGAAAGGTGAAATCGCAGCGACTTCACTTCTCATGGACCGTTCGATCTGAAACAGAGGGCCAGCAGAGTGCAGAATGCCGGTCGAAGGTTTTGGGTCGCACTGTTGGCTCACTTCTCTAGTGTCCTTTCCGAACGTGAAAAAGCACGACGCGAGCGGCGCTTCTCTGAGTTTTCAGATCCTACAATCCGCGGAAGTGAAACAACAAAACGACCATACAAACTATGCAAATTACCGCCACCACGGCGATGATTGCCGCGATGTCACACTCCCTGAGATTTGATTCTGGATCCAGATAACGAATTGCAGACCAGATCTCGCGGTCAGAAATGATTTCACTGTCGTTCGCTTCCTTCTGCTCGTTGTTCCTCGGCACGTTCTACCTCCACCACGAGTTCGCCGGCCAGAAACGCCGACTGAAAACCGGTGTTCAATCGCCAATTGTTGGCTCGTCCATCTTTACCATTCGGTAAAAGACGAGTGGGTCAATCCGGCAGTCTCCTTCCTCACTTCATCAAGCTTTCGCTGTTGCTCGACCGTGAGGATTTTGTAGATTTCGGTCTGCAGGCGGGCGTTCGCGACGACAAGTGGCTCCAGGATGCGGGCCTGTTGCGCCGCGAGTTTGCGCACCTGACGAATATCGAACTGTCCTTTCAAGGTGATCGCGATGAGTTCCCAGCGATTGTTAGTGAGTTGTTGGATCAGCGCTTGCACTTGGCCTCGTTGTACTGCAATTTGCGCTTGGATCGCGGCAACCTGCAGCGGCGTCAAATCCAGGTATTTGACAATAGCTGTTGGCACATCGGGCGACGAGTCCGGGGGAGAGACAACCAATGTGTCGCCTGAGACCTGCACCTCAGATACTGGTTCCGTTTCTTCCTGGGGTTGCCTGCCGAGCATCGGGTGACCCGTGCTGAGCAATTGGAATCGCATGAATTCTGACGCATAGGGCTCGCCGACTTGGAGAAGGCAATCCCGTCCGGGCGACAACGCTACTTGGGGTTCGAGGGTTGCCGCGATGCTCGAGTTATCATGCGAGACGGTCCCCTCCACGCTGTGGGTCACTGTAGTTTGCGGGCCAACGCCACTCTGGCCAAAGGCCGAAATCACCAGCGCCCCCGTGCCAAGAATTCCTATCCAGCAACCTTTCATCTGAACGTACTCCTTCGCGTTCGTGTCAGAACCGACCTGTTTCCTTCCGACTTGGGGTTCTTAAGCCCGGCGGCCGATTTCAACCATTGGAACGCAACCAGGATGCCAAGAGGACGTGCAGGATCGCCGGTCTAATTTGCTGAAAACAGGAAGTGTTGGAAAGAAGTACTTTAGGCGATGGTGTTGAAAGTCGAAGGTGTTGATGTTCTCTGACACGAGGTCGGCTTGAAATATCTGCTCGTCTGGGTCTTCTCCGCTAATTGTTAACTGCGGATTTCACCGGAGGACTTGATCGCCCTTGTAGCCTCCCTGAAATCACGACGGACCTGCTCTTCGTGTTTTAAGGCTTTGTTGAGTTCCTGCACGATCTCCAGCAATTCGTTGGGATCTTTGGCTTCCAGTGCTGCGTGGCACAACTCCCTCCAGTTCTTATGCTCTCCTATACCCATACTGAACTTCCTCCAAAGTTTTCCCTGCAGAAACACTTGACCAATCGGCCCACCATCTAAACGTGCAAGTCCTCACGGCAAGCTTCACTGAACGCCCGAAGCACATCGGTGTCGTACTCCTGCCTGTCTTCGAGATTACGGAAATCTATATTAGGGAGGCTGTAGGTTTCGACGATCTGCCGCATGACCTCCTCTGCCTTCACGATCACGTTAGCAGAGGCGCAGAGCCGCAAATTCCCGACAAGCGCGTAAAGCCGGACAAACTTTGATGGCTCCTCTAACTGATGGGTCAGGGCATCTGTAAATAGTTTCGAAGCTTCCTCGATGAACTCTCTATACAGATGTTCGCGGCGAGTCATCGCCTGGGCAAAGCGTTGTGCACGCTCCTGCGAGTGCTGTGTCAGCCAAGTCGTCGCGAATGACGCTAATCCACCGATCGCTGAGCCTGCGAGAGCAGCGATAGCCGACATATAAGCATTGTCCATCTCGCCTCTCAACCAGTATTGCCGCGGCTCCTTACTGGGACGTTGCAAATTCACGATGGCGATTGCTGCCACTGAAAAATACCCTCACCTCAGAAACTCCATCCCCAGCACGGGCGTGCACCGCAGCGATGCGTTCAGTGGAATGCCCTAACTCACCGTCCCCGAGAAATCGCTTGCGGGGCTGTCCTGGCCTCATCCTCGAGTGCGGCATTTCGCTGTTGGCTCTCAGAGGTCTGCTGTAGTGCTCGCATTCGTGCTGTCCTGACGTCCTCTCGTGAGCAACTGAGAAGGATGGAACAATCCTGATCTGAGTATCGCTCGAGAGCAGACAGAACAAAGACAAACCGTTCGAAGTCTCCCAGGGCGAGTACAGTCGCGATTGCGGCAGGTCTAGCTGGAGTGCTTTGGAGTTTTGCATCAGGGTCCGGAGAGACTCCGGCCCAAGCTGCGTGGTCGGGCCGCGGAGCCATCATACGAATTGCACTTTGAACGATCGTGCGCTGAGCCCAGGAGCGCGCCCACTCTTTGAAGACGGAGTTATTGTTTACACTGTCCTCGAGACCAGTAACGAAGCACTGCTCCGCCTTTTCTTGATCGCCCGTTAACAAATATGCGAGCAGATGCAGTGCCGTCATGTCTTCAGTAAACAATTCTCGGAAGTCATCGCTCGTTGCATAGCCTTTTGCAATAGAAGACGTGCTCCGGTTTTCGCATAGCAGATTCATTTTTGCCCTTGGTCGTCTTGGATATACCGGTGCGATCCCTGGATCGGTTCGCGCGAGTTCCTCTTGCGTCTGCGCGCGAGCTCGTGAATCAGGTGCCTGATGAGCACACCGCTGCAGCGAAACTTCGCACCGTCACTCATTAATTCCAAGAGAGCGTTTTCTCCCTCTTGGCTGATGACGGTCACGTTCCTCAGGTCAACCAGCAATGCAGGACCCCCGACCTGCCCGTTGGCTGCCTGCCATGCGGTCCTCAGCTCTGCGACCCAAGGGGCTATTAGCTTGCCTTCAAGAACCAAGCGGCGTTCTGTGCGACGATCGATGACAGAAATCTTCAACATGCCGTTTCTCTTCGCGCATCAGGGAAGGGCAAATCGCATGCCAAACTTTGGGCAGCGTAAGTCCATGCATTCCAATGCTGGGCGGGGAAAGTGAGCGTTGTCGGTGTCGAGGCTGACGAAGCCGTCTTCAACAGTTCGATAATTGCGCGTCGCTCAGAGATTGCGGTCAGGATCAACGCAATCGAAATGACTAGCCATAGAAAAAAGAACATCGCACAATCCGCGTAACTTTGGTCTTCCCATAGGCGCAAAAGCGTTTATCACTGTTCGCACGAGGTTTACTGGTCGAGCCTCGCATCAGGCGGCGTGACCTCATTTCGCCCATCCATACTCCATGACAGAACTTTTCAGCATCGTGCTTACCCCCGACAAAGGGGAATAAGCAATACGCATGCCAAAAGAGAGCTGCCGTAAGTCCGTGAAATTCAGAGTTGAAGTGCGAGAGGCCGGTTCTGTCGTGTCGAAACTGTCGAAATCAATCTCAACGCCGCCAACTAGTTGTTGGTGTTTGGGTCCTAGTCGCGATGCGATGTCTGAGATTGAAGTTGGACGGAACAAGATGGAAGCAAGAAAGTGCGTTTCGGGTTAGACAAAAAGTCTCGGGTCAATGCCAAACTTCTTCATGCGAGAGATCAGGGTAGTCCGATTGATTGCCATACGTTCGGCAGCGCCGTCTGCGCCTCCAACACGACCTTTCGTCTCGCGCAGTACGCGCGTGATCTCTTGTCGCTCCTTTTCGTCATGCTCCTTAACTGCGCTCCTCGTGGTCCCCTTACCGATTTCGCTGATCGTTTCTCGCACAATCCTGGAAATCTCGTCTTGCGTGCCGTTGTGGTTCAGCCGGGGTGAATCAACTGCCGATTTGCGCAATTCTGAAATCGGCACCTCAAGCGACTTGCCGCGCGTGAGGATGACGGCCCGCTCGACGAAATTCTCCAGTTCCCGAATGTTCCCCGGCCACTCCCAATTCGTCAGAGCCTTCATTGTGGCGGCTGGAATCGTTTCGATGTGTTTTTGCATTTGCCTTGCGAACCTGTGGACGAAGTGGCGAACCAGCACAGGAATATCCTCCTTCCGGTCTCGTAGTGGAGGGATGCGAATGGGGAAAACATTTAGCCGGTAGTACAGATCGCTGCGAAATTCGCGCGCGGCGATCATTTTTTCCAAGTCGCGGTTAGTTGCGGCAACCAGCCGCACACTCACTTTCCTCGTTTGGGTGCTGCCCAGGCGTTCGAATTCTCGCTCCTGTAGAGCACGCAACAGCTTTGGCTGGATTTCAGTCGGGATGTCGCCGACTTCATCAAGAAATAGCGTGCCCTGATGGGCGAGTTCCAGCCGACCGATCTTTTGGCTGATGGCGCCGGTGAACGCCCCTTTTTCATGTCCAAATAATTCGCTCTCGAGCAGACCGGTCGGAATGGCAGCACAGTTGAGTTTGACAAACGTGCGGTCCTTACGCTGGCTATGGTCGTGAATGGCGCGCGCGATCAATTCCTTTCCCGTACCCGTATCGCCCAGCAGCAGCACGGTAGAATCGCTTGTTGCGACCGTCTCCACCAATTCCAGAACCTGCTTCAGGGCTGGACTGCTTCCAATGATGTGCTCAAAATTCAGCTCGCTGCGAATCTCTTCTTCGAGATACAGCTTTTCCTGGGCAAGTTTGTCTTTGAGTTCAGAGATCTCGCGGTAGGCGAGGGCGTTTTCAATGGCGATTGCAACTTGGCCTGCTACCTCGGAAAGGAACTCCGCATCGTGCTCGCTGAAAAAGTCATCTTTCTTGCGCGCAAGACCCAATACACCAATGGCACGTCCGCGATTGACTAGAGGAGCCATACAGAGGGTCTTGAGTCCTTCACCGATGACGATCTCAGACGCCTCGGGACTAGAGTCGGCTGAGTCAAATTGGTTCACAATGACGGCCTTGAGCGTTTCAAAAGCTCTCGCACTAGCTACGTCGTGAGAAAAGAGCTGTTCCTTACGTATAAATCCCTTACTATTCGGGAAATCAAGGGTGTAAATCCGAAGTTTGCCGGTCTCCGAATCCAGTAGGCTAATCACCACGAGATCGCACTCCATAACCTGCCGAACGCTCCCTGAGACTGCACACAGTAGTTCAGTTAGGTCCAGGTTGGAGGTGATCCGGTTCGTCAGATCCAGGAGCAGTTTGAGCCGAGCATTTTGGCGTTCCAGTTCCAATCGTGCGGCTTGGGATCTCCTCAGGTTAAGGACATCATCAATGGCCAGCGCGAAACCACGCGAAAGCAACTGCAAGAAGCGGACGTCTTCCGAACGGTACGCATTGCGATCACGACTGGCGATACCCAGCGTTCCTAAGCGCCGGTGCCGAGTGGTCAATGGCACGCGAATGACAGAACCGAGCTTGACGCCGTCCATCTCCAGCAGCCGTTTCAACCGCGGGAACCTGCCATCCGCGTCCCAATCAGCGACGTGGGACGGTTCCTGGGTATTGTAAACATGCCAACTTGACGTCTCCTCGACCGGGAGATCGGGAAAGGTGAACGGCTTCGTCCCCCACCCATGCCATTCGATTTCGTTGGAATCTTCCTTAAAGATTTGCACGTCGAGATGGTCGAAACTGATGAGTTCGCGCAACTGGTCAGCAAGAACTCGTGCCAATTCTTCTGGCTCCCCGCAAGCCGAGAGCGCCTCAGAGATGCGAAGGACAGCTTCATTGCGTTCGGCATCAGTTCCCAGCGCGAGCTGTGGTTCTAGGCTCATATGCTACACAAAGGGCGTCGTCCCCCGGGGTCTGCCAAGAGTTTCCTTCAACATCACAGATGACCCTTTTCTCCAAACCGTCGCACTTTTTCACCAATCCGAGAGGCCCTTGCCAAACCTTCGACTGCTCAACTCGGTGCCGACCAATAATCGCTGACCGTCCGGCAAGGGTGCAAAAGAAGGCGCCACCAAAAGTTATGGATGAAGTTCAAGATGCCCCGGTGGCATTTCGTCGATACTCCCTTGGTGCGACACCGAATACTCGCTTGAACGCTTTGCTGAAGGCGGCGTCGGAATCGTAGCCAACGGACTTTGCCACTTCGAACAGCTTCTGATCACCTTTCTGCAGCAACCCTGTCGCCTTCTGCATTCTCCAACTCGTCAAGTATTCCAATGGTGTTTCTCCGACCAGCTCCTTAAAGCGAACTGCAAAAGCGGAACGCGACATACCGCAGGCGGTAGCCAGCGATTCAACCGTCCAAGGATGCTCCACTTTCTCGTGCATGGATTTTAGAGCAACACCAATTTGCGGATCGAAAATCGCCCGCAGCAAACCGCTCTTGCAGGCTTCCGACTGCGATCCGATGTGGACACGGATCGAGTGTATGAACAACATATCTGCCAATCGGTTCACGACCAGTTCCGACCCCGGCGCCGAAACCGCCGTTTCCGAAGCAAGCATATTCAGGGTTGTGTGCAGCGCCAGGCTCTGGGCTTGATCGGCCTTGATGAGTATGAGCGGAGGAAGCAAGCGTGTTAGTGGTTTCACGCTGGTCGCGCCCAATCTGAACCATCCCGAAATGATCGTGGTCGGCGCTCCTCCGCCACCATACTCGATCACCTGGCTTCCATTTCTCGGTGCGACCTCACACAAACTGCGGGTGCGTGTGCGTGGATTGTCCCGCAAGGAGTATGCGCTTCCGGGCGCAAGCAAGAAGCAATCCCCTCCGGCTAGTGGTATCGGGTCGGGAATGCCCTCGACGCTGAGCCAGCAGTTGCCGCGGGAAAGCATTCCGAAATGAGCGAAGTGGAAAGGCGAACCTGCGGACTCGGCCGAATGTTTGTCTTTCGAGGTTCCCTCCGCGACTTCGGCATCGCTCTTCAGCCCCCAGGGCGCAGTGGCTTCCAGCCGAGCATGAACCACGCTCACGATTTGCATGGTCTGAAAGAGATCGGTAATCGGGTCCAATTCTGACCTCCAATCTGGACTCCTGGACAAGTTATGCGGACGAACTAACAGGTCAAGTCCAGAGGCACGGACATCTACTCCAGAAGGTTAGATGAATTCCCTGGACGAGGAGGTTCAGATGAAACTACTTCAAATTGACTCCAGTGCGCGGCGGACCAGTTCCGTGACCCGGCAACTCACCGCTAAATTCGCCGAAGAATGGCGAAAGAGCCACCCGGATGGCGAAGTTATTCAGCGCGACCTTTCCACAACAACACTTCCACTGATTACGGATGACTGGGGCGCGACCTATCTCGAAGATTCGCAGCTGACGCTGGCGCAGCGGTCGTATCTTTCCACCTCGGATCAGTTAATCCAGGAACTCGCGGCGGCGGACACGGTCGTCATTGGCGCGCCGATGTACAACTTCACGATCCCTTCGTCACTTAAAGCGTGGATCGATCAGGTAGTGCGGCTGGGGAAGACGGTCAGCTACGGGCCAAACGGCCCGCAAGGCCTTCTCGGAAGAAAGAAAGTTGTCGTCATCACTTCCCGCGGGTCTGCCTATGAAAAGGGCACGGCGAGGGAAGCTTTCGATTTTCAGGAACCCTACCTGCGTCACACTCTGGGTTTTATCGGACTAACGGACATTACGTTTATTCACGCAGAGAACCAAGCTCGCGAGGAAGCCGCTGTCTTTTTCGCAGCCGCTGCAGAACGTATCGGCGGAATCGTCATTGAGCAAAATCAGCAAGTAGTCGCTCTTTGAAAGGGTGAAGACAGCCTGATGGGTCGGACGGTACTGCTGGCATTTGACGTCCTTTGTAGGGATGAACGCTATATCACCAAGGAGATTATATGAAAATTGCGATTTTGATCAGTCGGTTCCTTCTAGGTATGGGTTTCATCATTTTTGGACTTAATATCCTCCATCCCTTTATGACTTCTCCGCCACCGCCGGAAGGCTCATTAGCTGCCCAATTTGTTGCCGTCATGGTTCCAAGTCACTGGATAGCACTCGTGGGGGTTTTGCAGTTACTGGGTGGACTCCTGTTGGTAATCGGTCGGACCGCGCCGTTGGGCCTGGTTGTGCTCGGACCCATTCTCGTTAACATTCTAGCGTTCCATATCTTTTTACAAGGCGGTCAAGGGATTGCACCAGGCTTGGTATTTTCCGTATTGGAGATCTTTCTTATTCACGCTTACCGCGGTTACTTTCGCGCAATTGTTACGGCCAACGCTTTGCCGTCATAAAGCGGACTGCGAGCAAACAGTCTTTGTGACCGCGCCCACGCTGACTTCGATGGGAGCGATTAGCGTCAGAATTGAATTGGAGCATTTATGAACCTGGTTAAAGAAACTCTTGCTGCACGGACCTCCGTGCGCCGCATTGCGCGTCGTACTCACGGTCAGAACCATGGCCTCGTCACGCGTTTGATGAGCCCGTCCGACTTCGGCGAGATCCTGAAGCCATTCGTGTTTCTCGACCTTTTCGATCATCAAGGCGCCCCTTTCAATGGAGGCCTCCACCCCCACTCGGGTATTGCCACCCTGACCTACGTCGCGGAAGGCGCGGTCAGCTTTATCGATCCGGACAACGTGAGTGCCACACTGTCGGCCGGCGGCGTCGAATGGATGCAGGCTGGACGCGGCATGTGGCACGGCGGCGGACTTGACAAAGGAGGCCGGACGCGCGGCTTCCAACTGTGGATCGCCTTGCCTCCGGAACTCGAATTGGGTCCGACCATAAGCATCTACCAGGCCCGTGAAGATGTGCCGCAAGACGGTCCGGCACGCGTCCTGCTCGGCATCTACGGCTCCGCTTCGAGCGCCATCGTGTCCCCCTCGCCGATCAACTATCTCGCGGTACGTCTCAAGGCCGGCGAGCGCTGGCGCTACGAACCGCCAACGGCCCACACCGTCCTCTGGATCGCGGTCTTATCAGGCACCGTATCGGTCCCCGACGAGTTGCGGCAGGGCGACTTGGCGGCTTTCGAGGCATCGAGCGAAGCGGTCGAATTCGAGGCGCGGACCGACGCTGAATTCGTTCTCGGCTCGGCCGTCCCGCACAAGCACGATCTCGTGCTCGGCTCTCACTCGGTTCACACAACGCCTGCCGCGTTGCGCGATGCCCAGGCGCACCTTTCGGCGCTTCGGACGCGCCTGGCGCAAGAAGGGCGACTGTAAACACACTTGCTCAGAGAAGAGATTTGTTACGCCTTTGCCTCAGGATGCTTCGAGGCGGAATTCTTCAAAAGTTCTGCCACGGTCTCTAGTATTTCGCGCGAAAGCGCCTCATCCGATACGGCGCGTGCTAGCGACATCGCTCCCACGAGCGCACTAAAAATCAAAATCGCTCTCGATCTTGCCGTCCGCTTGTCTCTGCCTGGAAGCAATGTGGCAATCAACTGAATGTCGTTCCGGACCTGTTCGGAGGTAAGCGAACGGGTTCGCTCATCGCTGCGCCCGATCTCCGGCGCCAGAGCACTGAAGGCACAACCCGTGCCTGGATTATCTCGGTGCGCTTCGCTCAGATAGTCGTCAATGAGCTTTTCATAGGACACCGGCGGTCCACCAGATTTGGCAGCGTCCAATCGACGCTGCCACCCGCCGAATGCAGAGTTGACCGCTTCGGCCACTAAGTCGTCGCGCGAATCGAAGTGCTTGTAGAACCCGCCTACCGTAAGACCTGCTTCCTTCATTAGCTCGGCGATTCCAAATCCCGCGAGGCCCTTTTCGCGGAATCTCTTTGAGGCAATGCTAACGATGCGCTTATGAGTCCTCGTTTTTTGCGCCTTGGAATGGCCCATGTAGCCCTCCACAAAATAAACTGCAACTAAATCAGGATTACGAATCTAATCCTGTACATGGATTATAACAATAATCCAGATCGCTCGTTTAGCAAAGGCTAGGATTCGTGTTTTGACAGGGCCGCGAATATCAGGAAACAGTCGATGGATCCGAAAGCGGAATGCTAAGGACATACGCCACAGAAAAGAGGGCAAAATGAGCAAATCAATAGCCGCAAAGAATAAGGCCATCGTTCTGGAAGCGTTCGAAACCCTGTTCAATAAGCGCGATTACGCGGCGGCGGAAAGGTTCTGGTCGCCGAATTACATTCAGCACAGTGCCCACATTGCTCCGGGACGCGACGGACTGTTCGGACTCATTAAGAGTCTGCCGGACACGCTGAAATACGAGCACGACATGATCGTGGCCGAAGGCAATCTCGTGATCGTTCACGGACGCTTTTCCGGTTTCGGCGCTCCCGCCAGTTGGATAGCGGCCGACATCCTCGTAATGGAGGAAGGGGTTTTGGTCGAACACTGGGATGTCATTGAAGACGAAGCAACACGTGCGCAGTCCAAGAGCGGGAATCCGATGTTCGGCAGTTCATTCCCCGGATAGGCACATTCCGCGATCTCGACCGCCGGTTTTCGGCGCGCGCGGTCAAACCGCAAACCGTTTCGAACGAAAGGAGTTTTCTTATGCGGCAGTTGCAACTTATAACTCACGGCGAACCTTCAGATGTCATCGAACTCAACGCGGTCTCCGAACCGGCTCTTGGCCAGGAGGATGTTCTTATCTCGATGGAAGCGGCCCCGCTCAATCCATCGGACTTTCTGTTCGTCCGCGGCAACTACGGCATCCGGCCGGCCTTCCCATCCTCGGTAGGCGCGGAGGGTGTTGGCCGAGTCGCCAAGATCGGATCGAAGGTTGCTGCTGGTCTGCGGGGCAAGCGAGTCCTGATTCTTCCTACTTACGAGCAGGGCACCTGGGCAGATGAAGTTGTCGTCCCGGTGCGCAACCTCGTGCCGATGAGCGAAGAAGCGGATCCCCTGCAACTCTCGATGATAGGGATTAACCCGGCGACCGCCTATCTCTTGCTGAACCGATACGTTTCCCTGATGCCCGGTGACTGGATCGGTCAAACCGCAGCCAACGCGGCCATGGGGCAGTACATCATTGCGATCGCGAAGCTTGCAGGAGTCAAGACGCTGAATGTGGTCCGGCGGGAAGAAGCTGCCGAACAGGTGCGGCAGTGTGGAGGTGACCGCGTGGTCCTCCAAGGCGACAACCTGCACAAGGATATTGAGGAGGCTCTCGACGGAAACAAACTTAGCCTCGTCCTCGATATGGTGGGTGGAACTCCCGTGGGCGAGTTGGCAAAATCGCTTAAACCTGGTGGCTCGATTGTCGTCTACGCACTTCAAAGTGGGCAATTCCCGGCCATCTCGCCCGGAGACCTCATCTACCGTGGTCTTAGCCTCCACGGATTCTGGCTCATCAATTGGATACGCAACGCGCCCCGCATAGAGATCCAGGAGATTTACCAGAAGCTGGGAGACCTCGTAGCTGATCGATCGCTCTCCGCCGCAGTGGAGCATGTGTACCCGCTCGCCCAGTTCAAGGAAGCGTTCAGACAATCCTTGAAATCGAATCGCAGTGGCAAGATCCTGTTCCAGTTTGGGGCTACTGATCAGACCGATCGTGGCTAAAACAAATCTTTGTCGCAGAAATACAGAATGTTCAAAAAGACATAGAGGATTCAAATGACAGGCACATACAAAGCAGTGGAAGTCTCCGCAGCGGGCACGCTTCGAGTAGTGGAACGGCAAGTCTCCGAGCCTGGAGCGGGACAGGTTCGGATTCGGGTGGAAGCATGCGGAATCTGTCACACCGATGCAGCCACCGTCACTGGCACTTACCCGGGTTTGAAGCTGCCGCGCGTTCCTGGACATGAAGTGGTGGGCCGCATCGAAGCCTTGGGCAGCGGAGTATCCAGATGGAAAATCGGTCAACGCGTTGGTGTCGGCCTTATTGCCGGAGAAGATGGGGTGTGCGAGCCGTGCCGACGTGGAGACACTGTGAATTGTCAGAACCCGGTCGCATCGGGAGTAACCGCGGACGGAGGATATGCGGAAGTGATGATCGCTGAAGCACGCGCCCTCTCTTCTGTTCCCGATGAACTTACATCAGCAGAAGCCGCGCCTCTCCTGTGCGCGGGCGTCACGACTTACAACGCTCTTCGCAACGCCGGCCTGCGTGGTGGCGATCTGGTTGCTGTGCAGGGCATTGGCGGCCTTGGGCATCTGGGTGTCCAGTTTGCGCGGCAGATGGGATTCCATACTGTTGCGATCGGACGCGGACGCGAGAAGGAGAAGCTTGCGAAAGATTTGGGCGCGCACGTCTACATCGATAGTACCAGCGAGGATGCCGCAGCGGTGCTGCAGCGTATGGGCGGGGCCAGAGCGATTCTGGCAACAGGAACCAGTGGTGATGCCATGGGGCCACTTGTGGCCGGTCTTGCAGCACGAGGCAAGCTGATCATAATCGGGGTTCCAAACGACGAAATTCGGCTGAATGCCTTCCCGCTTGTCTTTGGAGGGCGCTCGATTTACGGGACACTGACGGGTACTCCGATCGATAGCGAGGACACACTGGCCTTCAGCGTCCTGCAGAAGATCCGCCCCATGATCGAGACATTTCCGCTTGAACAGGCTGCTGACGCTTACGCTCGCATGATGCAAGGCAAGGCGCGCTTCCGCATGGTGCTGGTCACAGGGCAATAAATAGGGACTCTCAGAATTAAGGAGGGAAGTACATGAGCAGGCTTAAAGGAAAAATCGCACTCGTTACCGGTGGTAACAGCGGCATTGGTCTCGCGACCGCAAAGGCGTTTGTGAACGAAGGCGCATATGTCTTCATTACCGGCCGCCGTGAGGCAGAGTTGGCCGTGGCGGTAAAGGAAATCGCAATAAATGTGATTGGCGTGCGAGGAGACGTGGCGAACCTCGCTGATCTTGATCGGCTTTTCGCACAAATCAAGCAAGAGAAAGGCAGGCTCGATATTGTGTTCGCCAATGCCGGGGTCGCGAAGTTTGCCGCCTTCGGCACGATCACCGAGGAACTCTACGACTGGACCTTCGACATCAATGTGAAAGGCCTGCTTTTCACGGTGCAGAAGGCGCTACCCCTTTTGCCGGATGGTGCTTCCATCATCTTGAATTCATCCGTCGTCGGAAGCAAAGGGTTGCCAATCAATAGCGTTTACAGCGCCACCAAGGCCGCCATTCGTTCGTTCGCGCGGACGTGGACAACCGACTTGAAGGATCGTCGCATTCGCGTGAACGCAGTAAGCCCGGGCTCGATTGACACGCCCGGACTGAGTGGGCTCCTGGGTTCCTCAGAGACGGGCCAGCAACGATTAAAGAATATCTCCAGCAATGTCCCGCTCGGCAGGCTGGGCACGCCCGATGAGATCGCTAAGGCGGTCGTGTTTCTTGCCTCAGATGACGCAAGCTTCGTCACAGGAGCAGAGTTGTTTGTGGACGGAGGCTTTGCGCAAGTGTAGGCCGTTAGAAGGCGGAGTTCGACACGTCAGAGGGCGAAGGGCAACCGTTCACACGCGTGCCTGTTCCGCCGAAAGCCCCGACGCCGTCGACTCCTCCAAGCGCCCTGGTTGGATCGTGGCTAGTGGGTCCGTATTGGAATCCTCCGTCAATCGCTACCGCAGAACTGTAGGCTTTCAAGAAACTGGTCGTCGGCGGTCTAAATGTCTTGCGCGAATCAGTACCGGTAAACGCTAGAGCTGTATCGGAGGCGCGCTTGCGCTAGGAAGGTGGAGGTGAGAAGACCGATGCGGCGCGCGTTCGATACAGCCGTTAGAAGGAAGCCGCTGGCGTTTGCGGCGGACGCGGTGAGCTATGGGATTTGAATCGACTTTGGGTTGGAAGTTGTTGTATCGAGAGGAGTTGCTTGAAGAGCCCGTTATTGATGCTCATCGATATACTGCTGTCGTCGCTATCCATGTTCACATCATCGTAACGCACCACGGTCAGTCCTTCAAGGCTCCCCTGGCGTATCAGACTTGTACACGCGAAGCGTCCGCCGCGCAGCGGCTTCGTTCTGACGGGCCACTCTGAAGTAATCCTCTTTGACACAAAACGAGCTTTAGCCAAGTGCGAAGCCGGTCATGCCGCTGTGTTAGCTGGCCTCACGTGAACGATCTGAGGACACTCTCGCTCATTGTTGAGAACGCAGGCGTCATGAGGCTTCTCAACGTCTAATCCCCTAACTCTCTCCACATGCCACCAATACCAGCCAAAGTTGAGGGATTCGCCTAAACAGGCGGATACCATACGCGGCTCTCGGCCTTGCCTTGGTTTGGATCAAAGGAGCGAAAAGCGCTCCAGAAAGGAAGCACAGTTATGTTCGGACACATGAAAGCGGAACCCATTCTCAGAGTGAGGCCTGCCTGCTCTGTGGAAGAAGCGGTCGACACTCTCACCAAGGCAACCGATGAGACGCAAGCTGTTCGATGGATAGAGTTTCCAGGAGCAGTTCTGGTGTTTGCGATCGTTACCGGGGACCCACAGTCCGGGGCGTTTTACGTCTTGGATCGGAAGAGCGGAACTTGGCTCTGGGTCGACTTCGAGGACGAGCAATACGGCGGTTACAGCACAGGAGACTTTGAAGCACTGGTGCGCGACTACGACTTCCTCAGCCTGGTCGAGCGCCCCGGTTTGCTGAGTGGCGGCTTCGGATGGCTGTTGCAGCCCGGAGAGCCAGCCGAAACGATAAGCGCGAACAAGTGCAGTATTCAGGGCACTTGTTGAAGCCGTTTGACAGAAATCGAGTCCTGGCATATCTACCACACAGCACGCAGGCGGTTGGAACTGGCGGAAAGGAGGAAATGACTGTGGAGCAACGAGTG
>WNFG01001327.1_pt1 | contig 32101 bp, 32 predicted proteins | sample 5400431 | NCBI WGS metagenome assembly WNFG01 (sample SAMN13153346, study PRJNA577476) | soil metagenome | isolation source: 120 cm saprolite under Douglas fir tree site 2 hole 3 replicate 2 | place: USA:California | collected 2015-04-18 | reverse complement strand
AAGGCGACGAGGGACCGGCTCAAATCGTTCCGTTTCATGGGGCGCTCCATCGGTTGTTTCGCAACAACGATGGTGCCATACCCTCGTCGCCGCCCCCATAGCATCTCTCCCCGCAAGCGGGGAGAGGGAGCCCACCGAGTTACCCGAAGCGCTTGCGCGCCAGCGCCGCGCCTGCGCCGAGCGCCGCGAGCTTGGCGAGCGCGATGTCGCGTCGCATCGGCGCCATGCCGCAGTTGGTGCCGGCGATGATGCGGTCCTTCGCCAGGTATCTGGTCGCTTCGCCGATGACGGCGGCAACCTCCTCGGGGGTCTCGACCGCGTCGGTCGCGACATCGATCACGCCGACCTGCACGTCCTTGCCTTCGAGCAGCTTCAGCAAGCTCATCGGCACCCGTGAGTTGCGGCATTCGACCGACACCTGGCCGATGCGGCTCCTGGCGAGCGCGGGAAAGATCGCCTCGTATTGCCGCCATTCGCCGCCCAGCGACGCTTTCCAGTCGATATTGGCCTTGATGCCGTAGCCGTAGCAGATGTGCACCGCGGTCGTGCAGGCGAGCCCGTCGATCGCGCGGTGCAGCGCCTCGATGCCCCAGTCGGCGACCTCGCGCATGTAGACGTTGAATGCCGGCTCGTCGAACTGGATGACGTCGACGCCGTCGGCGGCGAGCCCGCGCGCCTCGGCGTTGAGCAGGTCGGCGAAAGCCATCGCCATCGTCACCCGGTCGCCGTAATGGGCGTCGGCGATGGTGTCGACGATGGTCATCGGCCCCGGCAGCGTGAGCTTGAGCTTGCGAGCGGTGTGGGCGCGCGCGAGCCGCGCCTCCGGCGCGTGCACGCGGCCCTTGAGCCGAAGCTCGCCGGTCACCGTCGGCACCATCGCCTTGTAGCGGTCGGCGCGGATGCCGATCTCGACCTTGCGGGCGAAATCGATGCCGTCGACGAATTCGAGAAAGCCGTGCACGAAATGCTGGCGCGACTGCTCGCCGTCGGTGACGACGTCGATGCCGCTGTCCTCCTGCAGCTTGAGCGCGAGCAGGGTGGCGTCGCGCTTCCCATCCTCGAGCGCGGCGCCGGAAAGCCGCCACGGCGCCCACAGCCGGTTCGGCTCGGCGAGCCAAGCGGGCTTCGGCAGGCTTCCGGCAATGGTGGTGGGAAATAGCGGCATGGCGGGCGCGATCATACCGCGTCAGGACGGCGTCCAGCCATAGAGCCAATCGTAGCGGGTGATGAGCCGTTCCCCGCCGAGCGCGAGCAGCGCGAGCCGGCGCAGCAACGCCGCCGCCCCCCCCATGTGATAGAGGCGGCCGTTGCCGCGCGCCTCGCGCTGCGCCCGCGCCGTGCGCGCGCGCCGCTCGTGCTCGTAGCGGCGCATGGCGCCGGCGGGATCCTCGGGCGCATCGGCGAGCCGTTGCGCGAGCACGGCCGCGTCCTCGATCGCCATGGCGGCGCCTTGCGCGAGATAGGGCAGCATCGGATGGGCGGCATCGCCCAGCAACGTCACGGGTCCCTCGCCCCAGCGGGCGAGCGGCGCGCGGTCGAACAGCGCCCATTTGCGCCATTCCCGCGGCGCGGCGAGGATCGCGCGCGCCGCCGCCGGCCAGCTTCCCGAGGGATAGCGGGCGAGAATCTCCGCGCGTCCTCCGGGCGCGTTCCAGCCGGGCTCGCGCCAGTCGTCGCGGATGATGGCGACGACGTTGATGAGGCTGCCGCCCCGGACCGGATAATGGACGAGATGGGCGTTGCGGCCGAACCAGAGATTGACCATCGGCGCGTGCAGGTCGCCGACCAGCGCCGCGGCCGGCGCCAGCGCGCGCCACGCCGTATGACCGGCAAATTGCGGCGCCTCCCGATCGCCGAGCCGCTGGCGCAGGCTCGACCACAATCCATCGGCGCCGACGAGGGCGAGGGCGCGTTGCTCGAGCGGGCGCGGGGAGGCGAGCGCCCAGACCGTGATGCCGTTCGAATGGAGCGCGAAATCCTCGACCCGCGCGCCGAGATTGAGCGCGATGTCGGGATGGGCGTGCACCGCCTCGATCAGCGCCGCCTGCAGGTCGCCGCGATGGATCACCCAATAGGGCGCGCCGTAACGCGCTTCGGCGAAGGCGCCGAGCGGCGCGTGCGCGAGCACCCGTGCGGTCCCGGCGTCGATCACCCGCAGCGCCTGCGGCGCCACCACCCGGTCCCGCAACGCCTCGCCGAGCCCGAGCGCGATCAGGATGCGCGACGCATTGGGCGAGAGCTGGATGCCGGCGCCGACCTCTTCCAGGCGCGGCGCCTGGTCGAGGACGACGACGTTGAACCCGCGCTGCGCGATCGCCAGCGCGGCGGTGAGCCCGCCGATGCCCGCGCCGGCGATCGTGACGGTGCGGGAGGGCGGCACGGCTCGGACCGCGTTTCGATGAGATCAGCGCACAACAGCGCCGCAGGCTCGGTGAGGCTCCCTCTCCCCGCTTGGGGAGAGGGCGGGGGTGAGGGGGTTACCGGCCTGTCGATAGGTCATCGAAAGACCTTGACCCCTCACCCCACCCCTCTCCCTACGGGAGAGGGAGCAGACCGAGTCTGTTGCCCGCGCTGATCTCACCGAAACGCGCTCCAAGTCTCTCGCGGCTACGCGGTCGTGCCGTCGGCCAGCGCGCATTCCGGCGGACGCGCCGAATGAGGGTCGAGGGTCCGATCATAGCGGAACAGCGTCGAGCAATAGGGGCAAATGATCTCGTTCGCGTCACCCATGTCGAGGAACACATGCGGATGGTCGAACGGCGGCGTCTCGCCCACGCACATGAATTCGCGCGCGCCGATCTCGATCACCGGCACGCCCGGCGTATTGTGGAAATGGGGAACGACGGTCTCCGCCATGTCATCCGCCTTCGCGCGCTGGCCGCCGCGGGACGACCGCGGATGCGATCGAAATGTGCGCCGAAATGCCAGGCTCCCCTGGCTCCGGGCGCGCGGCACCATAGCGACCCGTCTCGCCGATTCCTAGAGCGCGTTCCGCTGAGGTTGGAATCAGCACGAGCGGCAAACTCGGTCTGCTCCCTCCCCCGAAAAGGGGATCCACAAGGGGGAGGGGAGCCCACCGTGTGTGCGGCGCCGTTGGGGCGAGGCTGGACCACGCCGCTCTCCGCAGGTATTTCCTGCCCGGCCATCTTGCCGGCACGAGCGCGGCCGGCGACATTGGGCGCGGGGGGCGCAGGAGAAGAAATCCCATGACCGGAGCGCGGATCGCGGTGCCGCTTTGCCTGGCGCTCGCGCTGGGCGCGGCCGCGCTTGTCGTCCTCCCGCGCGCGTTCGAGGCGGGATCGCTGCTCGCCGCCGCCGACGATCCGGTGGCGCTCGCCGACCACGCGGTCGCGCGCTCGTTCAACGCCGAGGTCGCGGCGCGCGAGATCGACGCCGCGTTGGCCGCGGGCGACGCCGATCTCGCGGAGAGCTTCCTTGAGCTCGCGCGCGAGCGCGACGTGCCGGTCGATCCCGCGCTTGCCGACCAGGTCGAGCTCGCGAACGCGGCCGCCGCCAGCACCGCCCGCTCGCTCATGAGCTTCGCGCGCGGCCTCGTCACCGGCGAGCCGCAGGATCTGTCGAGCCTCGCGGGCACGGCGGTCGGCGATCTGTTCGTGTTCGGCGACATCCGCGACGCGGTGCGCGAGGGGACGCGGCTGGCGACCGGCGGCGAGGCGGATGAGCTGGTGCTCGGCCTCGCTTGCGTCGGCTTGGCGGTGACGGCGGGAACCTATGCCACGGTCGGCTTGGGCGCGCCGGCGCGGGCCGGGCTGACGGTGTTGAAGGCGGCGCGCAAGGCCGGGCGGCTCGGCGGCCGGATGGCGGCGTGGATCGACCGCTCGCTGCGTGAGGTGGTCGACTGGTCGGCGCTGGCGCGCGCCATCGGCGGCATCAGCCGGCCCGCGCTCGCCGTGCGGGTCGCGCGCGATGCGGTCAAGGTCGAGAAGGCGGAGGGCCTGGCGCGGCTCGTCGGCGACGTCGGTCGCGTGCAGGCCAAGGCCGGCACGCAGGCCGCGCTCGACGGGTTGCGGCTCGCCGAGGGGCCGCGCGACATGTCGAGGCTGGCGCGGCTCGCCGCCGCCAAGGGCGGCAAGACCCGCGCGATTCTCAAGCTCGCCGGCCGCGGCGCGATCATGCTCATGCTCGGCGCCTTCGACCTCGCGCTCTGGGTCTTCTCCGCACTGGTGACGATCCTGGGGTTCGTGTCGTCGCTCAAGCGCGCGGCCGAGCGGGCGACCGAGCGCTATTGCATGCGCCGCAGGCTTCGCCGCGCCGCGGCGTGAGATGCGGCGCTTCGATCATGGCGGCGTCGAGATCGCCTTCCTCGACGAGGGGCAGGGGGACCCGGTCGTCCTGGTGCACGGCTTTGCCTCGACCGCCGCGGTCAATTGGGTCCACCCCGGCTGGGTCGCGACCCTGACGAAGGCCGGCCGGCGCGTGATCGCGCTCGACAATCGCGGCCATGGCGCCTCCACCAAGCTCTACGATCCGGCCGCCTATCACAGCGTCCGCATGGCCGAGGACGTGCGCGGCCTGCTCGATCATCTCGAGCTCGGGCAGGCCGACGTGATGGGGTACTCGATGGGCGCGCGCATTGCCGCGTTCTTCGCGCTCGCCCACCCCGCGCGCCTGCGCCGCGCGGTGCTCGGCGGCCTGGGCGCCCGCCTAGTCGACGGGGTCGGACTGTCCGAGAGCGTCGCGCAGGCGCTCGAGGCGCCCTCGCTCGCCGATGTCCACGACCGCACCGCACGCACGTTCCGCGCGTTCGCCGAGCAGACCGAGTCCGACCTCGCGGCGCTGGCGGCCTGCATCCGCGGCTCGCGCCAGACCTTGACGCGCGAGCAGGCGGCATCGATCCGCGCGCCGGTGCTGGTCGCGGTCGGCACGAAGGACGTGGTCGCGGGCTCGCCGCACGAGCTCGCCGCGCTGCTGCCGGCGGGCCGCGCGCTCGACATTCCCGGCCGCGACCACATGCTCGCGGTCGGCGACAAGGTGTTCAAGCAGGCGGTATCGAGCTTCCTCGCCGAGCGGCCCTGACGACCGGCCCCGCGCGCGGGTTCCGGGAAATTCAGCCGGCCCAATCAAAAAAGTGTGAGCGGGCGCGCCGCGCCCGCCAGAACCCGCGTCCGTCGCTCGGGGTTGAATGTCCACCTCGAGCGAAGGAAACGAACCATGCCGATTCTTTTGTACATCGCAATGTGGGCGTGCGCGCTGGGTACGGCGTCCGAGATGGCCGCCTCGTTCGGCCCGCCGCGAGTGCCGGCCGCGAACCAGGCAAAGAAGCGCGAGAGCTAGACCGCATTCAGTTTTGATGGAAACTGAATGCGCTCCAGTCTTTTTGCGTGGTCGCATTTTCGGACGGAAAACCGGTTCCCACCCCGGATCAAGTCCGGGGCAGGCTTTTTCCTGAAAATGCTCCAAGCCGCGATCGCCCCACCCCGGCGCGCCGGCGGCGCCGGTGCCGCCGACACCCCGTGCCGCAGAAGAGCCCGCCCGTTGCGGCGGGCTCTTTCGTTTGCGTCGGCGCCCGCGCCGCCGCCGCGCGCGCGAAATCGGTCCTCGATCCGCCGCTTGCGATTCGGCGCGCGGTCGCATTTTCGCACGGAAAACCGGTTCCCACCTTTCCTGAAAATGCTCTAAACTCAGGGCGTCGGATGGAAAGGTGACCGTCATGGCCCAGCATCAGGCAAGAGCGGCCGGCGCGCTCGACAAGGTCGATCCGGTATGGGCGAAAATCCGCCACGAGGCGGAGGAGGTCGCGCGCCGCGAGCCCGAGCTCGCGACCTTCATCTATTCGAGCATCCTGCATCACGACAGGCTCGAGGCGGTGGTCGTTCACCGCGTCGCCGAGCGCCTCGACGCTCCGGAGGTGTCGGGCGAGCTGATCCGCCAGGCCTATGCCGACGCGCTCGAAAGCGAGCCGGCGATCGGCGTCGCCTTCCGCGCCGACATCGTGGCGACCGTCGATCGCGATCCCGCCACCAATCGCTTTCTCGAGCCGGTGCTCTATTACAAGGGTTTCCACGCCATCGAGACCCATCGGCTGGCGCATTGGCTGTGGGGCAGGGGCCGCAGGGATTTCGCCTACTACCTGCAGAGCCGGGCCTCGGCCGCGTTCCAGTGCGACATCAATCCGGCGGTGCGCATCGGGCAGGGCATCTTCCTCGACCACGCCACCGGCCTGGTGGTGGGTGAGACCGCGGTGATCGAGGACGACGTCTCGATCCTGCAGGAGGTCACCCTCGGCGGGACCGGCAAGGAGGCGGGCGACCGCCATCCCAAGATCCGCCGCGGCGTGCTGATCGGCGCCGGCGCCAAGATCCTCGGCAATATCGAGATCGGCCACTGCGCCCGCATCGCCGCCGGCTCGGTCGTGCTCAAGCCGGTGCCGCACAACACCACGGTGGCCGGCGTGCCGGCCAAGGTGATCGGCGAGGCGGGCTGCCCGGAGCCGTCGCGCTTCATGGACCATATGCTTGGCGACATGTTCGGCGACGACTGAACAGAGACGGGAGCGGAAGTCGGTGGACGTCCTGGAAGTCAGAAAGCTCGATGCCTTTCTCCGGCGGCTGTTCGGCAACACCCGCATCCGCGTGGTACCGAAGAAGAAGGATTCCGCCGACGTGTTCGTCGGCGAGGAACGGATCGGCGCGCTCGCGCTCGACGAGGACGAGGACGACGACGAGCGCTCCTACAATTTCGAGATGAAGATCACGTTGGGCGACGCGCCCGGCAAGGCCCCGAACCTCAAGCAGCTCGATGCCTACCTCAAGCGCAAGTTCGACAACGAGCGCATTCGCGTGGTGCCGCGGCCGCGGAAGAACGACTCGGCGGAGGTCTACGTGGGCGACGAATATATCGGGGTGCTGTTCTTCGACGAGAGCGACGCGCGCTCGTCCTTCTTCGAGCTGCCGATCCTGGCGATGGATCTCGACGAGCCCGGCCTGCTGAAGGGGTAGGGCGTCCATCGGATGCGTCATGCGCGGGCTTGACCCGCGCATCCATTCATTTCGCAAGAAGAGATTTGGCGAAGAAGATGGATTGCCGGGTCAAGCCCGGCAATGACAGCCCGAAACATACCGCCGTGCGCTTGCGCGAGGACAGAGAGGAATCGTCCGCCTCACCGGGGCACCGGGCGCAGGCTCGCGATCAAGCGATCGATCTTGTCGGCGACGGTGCGCCAGTCGGCAAGCCAATCGCGCGGGAAGCGCAGCACCAGGTCGGCGGCGCCGATCCGCCGCTCGTAGAGGCAGGTGCCCGGGGTCGGGCCGGCGCCGCCGCGGGTGCAGCGGACGAGAAAACCGGGCGCCGTGCCGTCGTAGATCAGATCTTCGCCCTGATAGGGCGTGTCCTGGCGGAACGCGAGCACCGTGAGGCCGGCCGGGCCGGGGACGGATTCCGCCTCGACGTAACGCGGATAAATGTTGAGCACGCGGTCGGCGGGAGGGAGCGTGTCGCCGCCCGCGGCGATGGTCAGAAAAATCCGCCCGAGGGTGGGTAGCGGCGCCGGCTTGGCGTCCGGCGCGGGCGGCTTGGCGCTCGGGTCGGGCGGCGCGAGCGACGGCCACAGGAAGGCGAGGTCGACGCGCTCGTGCGCGCCCGGCCGCCGCTGCACCGCGACGCGAATGGCGGCCGGCGGCACGTTGAAGGTGACGCCCGCGATCAGGATCGGAATCGCCGGCGCGTCCGGCCCGACCGGCGGCCCCGGCCAGCGCGGCCACAGGACATAGCCGACATAGACGAACGCGAGCAGCGCCGCGCCCGCCAGGACGAGGAGCGGGGTGAGCAGCGGTCCGTGGCTGTGGCGGCGCGGCGGCCGGCGGCGCAGCGGCCGGCCGCGTTCCGCGTGGAGGGCGGTCATGGGATCGGCCCCGCGAATCACGGAGGCGAGTATGCCACGCTGGCACGCGACTGCATGCGCGAACGCCGCGCCGGCCGTTAACCTTTAATTAAGGATGTGATGGCGCGCGGCGGAGCGCTCTGCGAAGGATCGCAGAGCGCGATCCGAGCAGGACGTGATGACCGGGGAACAGGTTGAGAATTTTTTTGCGCTGGCGATCGGTTTTGCCGTCGCCGGGCTCGTCGCCAGCGCCTACCAGCTCGCCACCTGCCGGCCGGCGAGCTTCCGCCTGCTCGGGGAGGGGCCGGCGAGCGTGGTGGCGGTGCCGCTGATCGCGTTCGCGGCGCCCTTCATCATCATGCGCAACATCATCCGCGGCTGCCGCATCGAAGGCCGCCCCTTCGCCACGGTGTTGGCGGCGACGATCCTCGCCGGCGGCTGGAGCCTGATGTCGGGCACCGTGGTGGTGATGGCGCTCGCCGCGGTCGGGTTGTCGGCGGGCTGATCTCGCCTCGTCAATCCGGCAAGGCCGTGGCAAGGTCGCCTCCCGGAACGGAGAGCAGGCATGGCGATCTACGAGCTCGACGGCGTGGCGCCGGAGCTGCCGGCCGACGGCCGCTGTTGGATCGCCGACAGCGCGAGCGTGATCGGGCGCGTGCGTTTGAAGAGCGATGCCAGCGTCTGGTTCGGCTCGGTGCTGCGCGGCGACAACGAGTGGATCGAGCTCGGCGAGCGCTCGCAGATCCAGGACAATTCGACGCTGCACACCGATCCCGGCTTTCCGCTGACGATCGGCGAGGATTGCGTCATCGGCCACAACGTCGTCCTGCACGGCTGCACCATCGCGTCCAACAGCCTGATCGGCATGGGCGCGATCGTGCTCAACGGCGCCCGCATCGGAAAGAACTGCCTGGTCGGCGCCGGCGCCCTCATCACCGAGGGCAAGGCGTTTGCCGACAACTCGCTGATCGTGGGGACACCCGCGCGCGCGGTGCGCAGCCTCGACGAGAAGGCCGCGCAGGAGATCGCGCGCGGCGCCGATATCTATGTGCGGCGCTGGCAGCACTATGCGAAGGCGCTGAAGCGGATCGGGTGAAGCGGACGACGGAGGACGACGACGGACGACGGACGACGGATGACGGAGGACAGATGATCACGAGCCGATCTGTCCTCCGTCCTCTGTCGTCTGTCCTCTGAAAAGGTGCGGCCGGCTCCGGGGGGAGAGCCGGCCGCGCGCAAACCCGGTCTGGGGACGGGGAGGGGTGGGGACGTGACCGGGTTCGCGTAGCTCCTTTGCGATCAGGCTTCGCCGATCAGTGGGCGGCGGCGGTGGCGGGCGCCGGACGCATGTCGCCGAGCGCGACCCAGACGTTGGGATCGCTCTGGGATTGCCGCTTCACGTAGCGGTAGCCGGTGTCCGACCAGAGCAGGACCTCCTCGTTCTGGTTGTCGAGGATGAACTCGCCATGGTCGGTCTTGACGGTGAGCACGGCATGGCCGTCGCCGCGCTTGTCGCGCACCACCGTGATCAGCAGCGCCTGGCGCGGCCATCCCGCCTGCATCAGCATCCGGCGCTTGAGCAGCACGTAATCCTCGCAGTCGCCGTAGCCGTCGTCGGGATAATTCCAGCGCTCGACCACGCCCCAGTGCTCGAGATCGGTGATCGGCTTGATCGAGTGGTTGACCCATTTGTTGATGCGCAGCAGATCCTGCCAGGCTTTGGCGGTGAGCACGACGTCGCGTGCATCCACCGGCCGGGTCTCGCATTCCGGCGCGTATTCGGAGCAGAACTCGACCCAGCCGATCGGCGCGCGCGTCGCGGCGCCGACCGCGATGAACAGTGCCCGCTCGCCGGCGGCATTGGCAGACGGCATCGCCGGCGCCGCGGCCAGTACCGCGGCGACGAAGCCCGCTCCCAATATTTCCGTGGGACGCCATGTCATGGTCTGTAGCCCCTCTCCCTGCTCCAGGGGCCACAATTCCCACAAACGGCTTCAACCGCCGCTAATCCCGCGAAGTCATTTTGAAGATAACGCGAGTAAACAACGCGATGAATACTTCTATTATTCGAATCGAATTCGATTAAAACTCGAAACAATACAATTTGAATCAATTGCCGGCGTTAAGCGCACGCGCCCTTGCGCCGCAACGCTTGGCGGGCGTCCACGCGGGTGCTGTTAACGTGCGCAAGCGCCGCACGGCCCGCGCCGATCGGGGACGAACGAGGCGCGCAGCGCCTGTTCGATGGCCGGCGCAAGCGCCGCGGCCGCCCGCCGCGTTTACCCGCCGGTGACGTTCTCTTCGAAATCGTCGGGCATCGTGCTCCGTGCCGAGAGGCCGGCGGGGGCGGTCGCCGTGCCGCCGGGGCCGTGCTAACGTGTCTCGAAGAGGGCTCGTCGGAACGGATGGCCGGCATGAGACGGCGCGAGTTCATCACGCTGCTCGGCGGCGCGGCGGCGGCGTGGCCGCTCGCGGCGCGTGCGCAGCAGCCTGAGCGAATGCGGCGCATCGGCATACTCCTGGCCGCAGCCGCGGACGATGCGGAATTTCAGGCCCGCGTCGGGGCGTTCCAGCAGGGGCTGGCGCTATTGGGCTGGACCATCGGCCGCAACGTGCGGATCGACACTCGCTGGGCCACGGCCAATGCCGCCGAAATTCGCAGACACGCGGCGGAATTGGCCGCGCTCGCACCAGACGTCATCCTGGCCCATGGCGCCACGACCGTGGGGCCGTTGCTGCAGGCGACCCGTACCGTGCCGATCGTGTTCCCGGTCGTCGCCGATCCGGTCGGCGCCGGCTTCGTCGACAGCCTGGCGCGGCCGGGCGGCAACGCCACCGGTTTCATGACTTTCGAATACAGCATAGGCGGGAAATGGCTGGAGCTGCTCAAGCAGATCGCGCCAAGCGTGACGCGGGCGGCGGTCATGCGGGATCCCTCCATAACCTCCGGGACCGGACAGTTGGCCGCAATCCAGACCGCGGCGCCGTCGTTCGGGGTGGAGTTGAGCCCGGTCGACGTGCGCGACGCCGGTGAGATCGAGCGCGCCGTTGCGGCCTTCGCGCGCTCCGCGAATGGCGGCCTGATCGTAACGGGGAGCGCGCCAGCGCAGCTTCATCGCGATCTGATCGTCACGCTGGCGGCCCGGCACAAGCTGCCCGCGGTCTACTACGAACGCTTCTTCGTCGCCGCCGGCGGCTTGATCTCCTATGGGCCCAATTTCGTCGACCAGTTTCGGCAAGCCGCCGGCTACGTCGACCGCATCCTCAAGGGCGAGAAGCCGGCCGACCTGCCGGTGCAGGCGCCGACCAAGTACGAGACGGTGATCAATCTCAAGACCGCCAAGGCGCTCGGCCTCGATGTGCCGGCGACAGTGCTCGCCCGCGCCGACGAGGTGATCGAGTAAGCGGGCGCGCGTTCCTCGTCCATCGCCGGATCGGCCGCGTCCTGGGCCGTTGGCCAACGCCGCCGTGCAAATGACGCACAGGCCGGAGTCAGTTGCCTGCCGGGCTATAGCGGGGAAATCACGCGCAGTTTCGGCGGCACTTACCCGCCGGTGACGTCGTCTTCCAGAAAGTCGGGGTGTTGCAGGCGCGTGAACTCGATGGCGATGCCTTCCTCGAGGTGACGCACCACCCGTCCCGCCGTCTTTCCGATGGTGATCGGGGCTCCGATCTCGGGACGCTGGTCGGTCGCGATCGCGGCGCCGGATTGCGAAATGTCGATCACCCGGCAGGCGACGTTGACGCCGCTCGGCAGGATCAGCCGGCTCATCGGATTGCGCGGCGTGATGCGGCCGTGGCGGCGGTCTTCCGGCAGCCCGAGGATGTGGCGATTGGCGAGCCAGGTGAGCTGGGCGGCGAGCTTGTCGCGCTTGCGCGTCGTCGCCGCGATCGTCATGGCGAAGCCGTTCTGGAACTGGCGCGCGATCTTGCCTTCGAGCCGCCCGACATGGTCGACATAGGCGATGACGCGCTCGCCCGGCTGCCCCGACACCGGCGCGAGCAGGGCCATGCCGCCCGGCGACATGTTGACGACCTGGCAAGCAAACTCGCGCCGGTCAGCCAGCATGTAGCGGCCGAGCAGGTTGACGCGTACGCGCTGAAACCGCCGGCGCTCCTGGCTCAGCGGCAGGATCACGGCTTTGGTCTGCGGCAACGCCATGGGGCTCTGGGCGGATCGGGAAGGCTGCCGCAGCCTATCCGCGCCATCGTTAATGGGGCGTTTAGAGCGGGGGCGGGGTCACGGGCGACGCGCGATCGCGATCAGGATTGTCCCCCGTCGTAGACGACGAGGCCGTGCCGGATGCGGCCATCGTGCCGCGGCGGGACGACGGGCGGAACGCCCGGGCCCGAAAGCGGCCCGCCGACATAGCGGTGGTTGCCGAGCGTGAGCCCGGCAAGCGCATGAATGCCGATCCAGGCCGGCGGTTCACGCGGAGCGAGGGCGCCGAGCAGGCGGGCATCGGTGCGCCCGCGATGGGAGAGCGGAAGGAGCACGAGCTCGAGGGCGGCGTCGGCGGGGCTCGCGCCCGCCGCGCTCGCCACCACGCCGACCGCTTCGTCGGCGACGATCGCCAGGAGATCGCGCACCTGGTCGCGGCTCGCGCCCGACCAGAGATCGAGAAAGGGCTCGTTCTTGAGCTCGCGGCCGAACAGCGCGCAAAGCCGCGTGCCGGCGACGCGGAATGGATGGCCGCGCCCGGGCTCGAAGGCGAGGATGAACGTGTCGGCGAGCACGCGGCGGATCGCGGCGGGCTCGATATCGGCGCGCTCGGGCGCCGGCCGCCGGCCGCGCCGCTCATTCCAATAATCGAACACCTCGCGTATCGACGAATGCTTCATGGGCGCCCCGCCAGCCTGCCGGCTCGTCGCTGTCCCGGTTCGGGACAGCGCGCTCGTTTTTTCGAAACGATGCGCTCCGATCAGCAGGGCGCGTGCCGCGGCGCTGCCGCGCCGCCCGCGGCGTTCGCCCGTCATGCGTTAGCGTTAAAAGGGCGCGCGGGCCGTTGCTGGGACATGGGCGCCCGTCGCTCGCGCGAGCGATGATTGTCCGCTTGCTCGCCGGCGGGCGGCAGCCTATGTGAGCGCCTACCCGAGCCCGGGCCTTTCAAGCTGGCCGAAGTCGGAAAAATCCGGCGTTCGGCCGGGACGCCGATGATCGATCAACCGCGCCGCGAACGAATGCTCAACGTGCCCGCGGTCGTGGTGGCGTTGCTTGCCGCGCTCGCGCTCATTCAAGCGATCTTCGCGCTCGTCCTGTCGCCGGAGCAGAAGACCGAGTTCCTGCTGCTGTTCGCTTTCATCCCGGCCCGCTATGACCCCGGCGTGCAGCCCGACATCGTGTGGCCGGGAGGAACCGCCGCCGACCTCTGGACCTTCGTGAGCTATGCGCTGATCCACGGCGATGTCGCTCATCTTGCCTTGAACGGCGTATGGCTGCTGGCGTTCTGCTCGCCGGTGGCGCGACGCTTCGGCGCGGCGCGGTTCCTTGCGTTCATGGCCGCCACCGCCGCCGCCGGCGCGGCCGCGCATCTCGTCACCCATTTCGGCGAATTGCTGCCGATGGTCGGCGCCTCGGCCTCGATCTCCGGCGCCATGGCGGCGGCGATGCGGTTCGCGTTCCAGCGCGGCGGTCCGCTCGGCTTGTGGCGCGACGGCGAGGACGCCTACCGGGTGCCGGCCGCCTCCCTCGCCGCGAGCCTGCGCGACACGCGCGTGCTCGCATTCCTGCTGGCGTGGTTCGGAATCAATCTTCTGTTCGGGCTCAGCGGGATCTGGATGCCGGGGGTCGAGCAGGCGGTGGCTTGGGAGGCGCATATCGGCGGTTTCCTGGCCGGCCTCCTCGCATTCGCGGTGTTCGATCCGGTTCCGCCCGGGACCGATCCCGGGCCGGATCCGGCGTCCACCGCCCGTTGACTCTGCCAGGACTCCGCCGGCAGCCATGCAGTCCGCGCTCTTGCGACTGCCGCGAATCCGGCCAATACTATTTCGAGTGACGTCAGCGCCGCGCTTTCAGTCGCGGTCGCATGACACCGAGCCGATGGCTCTTGCGGTGCAGCAAAAAATGGCGCCTCCGCGGCCGGTTGGCGGTGCTGACGCGACGGAACTCGGTAGCAAACCGATCGTTGTGACTGGCCGGCTCCGCGCTCGGAGTGGTGCCAGTCAAAGGGAGGCGACCCATGATCGTGAAGGCGATTCTTGCCGCCAAAGGCAGCGACGTGATCTCGATCGAGCCGACGGCGACCCTCGAGGCCGCGGTTCGGACGCTGGCCGAGCACCGGATCGGCGCATTGCTCGTGCTCGGCCCGGATCGTCGGCTGATCGGCATCCTGTCCGAGCGCGATATCGTGCGGGTGCTGGCGGAGCAGGGCGCCGATGCGCTCAAGCAGCCGCTCGCCCAGGTGATGACGCGCAAGGTCGTCACCTGCAGCCAGTCCGACAGCGTCGGCGTGCTCATGGAACGCATGACCACGGGCAAGTTCCGCCACCTTCCGGTGGCCGAGCAGGACAAGGTGATCGGCCTGGTGTCGATCGGCGACGTGGTCAAGCACCGGCTCCAGGAGATGGAGCAGGAGCAGGCCGCGATGCGCGACTACATCCAGACGGCCTGAGTCTCTCTCTGCGTAGCGCGGTCCATGCTCCGCCCTCGTCCTGAGGAGGCGCGGCGCAGGCAAGTTTGCCTGCGCCGCGCCGTCTCGAAGGAGGAGGGCGGCCCGGATCGTGGCGGCCTCGTGCTTCGAGACGCATCGCAGCGCGATTTGCGCTTGTTGATCTGATGCGTCCGCCGGGCGCTGCGATGCTCCTTAGAGTACGAGGCCGAGAGAGGCCGCGCTAACCCAACGGCTAATCCGCTTTTTGGTCGGCGAAACGGGTGGCGATCTCGTCGAGCGGCGGCCGCGGCCGGTCCTCGGGCGATCCGCTCGGGCGGCCGATGTGCACGAAGCCCGCGATCCGCTCGTTCTCGGTAAGTCCGAGCGCGGCGAGCACGCCGCGATCATAGGCGTACCACTCGGTGATCCAGCTCGCGCCGTAGCCGAGCGCGTGGGCGGCGAGCACCAGGCTCATGGCGGCGGCGCCGGCGGAGAGCACCTGCTCCCATTCCGGGATCTTCACGTGCGGTCGGGCCCGGCTCACCACCGCGATGACGAGCGGTGCCCGCGCCAGGCGCCGGCGCTCGGCCTCGATCTGCTCGGCCTTGGCGTCGGGATATTTGGCGCGGAACGCGGCGGCGATCGCCGCGCCGGCGGCGAGCCGCGCCTCGCCCTCGAAGATGATGAAGCGCCAGGGCGCAAGCTTGCCATGATCGGGAACGCGCGCGGCGATGGTGAGCAGGGTCTCGATCTCGGCGGCGGCCGGGCCGGGGCCCGCGAGCTCGATCGGTTTGATCGAGCGGCGGGTCTTGAGCAGGTCGAGAGCGTCGGGCATGGGCGAGCGCCCTACCACACGTGCCACAGTGGTGACAAACGGGGTTCCACGGGAGCCGGATTCGCCCGATTTTGGGCACTTTGGAGCGCGTCTCGATGAAATCTGGTCACTGCAAGCGGCAAACTCGGTCTGCTCCCTCCCCCGCGCTTGCGGGGGAGGGAACGCACCGAGTGTGCCGCGCGGTTTGTGCATCAACCTGACCCGAACATGCGCTAATTGATGTGCAACGCCGCCAAGCCCGAGTTCCGCTGGCTTGTTTTTGCCGCGATTTCGGTCGAACAATGCCGCCCATGGGGATCGCTGGGACGAGGACGGGCAGGGCGTTCGTTTTGGCGCCGTGGGTGCTGGTCGTGCTGGCCGCGTCCGCGCCGGCCGCCGCGCAATCCTTCAGCGGGTTTCCGGTCGTGCGTCCGCCGAACGACGTGCCGTCGGTCCCGCCCGGCCCGGCGCAGAACATCACGCCTCCCGCCGCCACCGCGGCTCCTGCACCGGCGCCGAAAGGGCCGCCGCTGCAGTCGCTGCCGCCCGCGGGCAATCCGGGCGCGTCGGCCCATGCGGTGGCGACCGTGCCGTCCGGACAGGGAGCGCTCGCGGTCAGCGCCCGCTTCGGCCGCGATCTGCCGGCGATCATCGCGGGATTGCATTGGCGGGTCTATCGCAGCGACCAGAACGGTATTCCGCGGCTGGTCAAGGAGGACAAGGGGCCGACTCCCACCTTCGCGCTCGCTCCCGGCGCCTATGTCGTCAACGTCGCCTTCGGGCTTGCGAGCGTGACCAAGGTGGTGCAGCTGCACGCCGAGCCGCTCAAGGACGTGTTCGAGATTCCCGCCGGCGGATTGCGCATCGAAGGCCGGGTCGGCGACGCGCGCATCCCGCACGGACAGATTTCGTTCGACGTTTACAAGGGCAGCCAGTTCGAGCCGGGCGACAAGCGGCCGATCGCCACCGCGATCATGACCGGCGACGTGGTGCTGCTGCCGGAGGGCGGCTATCACATCGTCTCGAACTACGGCGATGCCAATGCCACGGTGCGCTCCGACATCCGCGTGCAGGCCGGCAAGCTCACCGACACCGTCGTCAACCATCGCGCCGCGATCATCACGCTCAAGCTCGTGAACGAGCAAGGCGGCGAAGCGCGCGCCAATACCCAGTGGTCCGTGCTCACGCCCGGCGGCGACGTGATCAAGGCTTCGATCGGCGCCTTCCCGCGAGTGATCCTGGCGGAAGGCGAATACCGCGCGATCGCTCGCAACGACAACAAGACCTACGAGCGCGAGTTCCGCGTCGTCAACGGCGTCGACGGCGAGGTCGAGGTCATCGCGCGCTGAGCGTGCCCTCCTACGCCGCCTCTCTCATCCGCCGCTGGTCGGGCGGCACCGCCTCGTCGGCGAGCGCGCGCAGCGCCGTGTCGAGCGGCATCACCTGCTGGCGCTCGTTGCCCAGCCGGCGGATCGAGACGCTGCGCTCGGCCGCCTCCTTGCGGCCGACGACGATCAGCGCCGGCACCTTGGCGAGCGAGTGCTCGCGCACCTTGTAATTGATCTTCTCGTTGCGCAGGTCGTCGGCGATCCGCAGCCCCGCGTGCCGGCCCGCGGCAACTACCTCGCGCGCATAGTCGTCGGCGTCGTCGGTGATGGTCGCGACCACCGCCTGCAGCGGCGCGAGCCAGAGCGGCAGGTGGCCGGCATAGTGCTCGATCAGGATGCCGGTGAAGCGCTCGAGCGAGCCGAACATGGCGCGATGCAGCATGACCGGCGTGACCTTGCTCGAGTGCTCGTCGATGTAGAAGGCGCCGAGCCGGCCGGGCAGGTTGAGATCGACCTGCACGGTGCCGCATTGCCAGTCCCGGCCGATGGCGTCGCGCAGCACGTATTCGAGCTTGGGGCCGTAGAAGGCGCCTTCGCCCTTGTTGAGCGACCACGGCCGGCCGGAGGCCTCGAGCGCGGCCATCAGCGCGGCCTCGGCCTTGTCCCACACCGCGTCGTCGCCGATGCGCTGCGCCGGCCGATCGGAGAACTTGATGGTGACGTCGGAAAAGCCGAAATCCTCATAGATCGAGAGGATCAGATCGTTGATCTCGAGGCTCTCCGCGGCGATCTGCTGCTCGGTGACGAACACGTGCGCGTCGTCCTGGGTGAACGCGCGCACGCGCATCAGGCCGTGCAGCGCGCCGGACGGCTCGAAGCGATGCACCTTGCCGAACTCCGCAAGCTTGAGAGGCAGATCGCGGTACGACTTCAAGCCGTTCTTGAAGATCTGGACATGCCCGGGGCAGTTCATCGGCTTGATCGCGTAGACGCGCTCGTCGTCCGCCCGCGGCTCCGTGAGGAAAATCATCTCGCGGTATTTTTCCATGTGGCCGGAGGCGACCCACAGCGCGGAATCCATGAGCTGGGGCGAGTTGACCTCGACGTAGCCGGCCTCGGCCTGCCGGCGGCGGATGTAGCTCTCGAGAATCTGGAACAGCGTCCAGCCCTTGGGATGCCAGAACACCGAGCCCGGCGCCTCCTCCTGGAAGTGGAACAGATCCATCTCGCGGCCGAGCCGGCGGTGGTCGCGCTTCTCGGCTTCCTCGATCTGCTTGAGATAGGCGTCGAGCTCCTCCGGCCTGGCGAAGGCGGTGCCGTAGATGCGGCTGAGCATCTCGCGGTTGGAATCCCCCCGCCAGTAGGCGCCGGCGACCTTCATCAGCTTGAAGGCGCCGCCGACCTTGCCGGTCGAGGTCATGTGCGGCCCGCGGCAGAGATCGAACCAGTCGCCTTGCCTATAGATCTTGATCTCGTCGCCCTCCGGGATGGCGTCGACCAGCTCGACCTTGAACAGCTCGCCCTTGTCGCGGAATACGCGCTTGGCCTCGTCGCGCGACCAGACCTCCTTGGTGAACGGCCGGTCGCGGGCGATGATCTCGCGCATCTTGTTCTCGATCGCGTCGAAATCCTCCGGCGTGAACGGCTGGTTGCGGAAGAAGTCGTAGTAGAAGCCGTTGTCGATCACCGGTCCGATGGTGACCTGGGTGCCCGGCCACAGCGTCTGCACGGCCTCCGCCAGCACGTGCGCGCAGTCATGCCGGATCAGCTCGAGGCAGCGCGGGTCGTCGCGGGCGAGAAGCTCGATCTTCGCGTCGCGCTCGATCGGATCGGCGAGGTCGGCGAGGGCGCCGTCGAGCGCCATCGCGACCGTGCGCTTGGCGAGCGACGGCGAGATGCTCTTGGCGATGTCGAGGCCGGTGGTTCCGGGGGGATACTCCCGACGCGCGCCGTCGGGAAAGGTCAGCGCGACCATCATGGGCTCCTGTTGCTCACTCGCTGCCTACGAACGCAGGTAAGCGTGGCGCCCGCCGGGCCGATGCCGCCGGCCGGGCGGCACGGTCGTTAGATCATGGCGATCGATGTTGCAACCCCTCGGACTTGCCCGCAGCGCCCCCCCGTGTCGAGATTGCGGCAATGGCAAGCCACGACCTTTGCGGCTTGGATCGAATCCGACCATCGCAGGATCGCGCTGTCGGAATCTGCACGATGGTATCCTGTGCAAGAGGCGTTCGCGATTCAACGCATTGGCCTCGGATTCGAAACCGGCATTTGAAATCGAATCGTGGGGCTCGTGACATTCGCCCGCAGAAGTGGATACCGCCGTCGCGGTATCCGCCACGGACGCGCGTCGCACAATGATCAAACTCGGATCATGGCGGCGACAAATTTCCTACCGAACAATTAACGTGTCCGCGTGGGGCGCAGCGAGCTCAACGTTTGCGCTGAGGAAATCGCGGAAGCTAGCGTAGCTCAAGTAGGGTCTGCTGCGCGCGTGTGTGTGTGTTGCGTAGAGTGCGACCCGCCGCAAACGGGGGTGAGTATGTGGGGAGGACTGCGGGGGCCCGGGGGGCCATTTCAGGTGACTTGCGTATTGGCCGCGGTGGGTCTTGCCGCAGCCTTTTCCACCTCGACCGGTTTTGCGCGACAGGGCGGCGGCGCTGATCTGCCGCTGCCGAACAAGCCCTGCCTCGACGGCGATCGCGCCGATGCGGTTCCCGTGGCCGGGAATGCCGCCGATCCGTCGGCAGCCCGCGGCGGGAGGCGAACATGAGCTCGCCGGTCCGCAGCGAAGTCGGCTTGCATGATCCGCTCTCGTACGCGCCGCAATGGGCGCGCCGGTCGCCGCCCGCGGACGTACGCTCCTCGGCGTCCACCGCCGCGCCGCCGACGGCCCCCGCGATCGAAAACTCGCCCCCGACGGCGCCGGCGATCCCCGGCAGGCCCTCGGTGGCGCAGCCGATCGCCGCCGCGCCACCCGCAACGCTCGCGGTCGCCGAGTCGCCACCGATGGCGCCGGGGCTCGGAGGACCCAACGTCGAATTGCCGGAGCGGCTGCGGCCGTTCGAAGGCGACGTCGCCATCAAGGACTTGCGGCGCCGATTGATGCTCGATCCCGATCTCGTCCTGCAGCCGCCGATGCGGGCGCAGGTGCGCGACATCATCCCCTGGGTCTGGCGGTTGTCTTCGGTCTTCGTGCTGGCGGCGACCGTCGCTTTCGCGGCCACCCTGATGGTGGTTTCCCGCGGCGCCCGTCCACCCGGCGGTGTCGTTGCGCCGGCGGCGGATCGCCTTGCGCGCCCGTCCGTGCAGCCCGCGCGCCTCGTCGTCGAAAGCCAGCGCGGCTTTGCCAACGAGCCGATCCCGCTCGGGGTCTCGCTTACCGACGGCAGCGGCAACGAAATGGTGACGCTGGTCGGCCTCGCCCGCGGCACCGAGCTCACCGCGGGCACGCCGATCGGCTCGAGCAGCTGGCAGCTGTCGGCGCGCGATCTGGACAAGACGCTGGCCAGGGCGCCGAAGGATTTCGTCGGCGTCATGGGGGCGGCGATCGATCTGCGCTCGCCCGGCGACCGGCTCATGGACAGCCAGTTCGTTCGGCTCGAGTGGGTCGCGAAAAAGGAAGCGCGGCTGCCGCCTCGGCTCGATCCGCCGAAGCCCGCCCCGGTGACGCAGCCGCTCGATCCCGAGGAGCTTGCCGAATCGATCGAGCGCGGCGAGGGCTTCCTCAGGAGCGGCGACATCCCGTCCGCCCGGATCGCATTGCGCCGCGGCGCCAACGCCGGCAGCGCCGAGGCGGTGCTGCTGATGGGCGCGACCTTCGATCCGGGGTATCTCGACCAGCACGGCGTGCTCGGCTTCGCGGCGGACGCGGCGCAGGCGCGCACGTGGTACGAGCGGGCCGCCGGGTTGGGATCGAGCGAAGCGCAACGTCGCCTGGAGCGCCTGGCCCAGGATTCGCGCGCGCAATAGCGGGAGCACGACGCTGCATAGACCGGTCATGCGCGGGCTTGACCCGCGCATCCATCTTCGTCGTGAGAAGGAATGCGAAGATGCGTGCCATGTCCGCCCCCACCCCAGCCCTCCCCCGCAAGCGCGGGGGAGGGAGCAGACCGAGTCTGCCGCTCGCGGTGACCACATCTCACCGAAACATGCTCTAGAAGAACTCTTCCGGACAGGGATCGATGATTGCCCAGAGCTCGGGGCCGTTCCTCACCTTCTTCATGTCGGCGGTGAGCCCGCCGTGGCGGCCGATCCAGTCCTTCACGGTCTCCGGATAATACGACATCAGATCGGCGGTGCCGGCGTAGCTCGTGACCTTGACGCCGAAGGTCGTGGATTTGTCGTAATAGGCCATGTGGAATCCGAGGCTCGCCCGCGGCGTCACGCAAATCCGGTTGAGCGGAACGATGCCGAGCACCAGGGTGCAGGCCGAGTTGCAGATGCCGTCGATGATGACGCGCTCGCGGCGATCGCGGATCGAGGCGTATCTCGCCTTGTACTCGTCGACCACCCCGCCGTGGTCGCGCGTGATGCGGTAATCGGCGCCCGCGCCCGAGCTCCACAGCGCGAGCGGCACCAGCAGCAGCGTCAACGCAAGACGACGCATTCCCCCGCAACCCCCGAGCACCCAAGCGACCCCAAAGAGACGATTCCAAGACACTCCCAGCGGCAAAGATCGCTCCGGCATTCGGCAAAAATTTGTCCGCGCTTTCTTTGGATTTCGTTAAGTCGACAGCCGCCACTTTTCCGCCGTAATGCGCGACGGATCGACGCGACCGCAGCTCGCGTTTCTCCGCGCTGCAAGCGCGTTCGCGTCGACGCGTTCGGTTTCGAGCGAGTTCGATGCGATCTACCGCGCGCGCAAATAGCAAAAGGGCGCGGACTCTGCCGCGCCCTCGGATCGGGAACCGGTTGCCGAGCGTCAGGCCCGCGGCTGCGGCACGATGCGGATATAGGGCTTGGGCGACTTCCAGCCCTGCGGATACTGCTTCTTGGCGTCATCGTCGCTGACCGAGCCGGCGATGATCACGTCCTCGCCGCTCTTCCAGTTCACCGGGGTCGCGACCTTGTGCTTGGCGGTGAGCTGCAGCGAATCGATCACCCGCAGCACCTCGTCGAAATTGCGGCCCGTGGTCATCGGATAGACCAGGACGAGCTTGATCTTCTTGTCCGGGCCGATCACGAACACGTTGCGCACGGTCTGATTGTCGGCCGGCGTGCGTTTCGCCGGGTCGCCGGACACCGCGGCCGGCAGCATGCCGTAGAGCTTCGACACCTTGTAGTCGCTGTCGCCGATCATCGGATAGTTCGGGGCAAAGCCCTGGGTCTCCTTGATGTCGTTCGCCCAGCCGGCATGCTGAGCGACCGGATCGACCGACAGGCCGATGATCTTGACGCCGCGCTTGTCGAATTCCGGCTTGATCTTGGCCATGTAGCCGAGCTCGGTGGTGCAGACCGGCGTGAAGTCCTTGGGATGCGAGAACAGCACCACCCACTTGTCGCCGATCCATTCGTGGAATCGGATTTTGCCCTCGGTGGTTTCTGCTTCGAAATCCGGGGCCGTGTCATTGATCGCGAGAGCCATCACTCACCTCCGTCGCGTGCGAGCATTGGTTATTGGAAGGAGACAATATAGTTGATCGGGACGCCAAAGCCCAGCCGGTGCGACGTCGACGGCGGTGGGCGATAGCCGTGCGCTATCAATGCGTTATTGCTTCGATCCACCGCCGCGGCAGAACCGATGAAGGGGCGCGAGCCGCGGCGAAGGAAGAATTTTTCGGCTGCGCCGCCGATTTGCGATCCGAAGCGGCGGATTGCCGCGCCGCTCGATCGCGGTATCAGCTTACGTAGGATGCGAGCGATGCGGCACAATTCCTTGTGACCAAGTGGATTTCCCGGAGCATTGCCGCAACTTGGCCACATCGCTGCCGTCTGCCGAACCTGCTCGGTTGCGAGTCCTGAGTCGAACCGGAACGGCGCATTGGGCGACCAATGCAGAACCGCAGGGAACACTCCAAATCGCACCGGCGTTGTCGTGCGGGGTTTTGAACCATCGCCGGAAGGTCCCGAAAAGGGACGGGAGAGCGTCGATGACCACCAAGTCCGAGCCGCAGGTCGGCGGGGCTCTTTACGCGCTGGTCGCGGCGATCAAGAATTCGCCCATCGTCGTGCGGCTCACCGCGCGGCGGTGGCGGTCACGCGACTGGGAGAGCGTGCGCAACTCCCCCGACGTCGACGCCTTCGTCCTGGCATGGATTGCCAGCCATGTCCGCGGCGCTCGGCGTGCACCGCGCATGTTCATGTGAGCGATCGGGACTTACCGCGTCGGCCGGTTGACATTTTCGCTGCACCGCCGCAAAGCCTGACCCTGCCCGGGAGGCGGGAGGTTTCGATCGCGGCATGTTCAAGCGTATTCTGATCGCCAATCGCGGCGAGATCGCCTGCCGGATCATCAAGACCGCGCGCCGCATGGGCATCGAGACGGTCGCGGTCTATTCCGAGGCCGACCGGGACGCGCTGCACGTCGAGATGGCCGACGCGGCGGTGCCGATCGGGCCGCCGCCGGCATCCGAGAGCTATCTCGTCATCGCCAAGATCATCGCCGCCTGCAAGGCGACCGGCGCCGAGGCGGTGCATCCGGGCTATGGCTTCCTGTCCGAGCGCGCGGAGTTCGCCGAGGCGCTGGCGGCGGCCGGCATCGTCTTCATCGGGCCCAATCCGGCGGCGATCGCGGCGATGGGCGACAAGATCGAAAGCAAGAAGGCCGCCGCCAAGGCCGGGGTCTCCACCGTTCCCGGCCATCTCGGCGTGATCGCGGACGAGCAGCAGGCGGCGAGGATCGCAGACGAGATCGGCTATCCCGTGATGATCAAGGCGGCGGCCGGCGGCGGCGGCAAGGGCATGCGGATTGCGCATTCCAAGGCCGAGGTCGCCGAGGGCTTCGCGCGCGCGCGCTCGGAGGCGAAATCCTCCTTCGGCGACGATCGCGTGTTCGTCGAGAAATTCATCGTCGATCCCCGCCATGTCGAGATCCAGGTTCTCGGCGACAAGCACGGCAACGTCATCCATCTGGGCGAGCGCGAGTGCTCGATCCAGCGCCGCAACCAGAAGATCGTGGAGGAAGCGCCGAGCCCGCTCGTCGATGCGGCGACACGCCGGCGCATGGGCGAGCAGGCGGTCGCGCTGGCCAAGGCGGTGGGCTACGACTCCGCCGGCACCGTCGAGTTCGTCGCCGCGCAGGACAAGAGCTTCTATTTCCTGGAGATGAACACGCGGCTGCAGGTCGAGCATCCGGTGACCGAGCTCGTCACCGGCATCGATCTGGTGGAGCAGATGATCCGCGTCGCCGCCGGCGAGAGGCTTGCCCTCGCGCAGCAGGACGTGACGCTTAAGGGCTGGGCGGTCGAGACCCGGGTCTATGCCGAGGATCCGACGCGCAACTTCCTGCCGTCGGTCGGCCGGCTCGTCCGCTACCGCCCGCCGGCGGAGCGGAGCGCCGACGGCGTCACGGTGCGCAACGACACCGGCGTCTACGAAGGCGGCGAGATTTCGCTCTACTACGATCCCATGATCGCCAAGCTCGTCACCCATGCGCGGACGCGCGGACAGGCGATCGCGGCGCAGGCCGATGCGCTCGACGCCTTCGCCATCGAGGGCATTCGCCACAATATTCCGTTCCTCGCGGCGCTGATGCAGCACCCTCGTTGGCGGGAGGGACGGCTGTCGACCGCGTTCCTGGCGGAGGAATTTCCCGGCGGCTTTCATCCGATCCCGCCGCAAGGCGAGACGGCGCGCGTGCTGGCGGCGGTCGGCGCCGCGATCGACCACGTGCTCGGCGAGCGCCGGCGCCGCATCAGCGGCCAGCAGCCGGGACGCACGGTCACCCGCGAGCGGCGACGCGCCGTGCGGCTCGGCGAGAGCGAGATCGCGCTCGACATTGCGCGCGCCGATCCCCGGCCTGCCGCAGATCCCCCCTCGAGCGGGCCCAATCCGGGGACCGCCGACTTCCGCGGCGAGGCGATGGCGGTGCGCTTCGTCGGCGGCGCCGACGAGACGCCGCACATCCTGGCGTCGGACTGGAAAGCCGGGGATCCGCTGTGGTCGGGCACCTTCGACGGCCGGCCGATCTCGGTGCAGGTGCGCCCGGCGCTCAACGGCTTCGATCTCTGCCATCGCGGGGTCGAGACCCGCGCCTACGTCTATACCGAGCGCGAGGCCGCGGCGGTACGCCTGATGCCGGCGAAGAAGGCCGCCGATTCCGGCAAGGCGGTGCGCTGCCCGATGCCCGGCTTGGTGGTCTCGATCGCCGTGGCCGCGGGCCAGGAGGTCAAGGCCGGGGAGACGCTGGCGGTGATCGAGGCGATGAAGATGGAGAACGTGCTGCGCGCCGAGCGCGACGGCGTGGTGAAGGCGATCAAGGCCAGGCCCGGCGACAGCCTTGCGGTCGACGCGGTGATCATGGAGTTCGCCTGATCGCCCAGCCCGCCGGGCGCGGAGCTTCATCGTACCACCGGCATACGGACGCCCGTGACGCTGCACTTCGCCTATGGATCGAACATGAGCCGCAGCCTCATGGGCGCGCGCTGCCCGGGCGCGCGGGCGCTCGGCACCGCGACGCTGTCGGGCTGGCGCTTCGTGATCGGTCCGGAAGGCTTCGGCTCGATCGCGCCGCAACCTGGCGGCCTGGTCCGTGGCGTGCTGTGGCGGTTGACCGCGCGCGATCTCGCAGCCGTCAACGCCTACGAGAGCGTCGATTGCGGGCTCTATCAGCGGCGGCGGCTGCCGGTGCGGCACGGCGACCGGCGGGTGTCGGCCCTGGTCTACATCGCGCGCCAGGGCGGGGAGGGCACGCCGCGGCCGGGCTATCTGCGCCTGGTGGTCGAGGCGGCGCGCGATTGGGAACTGCCGGAAACCTATGTCCGTTCACTCATGCGATGGTCGCCGTCCGGATGGCGCGGCGCCCGCGCGCCGAGCACCGGGGAGATCGGATGAGCGCGCAGCTGATCCGTCACGTCGTCGTCCGCGGCCGCGTGCAGGGCGTCGGCTACCGCGCTTGGACCGAATACGCCGCCCTTGAGCGAGGCCTCGAGGGTTGGGTGCGCAACCGGCGGGACGGCTCGGTCGAGGCGGTGTTCGCCGGGCCGTCGCATGCGATCGACGCCATGATCGCGGCCTGCCGGCGCGGCCCGCCCGGCTCGGCCGTCGATGCGGTCGACGAGCGCGACGGGTCGCAATCCGATCTGGCGGCGCGCCGTCGCGGCGAGCGCTTCTCGGTGTTGCCGACCGTGTGATCGCCGCCGGCCCCGCTGCTTAGGCCGGCGGCATGAGCCCTTGCCGTTCGGGGGCCTCAGCTTGCGGGCCGGGCACGAATGTGGTGGTTCCGAATAGCCGCTCGAATTCGCGCCGCAGCGCGCTATCGACCTCCGACATCGCGACCGGCAGGCCGAGATCGGCGAGGCTGGTGACGCCGTAGCGCGGCTCGGAGACGCCGCACGGCACGATGCCGGCATAATGCGCGAGATCGCAGTCGACGTTGAGGGCAATGCCGTGGAGCGTGACCCAGCGCTTGATGCGGACGCCGATCGCCGCGATCTTGTCCTCGCGCCCGGCGCCCTTTTCCGGCCGCCGCACCCAGACCCCGATGCGGTCCTCGCGCCGCTCGCCGCCGACGTCGAAGGCGGCGAGCGTGCGGATGATCCATTCCTCGAGGGTGGCGACGAACCGGCGCACGTCCGGGCCGCGGCGCTTGAGGTCGAGCATCACATAAGCCACGCGCTGGCCCGGACCGTGATAGGTGAATTGGCCGCCGCGCCCGCTTCTGTGCACGGGAAAGCGCGCCGCGATCAGCTCTGCGGGCTTGGCGCTGGTGCCGGCGGTGTAGAGCGGCGGATGCTCGATCAGCCACACGAGCTCGCCCGCGCGGCCCTCGGCGACGGCGGCGGCGCGCGTCTCCATCGCCGCCACGGCCGCCTCGTAGCCCACGAGGCCGTCGTCGATCCGCCACTCGACCGCAGGCGAGCCGGACGGCGGCGGAAGGCCGACCGTCACATCGTCGCGCCCGTTAACCATCCCGTAACCATACCGTGATGACCTGACGCCTCCGCTGACCCAAAGGACCATCCGCACGTGCCGACGCTCGACAAGGTTGCCATCGACATCCAGGTGGTGCTCGGCACCACCGCCATGCCCATTCACCAGGTCCTGCGGCTCGGCCGCGGCGCCATCATCGAGCTCGAAGCGTTCGAGGACGACGAGGTCTCGATCCTCGCCAACAACTTTCCCGTCGCCAAGGGCACGGTGATCGTGAGCGGAAACCGCATTGCGGTGGAAGTCAAGGAACTTACCCCGCGGCTTGCAGATATGCGTTGAGCGTGCGGAGCGCACCCGCTCGGCCGGCGGCGGCCCTTGTTCGGCGGGGGGTGATTTGTTACATCGAGCGCCGTCGTCTCGACGCCGGGCCACGAGGCCCGCGTTTCATCCCAGCTGCGGTCGTGGCGGAATTGGTAGACGCACTAGCTTGAGGTGCTAGCGGGGCGACCCGTGGAGGTTCGAGTCCTCTCGACCGCACCAAACCAGCATGAGGTAGACCTATACGGCGCCCTACCGCGGCAGGGCCGCGTCGCCAAGCTGCGCGGCGTACAGGTCTGGAGCTACGACGGAAAGACCGAGCATCGCGGCTGCTCGATCACGCTCGGGCAGCGACCAACGAGCCCGCGGAAACCGCTCGTCAGCGCACCCGCGACGCGTTCAAATCGGTCGGCGGCCGCGCCACCGACAGCTGATGGCCGAAGGCGCGCTGCTGCCGCTGGGCCGGCCAGGCCCCGAAGAAGCCGCCGGTAGCGAACGGGTCTCTCGGCCTCGATGCGACGGTGGTGGGATATTTCTTGCGGGCGATGCTAGGCTTCTCCCGATGTCCCAGCTGGAACGGCCGGGAATATTTGAAATTGTAGGCAGCCGGTACCGGCAGCACGTCGGCTTCCGGCGACACGGCATAGGCTGCCGCGCTCTGCCACGGGATCGCCGGCGGCTGCGCGTCCTGCACGGTTTGCCGCTCGAAGGTCTGCGCCATCGCCACCTTGATCACCGGCCCGAACTGCTCGATGCCGAAATTCGCCGGGCTCGGTGCCGCCAGCACCGGCTCCGGCTCGTCCAAGCCGACCACCAGGGTGCGCGGCCACAACTTCTGCTCCGGCGTCCGGCGCGCGACCCACTGGTCGGGCGCGGTCACCGTCTTCGGCCGGTCGGCGGCCGCCGGCACCACGTGCACGATCTTGAAGCCGCGGGCCTTGAGCTCCTTGAGGATCTCCGGGAACGCGAGGGCGGTGGCGGGCTGGATGTCGTGCAGCAGCAAGATGCCCTTGCCGCGCGCCTCGATCCGGCTGATGGCGCGCCGTGCGATCTCGCGATTGTTGATATGGGTCCAGTCGTCGGCGAGGAAATCCACGCTCCAGGTCATGTCGCCGTGGGCGGCGAGATATTGCTCGACCGAGTTCTGCCGCAGCAGGCCGGGAATGCGAAAGAAGCGGGCGACCGCCTTCGGATCGCCGAGCGCGGCCTCCAGCGACGCGAAGCCATCCTCGATCTCCCGCGCCGCCTGATCCACCGACATCTTGTGGAAGGTGAAGGGGTGGGTCTGGCTGTGGTTGGCGACGGTGTGGCCCTCGTTGTAGATGCGCCGCACGACCGACGGGTAGCCGCGCACCATGCGCCCGACCATGAAGAACGTGGCCTTCACGCATTCGGAGGCGAGCGTGTCGAGGATGCGGTTGGTGTAGGGCGGCAGCGGGCCGTCGTCGAAGGTCAGCACCACCTCGCGGTCGTTGAGCGGCAGCGTCTCCCCATACTGCATGGAGCCGACGCGCGGGTGCTCGTCCGGGTCGACCGTGATGGTTCGGCTCACGCCGAGCGCGCCGGGCGGGCACTGCTGCGCGCTCGCCGTCCCCATGGCGAGAACGGACGCCAGCAAAATCGATGCAGCAACGGTGCTACGCATGCCCCCGCTTCAACCCCGACTTTTCGACAGGCCCGGAGTTACGCCCAGGCACGTTTGGTGAGACCCCATACTCTACAGAAACACTAGGGGGAGGCAATTTAATGACCCCTTAATGGCGCCGATTAGGGACGATTAATTCAACCTGTGACGAAGATATCACGGTGCCATGAAACCTCCCGCGGATGTCAGCGCGGCACCGGAACGACATTGCGGTAATCGCGGCTTTTGAGCGCGCGCAGGAAGGCCGGCAGCATGGCGGCGGTCTGCCGCTTGGTATCATGGAACAGCACGATGCCGCCGCGAGTGGCCTCGAGCCGCCGCAGCACGAGCTCCAGCTCGTATTGCGGCGACATCGCGATCCAGTCGCCGGCCCAGAGATCGGCGCCGAAGACGACGATCCCGCGCCGTTCCAGGCGTTCGAGCAACGCCGGCGAGGAGGCAAAACCGGGAAATCGGAAGAACGGCGTCTTGGGCGCTTGCTCCGCTGCCCAGCCGGACGCGCGCTCGGCGTAGAGCGCGGCGTCGACCGCGGCAAAGCCGCGGTCGATCTCGGCTTCGGCGGCGGCAAGCGACATCCGGTCGAGCAGCGGATGGGAGAAGGTGTGGTGGGCCACGATGTGGCCTTCGGCGAGGGCGCGGCGCGCCAGGTCGGGATGGGCGAGCGCGCTCCGCCCGAGCAGGAAGAACATCGCCCGCACGCATTCGCGCGCGAGCGCGTCGAGCACGCGGCCGGTGCCGCCGGGCTCGGGCCCATCGTCGAAGGTCAGCACGACCTCCTTGGGGGCAAGCGGAAGGGTCTGCGAAAATTGCTTGCGCCCGACGCGCGGCGTCGTGGCCGCATCGACCGCCAGGACGCGCGCGGTGCCGAGCGCATCGGCATTGCCGGGGCAGGGCGGAGTCTCGCCCGGCGCGGCCGGCGCAGCCAGCACGAGCACGACCAGCGCAATCGGGGATCGCATCATCGGGCTGCGGCCTCGTAGCGGGCTCCGGCGGGCGCCGCGCCGGCCAGCGGATTCGATCGAGCGACGTCGCGCGCGAGATGTCGGGTTACGCGCAGCGGCGCGGCATGGCAAGAATGCAGCCTGACCGCGCCGACCGGCCCTGCGTGAATTGGCGCTAGGATCGTTCCAGGACGCGTTTGCGGGAGGCGTTGACATAAGTACCGAGAAGATCAGCGATTGCGCTGATTGCGGAAGTGCCGCCTGCCAGCACTGCGGCCGTCAGCAAAATGTCCACGGCTTGAAAAACGCCCACTTGGTCGCGCGAAAGAGTGGATACGTCGAACATGGACTGCAGCGTCCTCACGCCGACGGCGCTGATGAACAGCGCCACGATAAAGCCAAAGGCCAATCTGGCGCGGCTCTGCTTCGCTTCGATCGCTACGAGATTTTTGCCGGCGGCTTCGAGGTTGCCAGCCAGAGCCGTGACATTTGTATCGAGTGTCGTCGCTTTGGCAGCGAAAGGGGCAACTGCCGATTTGGCCAGTACTTCGTTGCTTCCGGCGAGAATGGCTTCACGGACCAGCGCGTCGTGAGCCTGCATTACCCCAACTGCCTCGACGCGTGCAGCGTGCAGTTGCTTGCTGGTCAGACGAACCTTGTCTTCGTGCTCCTCGCGCTCCTCACCGAACCAGATGTTGTTCAGCACCGCAACGGCCCGCTCCAGGATTGCCGCTATGGCGAAGAGGCCGGCAAGCAAATTCGGCATCACCTGCGTCAGCAAGTCGCCCTTGAACGAAAGAGGTGATGCACGACCGATGACAGCAACGGCAACTACAACGATGACCACGACAGCCAGGAGAGGTACCGCCCACCGATCGAACTTGTTTGCCATTTTTTTCCCTCTCGTTTCGCCGAAGGCGAGTTGCTTCGCACGACCTACAATCACTGCGAGAGTAATGCGATGTTTCGCGAAATAGTCAAGATGCTGCCGCTCTTTGCTGGGCGAGCGGCGTGCGCCGTGGTTCGGGTCGAAATGACCCCCTTCGTGACCAAGCGTTAACCCTAACGATCTACGATCACGCGGATCAACGCCATTACGCCAAAGCTCCGGCGGATCGCTTAGGGAAGACGACGTGCCGACCTTCAGGGAACGGCTGCCGCGAGCCTTTCGCGCCTGCCTGGGCGAGCACCGCGAACGTCTGGCGCGGTTGGCGCGCTTGGCGCGCTGGCGCCGCGGCGCGCCCGTGGTGCCGCGCATCGCCGCTGTGCTCGCGCTCCTGATCGTCACGGCATTCGTGGTCTGCGTCGCCCTGGGGTACCTCCTGGCCTGGCGGGCCGACGGCTACGTCGAGGCCCAGCATCGCCAAGCTCTGTCCGGCGCGGTCGAGGCCCTGCAGGCGGTATCGCCCGACCTCGCGCGCGTCGAGCCGAAGGTCATCCGCGTGGTCGAGCGCGCCTCCGGCCTCAAGGGATTGCGGTTCGAGACCGAGCCGCCGGGCGGCGACCGCGAGATGCAATCCGTCATCGACCGCAAGGGCCGCATCGTCGGGTGGTTCAGCTGGGAGGCCGAGCGGCCCGCCATCGCGATCATGAACCGGCTGCTCCCGTTCATGGCGATGATTGCGCTCGGCCTGGTCGGTTTTGCCGCGCTCGCGATCTGGCAGCTCAGCCGGCTCGGCCTCTCACTCAAGCGGGCCGAGCAGCACGTGCAAAAGCTCGAATACCTGGACCCGCTGACCGGCTTGCCGAACCACAATCATTTCTTCGCGGCGTTCGATCGCGCGCTGGCGACGCGATACGGTCAGGACCCCTTGGCTTACGCGGCGCTCGATCTCGACGGCTTCGACGAGGTCAACGACGCGCTCGGCTATGCCGGGGGCGACGAGGTGATGGCCGAGATCGGCAGGCGGCTCGCGGAGGCGCTGTCGCCCGCCAGCACCGTGGTCGCCCGCCTCGGCAGCGATGAATTCGCGCTGATGATCACGGGCAAGAACGCGGAATCGGCTCTGTTCGTCGTCGAGACCGTGCGCCAGGCGCTCGCCCGCCCGATCTCCGCGAGCCAGCCGGTGCAGGTCAGCGTCAGCATCGGCCTTGCCTTTGCCCCGCGCGACGGCACCGGCCGCGACGAGCTCACCCGCCGCGCCGATCTGGCGTTGCGCGCCGCCAAGCGGCGGAGACGCGGCACGATCGTCGTGTTTGCCGCGGAGATGGAAGTCGAATTCCAGGAGCGACGCTTCCTCAAGCGCGAGCTCGCGGACGCGCTCGCCGCGCACGCATTCGATCTCCACTATCAGCCGATCGTGAAAGCCGACGGGGGCGCGATCGTCGGCGTCGAGGCGCTGCTGCGCTGGACGCATCCCGTGCGCGGGCCGATCCCGCCCTCGGTGTTCGTGCCGGCCGCGGAGGAGGCCGGCCTGATGGACCGGCTTGGCGAGCTCGTTCTGCGTCGGGCGGTAGCGGACGCCGCGCGGTGGGAAGGCCTCTGCCTCTCGGTCAATCTGTCGCCGGTGCAGGTGCGCAATCCCGCTTTCGTCGACGTCGTCGCGGCGGTGTTGCGCGAGAGCGGCTTCGAGCCCGCCCGCCTGGTGCTCGA
>WNFG01000523.1_pt1 | contig 32109 bp, 29 predicted proteins | sample 5400431 | NCBI WGS metagenome assembly WNFG01 (sample SAMN13153346, study PRJNA577476) | soil metagenome | isolation source: 120 cm saprolite under Douglas fir tree site 2 hole 3 replicate 2 | place: USA:California | collected 2015-04-18 | reverse complement strand
AGCTGGGAAAGAATCTGCATGTCACAGCTCACGCCCCCGATGGCACGATCGAAGCCGTGGAGTGGACCGGCGATTCAAACTGGGTTGTAGGAGTCCAATGGCATCCGGAACGCATGCCGGATGATCCGCTCGCGCAGCGCCTGTTCCAGCACTTCGTCGCCGCCGCACGAGCCCGCGAGGCCGTCGCGCACCGTTGAGCGGCAGCATGGCCCGCAAGCACGTCATTCCGAGCGAAGCGAGGAATCTCTCTTCGTCGTGGAAAGTGAAGCAGTGAAGAGAGGTTCCGCGGACGTAATCTTTTGACTTTGAACTTTTGACTGTCAACTTTTTAGCTTCTTGGGGGCTTGATGATTTCTCTGGCAGGCAAAGCGGCACTCATCACCGGCGGCTCACGCGGCATCGGCGCGGCTGCCGTCAAACTCTTCGCGCAGGCCGGCGCCGACGTGGTTTTCAACTACGTCAAAGCCAAGGACGCCGCGCTGCAAGTCCAGCAGGAGGCTGGCAAGCACGGCACTCGCGTGGAAGCGTTCAAAGCCGATGTGGGCAAGCACGCCGACAATCAGAAACTTGTCGAGCACGCCATCGCCCGGCTAGGCCGTTTGGACATTCTCGTCGCCAACGCCGGCGTCTGGAACTTCGACGATCTCCCCATCGAAAAAATGACTGAAAAGCAGTGGGACGACATGATTCGCATCAACCTCAAAAGCGTCTACTCCATCATCCACTTCACCGTGCCCCACATGATCAAGCAGAAGTCCGGCAAAATCATTCCCATCAGTTCCACTGCCGGCCAGCGCGGCGAATCGTTTCACACCCACTACGGCGCCTCCAAAGGCGGCATCATCAGCCTCACCAAGGGCCTGGCCACCGAACTGGCCCGCCACAATATCCTGGTGAACTCCGTCGCCCCCGGCTGGGTCGCCACCGACATGTCCAATGCCGTCCTCGAATCCAAAGTCGGCCAGAAGATGGCTTCCACCGTCATTCCGCTTGGCCGCGCTGCCACCGCCGAAGAAGTCGCGGGCCCGATTCTCTTTGTCGCTTCCGACCTGGCCAACTTCATGACCGGCGAAGTCATCAATGTAAATGGAGGTTCGGTCTTGTGCGGGTAAAGTTTGCCCAGTTTGCCGTTCTTATTTTCATTTCTTGCGCGACTATGGCGCCGCACGCCACAGCGCAGCGGCCCGATACCATGATGCCGGAGCAGAGCGTCGCCAAGGGCAAGCAGATTCTCGCCGATTTGATCAACGGGCTGGGCGGACCGGGCTACACCGAAGTCCGCGAAAGCATGTGCGACGGACGCCGCGTCCTGTTCGGCCACAATGGCGAGGTAACCGGCAATATCGGTTTTGCCGATTACCGCCGCTACCCGGACAAGGACCGCACGGAATACATCGGCAGGGGTCATAACACGATCCTCCCGTTCCTGGTTGGGGTCGACGGATTGGATTGGTCACACGGCGGAGTCGTCATCACCCTCTATAACGGCGATCACGGCTGGTCTTACGATCGCAGCGGCGTCAACGAATTGCCGGCCACCTCCATCAGCGACTTCCAGGAGCAAGTCAAGCGCAACGTCGACAATCTCCTCCGGCTGCGCCTCCAGGAACCGGGCTTGGCCATCCGCTTCGGCGGCAACGACACCGTGGACCTCAAGCAGGTGGATTGGGTCGAGATCACCGACAGCGAGGAGCGCAAGTTCCGCCTCGCCGTGGACCGTTCCACGCACCTCTTGATTCGTAGCGCGGTCATCACCAAGGACCAGGAAACCCAGCAGATTAACGAAGACGTCTCCATCTATTCCAACTACCAGTTAAAAGACAGCGTCTGGACGCCGCTGCAAATCTCTCGGGAACACAATGGCCGCCGCGCCGTTCAAACCTTCTACGAAACCTGTAAGTATAACCCCGGCTTCTCCGACGACATCTTCCAGAAATCGTCCCTCACCAAACAGGCCGCCCAGGCTCTCGCCAAAAAGAACAAAAACTAGGGGCAAAAGACCTTGGAAAACACTTTCTCTTCGTGGTCAACGCGGTGCCACCACAAAAGGTTGCCGGGAAAGACGAAGCCCCTCCCCCGCGACGCAATGTTTCATTTTGTTACATTTCTACCCATTTCTAGGCGCTTATAATAAAATATGACCGCCGAGTCCAAGAGAGTATTATGTTTAGCACTAGTTGCGTCCCATTGTCCCTGGCACTACAACTGCTTTATAGTACGTCTTTGAGCCGCCCTGATAGGCTTGACCGCTGGTCCTGCCTTTAAACGAGGAAACGATCTTGTATAAGAGTGCCCCACACCCCCGCACTCGCCGCCGCCGCATTGCCGGTTTCAGCATGGTCGAATTGGCGGTCTCTATGACCGTGGTTCTGATTTTGTCGGCCATTGCCATTCCATCGCTGATGCACTCAGTTCGAACGTACCAACTCAACAGCGCGGCCGCGAGTGTGTCCGACATGCTGAAATTCACACGCTACGAAGCGGTTCGCCGCAACAAACCAATCAGGTTCCTGATGCAGCCGAGCGGGAACGGCTGGCTCGTGGGAACGGATTCGAACCTTAACGGCAACATCGATTCGACTGACAAACAAGCCCTGATCAACGGCTTTGTCACGCTCGTAACCGCGGGCATGCCTGCGCCAGCCGCGATCACTGCATTGTTAAACGTGAACAACTTGGCGGCAACGCCCGCCAACCCTGCGCTGCAATTTGACGCGCGTGGAGCGGTTCGCGTGAATGGCAATTTGACCACCAACATATACGTTTTCTACGTCGGCGCCGCGCCTCCGAACAATCCCGGCGATTTCGGTTTTCGCGCTGTCATTCTGCTGCCCACGGGAGCGACGCAAATCTGGACCGCTACCGCCGCCGGACCGTGGCAGCGAACCGCGTAATTGGGAAGTAGGAACTGACGAACGGAAATGCTGTCCGCACTCACAAAACGCCGCAAAAGCGAAAGAGGCTTCAGCCTCCTCGAGATGCTGTTTGCCACGGTGATTTTATTGGTGGGCCTGGTGGCGATTGCGCAACTGGTTCCTGCTTCGATTCTTTTGAACTACCAGAATCGCAACAATTCTTCCGCCCTGGTTTTTGCGCAACGGCAACTGGATCAGATTCTGGATCGGCCGCTCTCTTCCACTGTTTTTACCAATGCGGAGGGACAAGTCTGCCAGCTCGGGGATCCCACAATCAATAATGCAGCACAGGGAACAAGCGTCCTCATGTACCAGAACCAGGCGGTCATCGATTTCACCAGCTCAGCTCCCGGCTATAACTTTACCTACCCGGAGGACCCCGCGATCCCGAACGGGCTCAGTTACGACGTTCGCTGGGCCGTCATCCTCACCAAGAACGGCACAACTGTATACAGCAAACGCTTTATCCTCGGAATACGGCAGCAGGGCGGGGAGGGCTACTTCCCGCCGATTACGCTCGAAGCCATGGTGGAAAAATGAAGCGGGCCATCGGCACCATCCGGCAAAAAGGATTTACGCTCATCGAATTGCTGGTCGCTTTGGGAATATTTCTTGTGATCACGGGGGCGGCATTCACTCTCCTGGGGACCTCGCAACAACGCTACCGGACCGAATCGCAAGTGCTGAATTCGTTCCAGGAAGCGCGGCTCGGGCTGGACCAGATCGTGCGCGACGTCAACGATGCCGGCTATCCGCCGCCGGCCTTTTTTCAGGCCGCTTTTCCTAATTTATCTGCCAGCTTTCCGTTTGCCTGGAGCCCCAACTACCCTGGGAACCCTTGCCAGCTCGGGACATGCGCCACGCCGCGCGATTTTGATTTGATCATCGAGACCAATCCGAATCCACAGGATACCGCTTGTGCTCCCAACTGCGTGCAGTGGATCCGCTATGTATTGCAGGTGCCGCCGCTTGTTCCCGTTCCGACGCTCATGCGGGGCGTGGCGCCCAAGGTGGGTGGTGGCGCCGACCCCGCCGCCGCGTTTGTCGGTCAGTTCGCGCCGGTACCATTTGTGCAAAATGTTGTGAACAGTCCGGCGCAACCGATTTTTTCATATACCTGTGACAGTTTGACTGCGCCTGGGACTCCCCCTCTTCCGTGTCCCATCGCGGCAGCCGCCGATAAAATCCCGGCGAACATCCGCGATGTTATCATCACTCTAATTGTTGCTGCTCCTCAGGCGGATGCCAGGTCGGGGCAGCAACGAATCGTGACATTGACCGGGCGTGGCCGCCGCATCAATCCCTAATGGATCTCCAAGTGAAAGCGCGAAGCACAATGCGAAATCAGCGGCGGGAATCGGGAATTGCCCTGCTCATCGCCATTTTCGTCTTGCTCCTGATCAGCGTCGTGGCGATCTCTTTGATCGTCTCTTCGGGCACGGAATCCGCGCTGGCCGGGAACTACCGCTCTTCCACCGGAGTCTATTACGCGTCACTTGCGGGGATGGAAGAAGCGCGCGGACGCCTGATGTCGAAGAATCCCGACTCCTTCTTGAAGACGGCCCCGGCGAACTTCTTGCCTCAGCCTGGCACGCAGTGGGACATAGGCTATGTAAGGTATATCCTGAATCCTGGTCCGACCGACCCGCTCGACACGCGGACAACCTGGCCGGACACGGAGTATGACAGTGAGTTCGGCAGGGGGAAGCTCGGAGCCGCGAACGTGGTGACAACCCAGTCGGTTTGGAACGTCGCGCCGCTGAACGCCCTGCCTGTTCCAGGTCCGCTCTATAAGTGGGTGCGCATCAACCCTGTATCTGAAGTCTCACTGCAACAGGTTGCGCCTTATGGTGATGGCCACGCTGCAGACCCTACCAAGCCGATTTACTACGACGGTACAAGCCTTACCATCACGCCGACGGGTGCGCAGGAGGTGCTGGAGATCACCTCGCTTGCGGTCCTGCCCAATGGCAGCCAGAAGATTCTTCAGTACCTTGCGGCTCCCAACCAGTCTGTCGTCCTTCCCCCTTTCGCTGCTGCAATCACTCTTCTAGGAAACAACGTGGACTACACCGGGCCCTTTCAGAACGCATGGAGCGTGAGCGGCAATGATACGATCACTCTCGGGAACTGCGCCCCCGGTCCGGCGGTTTGGGCCCTAGGTTATTCCAATAACGCCGACGCGAGTTACAATAATATTGCCGGATCGGGCGCGGTAGCGACCGGTCCATACAAAAATAACTACACCGGCCAGGGGAACTCGAAACCGAATGTCGGTCCCATCGGCGCGTCAATTCCCGCGAGCTTCCAAATGCCGAGCCAACTTGACGCCCTTGCGCAATCGATTACGCAAATCGCGGACGTAGTGATCCCCGGGCCTGCAACTGGTTCCAGTTTGCCGAGCGGCATGTCCAATTCAAATCTTAAGACCGTGGTGGTTCAGGGCGATTTGGATTTAACGGGTTGGCACAACCAGGGCTATGGCCTTCTCCTCGTCACAGGCAACCTGACCTACGACCCGGATGCTTCGTGGTACGGAATCGTTCTCCTAATTGGCCAGGGCTACATGACGGGGGCCCGGAACGGCTCTGGCCAGTTTGTGGGAGCAGTGTTCCTGGCAAAGACCCGCGATCTAAATGGGAACCTGTTTCCCGATCCGAATCTGCCAAGCGCCGCTGGTCCTGGCTACACGTCTCCGGATTACAGGTCGTACGGCTCCAATATTCAATTTGATCCCAATATGGCAAGTTCGGGAACCAACGCGGGAATCTATTACAGCAGCTGCTGGATCAATGCCGCCCTGCCCGGAGCAAATTACAATATTCTCTCCTTCCACGAAATCTCGCAGTAATTAATTCCAGCTTGAAGAAGAGTTTTGGCTCCGCTTTCTGCGGCGAGACTTCCGGCGTATTTTGGGTTCTGCCAGAAGGCTCCTCGCCGTAGTCCCATTTTGGCGTGTGGACTCTTGGGGAGCTATAATGGGCGGATGCGTGATCGACGGGAAAGTCCGCAGATGCACGGCACGACAGTGCTGTGCGTGCGCAAGGACAACAAGGTGGTGCTGATCGCCGATGGCCAGGTGACTATGGGCGATCACGTGATGAAGCACACGGCGCGGAAGACGCGGCGGCTTTATGATGACAAGGTCGTGGCGGGTTTCGCGGGGTCGACGGCCGACGCGATTACACTTTTTGAGCGATTCGAAGGCAAGCTGCAGGAGTTTTCCGGGAATTTGCAGAAAGCGGCGGTGGAACTGGCCAAGGAATGGCGGAAGGACCGGGCGCTTCGCCATCTGGAGGCCTTGCTGATCGTGGCCGACAGCAAAGGCACATTCATTCTCTCCGGAAATGGCGACGTGATCGAGCCGGACGACGGGCTGGTGGCTATCGGTTCCGGTGGGACGTTCGCGTTGTCGGCGGCGCGCGCGCTGATGAAGCATTCGAAACTCAATGCCAAGGATCTGGCGATGGAGGCCATGCGCATCGCCAGCGAGATTTGCATTTTCACGAACGCCAATTTTACGGTGGAGGAGCTTTAGCGGGAAGAGGGGGCGGTCTCGGGAAGATGGCCGAAGAGGTTGAAAGTTGAAAGAAAAAAGAAGGAATTAACACAGAGGGCACAGAGTTCGCAAAGGACACAGAGAAGACGAAGAGATCGAAGGGCAGGGACCGGACACGGAGCGGGACGAAGCAGCGCAGACTACTTCAAGGAATTTAAGAGACAAGGCACCAGGGGCTAGGCTTGAAAACACGCGAAGCCGTATTCGCGCATCAAAGGAACTGAGCAACTCATGACAAGCAAGTCCGAAAAAGAATTGGTCTATGCGCCGGGCGGTAACGGGGCCGAGGCGACCGAGGCGGTCGAGGGGCAGGAGCTTCTTCCGGCGCTCGATGACATGACGCCGCGGGAAATCGTGGCGGAGCTGGACAAGTACATCGTGGGGCAGAATGCCGCGAAGCGCGCCGTGGCAGTGGCGTTGCGCAACCGCGTGCGCCGGCAGAAGCTGCCGCCGGAAATCGCGGAAGACGTTTTGCCAAAAAACATTCTGATGATCGGCCCTACCGGCGTGGGAAAGACGGAAATCGCGCGGCGGCTGGCGCGGCTGGCGGGCTGCCCGTTCGTGAAGGTCGAGGCTTCTAAGTACACGGAAGTCGGCTACGTGGGGCGAGACGTGGAATCGATGGTGCGCGACCTGGTGGAGACTTCCATCGACATGATCCGCGAGGAGAAACTGGACGAAGTCGCGGACCGCGCCGAGCAGGCGGCGGAAGAACGCGTGCTCGACCTGCTGCTTCCGCCGGCGCCGCCCCCCGCAGCAAGCACTCCTGAAATCGAAGTTGCGGCGCAGCGGGAACAGACGCAGCGCACCAGGGAAAAGCTGCGCGTGCAATTGCGCGAAGGAAAGCTCGACCAGCGCATGGTGGACCTCGAAGTGCGCGAGCGCGCCATGCCCCCGTTCGAGATTATTTCGAACCAGGGCGTCGAGGAGATGGACGTCAACATCAAGGATATGCTCTCCGGCATGTTCGGGCAGCAGAAGAAAAAGCGCAAAATGAGCGTGGCCGATGCGTTCGAATACCTGATCCAGGAAGAAGAAAACAAGCTGCTGGACATGGACCAAGTGACGCGCGTGGCGGTGGAGCGCGCGGAGCAGATGGGCATTATTTTTATCGACGAGATCGACAAGGTGGCGGGGCGCGAATCCGGCCACGGCCCGGATGTTTCGCGGGAAGGCGTGCAGCGCGACATTCTGCCCATCATCGAGGGCACGACGGTCAACACGCGCTATGGGATGATTCGCACCGATCACATACTTTTTATCGCGGCGGGAGCGTTTCACGTCACCAAGCCGTCAGACCTGATCCCCGAACTGCAGGGCCGGCTGCCCATTCGCGTGGAACTGCAATCGCTGAAGGAAGAGGATTTCATCCGCATCCTGACGGAGCCGAAGAACGCGCTGCTGAAGCAGTACGTGGCGCTGATGGAGACCGAAGGCGTGAAGCTCAATTTCACGGAAGACGCGGTGGCGGCGGTGGCGCGGTTCGCCACCAGCGTGAACGAGCAGACGGAAAACATCGGAGCGCGGCGGCTGCACACCATCCTGGAGAAAGTTCTGGACGAAATTTCGTTTGAAGCGCCGGACCTGAAGAAGAAGAACGTGAAAGTGGACGCCGCATACGTGAGCAAGCAACTTGCGGACATCGTCAAGAACCAGGATTTGAGCCGCTACATACTGTGATTCTTGAAATTGGAAAATGGAAAATAGAAAAGGGACGGCGCCGCATACCACAAAACGCCCCGCGCACATTCTTGCCATTTTCTATTTTCTTTTTTCCATTTTCTTGATTGCGGCCGGATGCGGGGCTCCCGGCGAACCCGTTCCACCTACGCCGGTGGTTCCAGTGGCGGTCAAGGACCTCGAAGCTCGTCAGGCCGGGGACGGAGTAGAACTTTCCTTCACTCTGCCGTTGAACTCCATCTCTGGGGAAAAACTGGCGGCGCCGCCCGCGGTTGAGATTCTTCGGGGCGCCGTTAAAGCGGATGGCCCGGCCGATGCCAAGTCTTTCCGGGTTGTTTACACGATTCCCGGCGCAATGGTGGAGAGCTACCGCGCCGATAGCCGCGTGCGCTTCACCGATCCGATCGCGCCGGAAGAAACCAAGGCGCATGCAGGCGGCGCGGTCGCGTATATCGTTCGGACGCGCGCTTCACAGAAACGCGCTTCGGGGGATTCGAACGCCGTGCTGGTTCGTGTTTTTCCAGTTCCGGCTCCCATCGCTTCGGTTGAGGCTCGCGTCACCGAGTCTGGAGTTGAATTGACCTGGACGGAACCGAGTGGAACTTCAGCGGGAAGCCCTATAGACACCATCACCAGCTATCGAATTTATCGCTCGGAGATTCATCCTTCCGCCGTCGCTTCGCCTCCGCAAGGGCTTCCGCCGGGCAAAGCGGAATCACGCGCTACGCTGCTTGGTTCTTCGGAAACCAATAGTTATCGCGACGCTTCGGCCGTTTTCGATCATACCTATGCGTATACGGTGCGCAGTGTGATCCGGGGGGAAGGGAACGAGCTGGAATCCTCGGACTCGCAAGCGGTGATGGTTACTCCGCGCGACATCTTTCCTCCTACCGTACCGCAGGGACTAGTCGCTGCGGTGCTTCCGGGCGCGGCGGGTGGCACGGTTGTCGTGGAGCTCTCGTGGTCCATCAATGTTGAAACCGATTTGGGGGGATACCGCGTCTATAGAAGTGAACAGGAAGGCACGCGGGGACAGGTAGTTACTCCGGACTTATTGCCCACACCTGCGGTTCGTGATACGTCTGTAGAGCCCGGCCACCGCTATTGGTACACCGTGACCGCCGTCGACCGCGCTGGGAATGAAAGCGCGCCTTGCGCACCGGTGGTAGTCGACGTCACGCAACCATTGCCATAAATCCGGGTTCAACGATTGCTTGCGTTGCTTGAGTCTTGGGAGCCCAGCGCATCATGTTGGTACGTCCGCATCTGCCTGGATATCGTTGGTTCCACGTTTTTCGAAACGCGGCGATTCGCACCGGCGTTTACGTGGCAGTTTGCCTGACATTGGTTTTCGGCGTATGGCTGGTGATTGCCAATCATGCGCCGTTCCTGGAGCGTTTTGCCCTGGAGCGGGATATCGCCGCCGCCGCGATTCTCGGCTTTCTCGCAGCGGTTCCTGTCTTTCGGTTTCTTCGAATGCCGGGGCACCTGCTGGCATCGAGCCTGATTGGCTGGCTTATTTTCAGCTTGAGTTATCGGACGCTCTGCCTGATCTACCGCGGGCTCAGCAACCGGATGAGCACGCTTCAGGTTTTCGTGCTGGGCGCTCTCGTGTATATGATACTTGCTACGCTTTCCTGGGTTGCTGGGGTTATCTGGAGAGCGCGGGAAGCGAATGCTTCTCATCCCAACCACCACCCGAGTTGAAAAAAATGAAAATCTGCCGTTACGTGATGCGCGACGGTTCGTCCCTGGACTCTGCTTCGCCGCGCTATGGACTGATCGAAGGGGAAACGGTCATTGAAATTAGCGGCGCGCCTTGGAGGGCGTGGTCGCGTGGGGCGCGTTCTTCGCGGCTCGCCGAGGTGCGGCTGCTTGCTCCGGTGGAGCCTTCGAAGATCGTTTGCATCGGGCGGAATTACGCGGCCCACGCCGCGGAGATGGGCAACGAAGTCCCGAAAGAGCCGCTGATGTTCCTCAAGCCGCCTTCTTCGATCATTGGTCCAGAAGAGGCGATCGTCTTGACAAAATATTCCCAGCGGGTGGAGCACGAAGGCGAACTCGCGCTGGTCATGGGCCGCCGCTGCGCGCATCTTGGAGATACCGACGACGCTTTGTCCTTTGTGATGGGTTACGCATGCCTCAACGACGTGACCGCGCGGGACTTGCAGAAGAGCGACGTGCAATTCACTCGAGCGAAGGGTTTCGATACGTTTTGCGCTGTGGGCCCGCACATTGAGACCGCCCTCGATCCATCGAATGTGCTGGTGGAGACGCACGTCAACGGCGCGCGGCGGCAGTCCGGCTTGACATCGCTGATGACTTATCCGGCTGCGTTTCTGGTGCGCTGGATCTCTCGCATGATGACCTTGATGCCCGGCGACGTAATCGCCACCGGCACGCCCGCGGGCGTAGGGCCGCTGGTTGCGGGCGACACGGTGGAGGTCAGCGTGGCCGGTGTTGGCGTGTTGCGTAATCCGGTGCACGCTCCGCAAGCGTAGGTTCGCGCAGGGCACAAGGTTTCGGTAGAATACGAAGCAGTGGGGCATCGGCGGATGCAGGGAATCCTTACGCTGAGCTGCATGCAGGCCATCTTTCACGCGCCGCGCGCAATCCCACACAATTGAGATGGGGGAGTCTGTACGCTGAAGGACCTGTTTGCGGATTGGAAAGTGATGCTGGCCATGGGCGGGGCGGCGATTGCTGCGCTGGCCATGATCGCTTATGCGTTTCTGCGTCCGGCGGTGAATCCCGAGGATGAAGAACGCAAGCGGCGGCTGCACCTGAACCAGATTGGGCGCATCGCCGAGGGGCAGATCGTCGAGCTGGTCGAGCATCCGCCCGAATCGTCAGAAGCGCCCAGAGGATTGTTCGGCGCGAGCGCTCGCCCGGTGAAAGACAGGCGGCCGCGGCATCTGGTTTCTTACAGTTATTTGATTTCCGGCGTGACGTATCAAACGGCGCAGGACATCACCGGGTTGGAAAGCCAGGTTCGACTGGAGCGGCTGGTCGCCGGGCAGCCTGCGAGCATTAAGTACGACGCCTCAAATCCCAGCGATTCCATTCTCGTAGCTGACGATTGGTCTGGCTTGCGCTGAGTTTCGAAGCACTTGCGCTAATTGCTCTCGCGCACGGATGGTCTTCCGCTTTCTGCTTTTCCCCTGGTTGCGCTATCCTTCTCCATGCCGCTTCCGGCGGCCCAATTTACGTCCCATGAAAATGATTGTCGCGTCCGTTCTGACCACAATTCTGATTGTGGCGTTGACTCTCGGCGCCATGTTCATGCTGGTGCGGGCCACGGAGTACGTGACGTCGCTGAAATCTACTCTCCAGCGCGCCACGGCGATGGGGGCGGAGCTGCTTCTCGGAGTGGTGCTACTTCTAGGAACTACCTGGATTGCCACGCATCTTGCCGTGCGCATTTTTGCGCGAGAGGATTCGCCTTCCGAGGGAGGACCGCTTGTCTGAGCCGAAGCCCAGCTTGATTCCGCAGGAGAAGCGCCGCGACCGCGGAGAAGAGCTTCGGCGTATTTCCGAGGAAGCCGAGGCCGGCGGCGGCCTGGAACGCCGCGAGCGCGAACACAAAGCCGGCAAGCTGACCGCGCGTGAGCGCATCCATCTCTTACTGGACGAAGGCACGTTCGAAGAGCTGGACAAATTTGTCCGGCACCGCTGCGTCGATTTCGGGATGCAGGAGCAGCGTCCCGCGGGCGACGGGTTTGTTACAGGTTTTGGCCGCATCGATGGGCGGCTGGTCTACGTTTTCGCGCAGGACTTTACGGTTTTTGGCGGTTCGCTGTCGGAAACCAACGCGCTGAAAATCTGCAAGATCATGGACCTGGCGATGCGCGCCGGGGCTCCCGTCATCGGGCTCAATGATTCGGGCGGCGCGCGCATTCAGGAAGGCGTGGCGTCACTCGCGGGTTACGCCGATATTTTTCTTCGCAACACGCTGGCCAGCGGAGTCATCCCGCAGATCAGCGCCATTATGGGGCCGTGCGCGGGCGGAGCCGTCTATTCTCCGGCCATCACTGATTTCATTTTCATGACCCGCGAAACCTCATATATGTTCGTCACCGGCCCGGACGTCATCAAGACCGTCACGCACGAGGAAGTCAGCAAGCAGGAACTCGGCGGCGCGATGACGCACAATGAAAAGAGCGGCGTTGCCCACTTCGTCTCGCGTGACGATGCCGATTGCCTGGCGATGATCCGCGAGTTGATGAGTTTTCTTCCTTCGAACAACCTGGAAGATGCGCCGCGGCGCAACACCTCCGATTCGCCGGCTCGCCGCGAGGAATCGCTCAACACCCTGGTTCCCGCCGATCCGCAGAGGCCTTACGACATGAAGGACGCCATTCACTCAATTGTGGATGATAGTTTCTTTTTCGAAGTTCACGAGCATTATGCGAAGAACCTTGTTGTTGGTTTTGCGCGTCTCGATGGCCGGCCCGTAGGCATCGTCGGCAACCAGCCTGCGTTTCTCGCGGGCGTTCTAGATATCAACGCCTCCGTGAAGGGTGCGCGCTTCGTCCGTTTTTGCGACGCGTTCAACATTCCACTCATCACCTTCGAGGATGTTCCCGGCTTTCTTCCCGGCACCCAGCAGGAATTCGGCGGCATCATCAAGCATGGCGCAAAACTGCTCTTTGCTTTTGCCGAAGCTACCGTTCCAAAAATCACCGTCATCACGCGCAAAGCCTACGGCGGCGCGTACTGCGTCATGGCTTCGAAACACATCCGCACTGACGCCAATTTTGCTTGGCCTACCGCCGAGATTGCCGTCATGGGGCCGGAAGGCGCCGTGGACATTGTTTACAAACGTGAATTGGCGAAGGCCGCCGAATCCGAGCGCGCGAAACTCCGGCAGGACAAAATCGCCGAATTCCGCGACCGCTTCGCGAATCCCTTCGTTGCCGCCGAACGCGGTTACATTGACGCTGTCATCGAACCTGCCGACACTCGCGCCCGAATCATCACCGCGCTTCGCGCCCTCGAAAACAAACGTGACACGAATCCCCGCAAGAAACATGGCAACATCCCGCTTTGACAAGATCAATCGACCTCGCTGTCTGATACAATAGTCCAATGAAGCATCAATTCACCTCAGTGATCGAGAAGCGCGGCAGGTGGTACGTCGCGTATATCGAAGAGATTCCCGGCGTCAATACTCAGGGGCGAACTCTTGGGGAGGCAAGGCGCAATCTAAAGGAAGCCTTGACCATGGTGATTGAGGCAAATCGGGAGTTGGCTGCGAAGCAGCGCTCCGAAGACGCGCTCCGTGAACCCATAACTGTAAGCATTTGAGTGCATAAGAATGAAGCGGCGTAACTTCTTGCGCCATTTAGCCCGCCCATGGCTGTGCGCTGTTGCGCGAAGGCAGCAGGCATTCCATCTATTTCAATCCGCAGAAAGGAGCTACATCCAGCCTTCCACGTCACACAGAAATCAATGACTTCCTCGCTCGGAAGATTTGCCGCGATCTCGGAATTCCTCAGCCTCAATAAATCAGATTTTTATTTCAGCAAATATTCCTGCAGGAACTCGACCGTCGCGTAAAATTGGAAATCCTGATTCGGCTTTTTGCGGTAGCCGTGGCCTTCGTCCTTTGCAATCAACAGCCAGACAGGCGTGCCCTGCTTTTTCAATGCGCCGGCGATCTGCTGGGATTCGCTGACCGGCACGCGCGGATCGTTTTTGCCTGCGATGACGAACATGGGCTTCTTGATTTTTTCGATGTTGTTCATCGGTGCGATTTTCTCAAGGTATTCGCGCATCTTGGGGTCGCGCTCGTCGCCGTACTCGACCCGCCGCAAATCCCGCCGGTATGCCTCGGTGTGCTCGAGGAACGTCACCAGGTTGGACATGCCCACGATGTCCACCGAGCATCGAATCCGGTCGCTGTAAAATGTGGAAACGGTCAGCGTCATGTGCCCGCCGTAACTTCCGCCGGTCACCCCTATCCGCTCGCTGTCCAAGCCAGGCTGCGTCGCAATCCAGTCGAACAGGGCGTTGATGTCCTTATACGTGTCGTCGCGTTTGAATCCGTTATCCAGCAGTGTGAACGTCTTGCCGTAGCCCGTAGACCCGCGAACGTTCGGATAGATCAGCGCGATTCCTAGTTCGTTCAGCAGATAATTGGCGCGCCCGAGGAATCTCGGCTGCGATTGCCCTTCGGGCCCTCCGTGGATGTCCACCAGCACGGGTCTCTTGCCCGTGAACTTCGCCGGCGGGCGATACAGAAATCCGGAAATCGTTTTTCCATCGAAGCTCTTCCAACGCACCAACTCAGCTTGCGGAAACGAATCGGTCTTCACTGCCGTTTCGCTGGTCGTCCACCGTTCCACTTTTCCCGTCGTCACGTCCAGCGAATAGACATCTCCAGGCCCTCGCGCATTGTTCAGCGAGAAGCCAAGCTCGTGTCCATTCTTGTGCCAGCGCAGAGAGCCCATCACTCCCACAGGCAGCTTCGGCAGCGCCATCTCTTTCTTCGTGGCGGTGTTGATCACATGCAGGACGCTTACACCTTCTTCGTTAGATATGAACGCCACCATACTGCCATCATGCGCCAGGTCGAACGACTCCACGTCCCACGGAATATTTGTCGTCAGGAACTGCGGCTGCTTCGTTGCCAAGTCGAGGTAAGCCAGCCGATGAAACTCCGAATCCTTGTCCGTCGTTACATAAATCCCCTTGCCATCCTTGCCGAACCGTCCTTCGCCATAAGAAACTTTTTCTATCGCATTTCTCGGTGTCAGCTCCGTTTTTTCTCCCGTCGCAGTATCCACTAGCCACAAATAGGATTCATTGATGGAGAGTTCTTCTTCCAGCAGAATCTTCTTGTCATCCGGCGACCAATCGAGCGGCTGCCATCCGCCGCCCGCCAACTGTGTCAACAAATGATCCGACTTCGGCTCACTCGGATTCATCACCCACAAATCCGTATCTTTTCCCGTGCGCCGGGTGGACATATAGGCGATTTGATCGCCACCCGACGACCACGGACCTGCCAAGTTTCGCGACTTCCCGTCCGTTAGGAGCGTCACGTCGCCGGCGGCCACGTCATAGCGATACAGCTGATACCATTCGCCGCCCCCGACATCCTTTGCAAAGACGATGTAGTCCCCGCCATTAGGATGAAACCGTCCGCCCCCGACCGAGTCCGCGAAAAACGTCAACTGTTGCCGCGCCCCGCCCGGCATCTTCACCAAATGAAGCTGCGGCGTCTCCGCAAACCGCGTCGCGATCAACATTTCGCGCTTCGTGGGATGCCAATCCGCCAGGCTGGCGCTTCGATACGAGCCGTAGCGTCCCGCGGTTTCCGCCAGCGACGCCGGAATCTTCGGCACGCCATCCACGACCAGATTGTCCGCCGGAGCGATGACCGCTTCTTGCGCCGGCGCAGTCGCGGCAAAAAAGAGCATCGCCGCCACAAGTAGAATCAATTTCCTGTTCATATTTTTTCCTCACTCACAAATCTGCCGCACCTTCATACACCGCAAACGATTGGACATGCAAGCCAAACCGCAAGCCTTGTCTCGTCACCACACATGCTAAAATCCCGCTGCATCACGGACCAGCTATGTTCCGGAAAATCCTGATCGCCAATCGCGGTGAGATCGCTGTGCGCATCCTGCGCGCCTGCCGCGAGCTGGGCATCCGCTCCGTCGCCGTTTTCAGTGACGTCGACCGCAAATCACTTCACGTTCGCCTCGCCGATGAAGCCTACCCCATCGGCCTGGCGCCCTCGCGGGAGAGTTATCTTTCCATCGATAAGATCATCGATGTGGCGCGCCGCTCCGGTTGCGATGCGGTCCATCCGGGCTATGGGTTTCTCGCGGAAAATGCCGCGCTGCCGCGCGCTTGCGCGGAGACCGGCATCACGTTTATCGGCCCGGGCGCGGAAGCCATGGAAGCTCTCGGCTCCAAGACGGCCGGCCGCCAACTTGCCCGCCGCGTCGACGTTCCTACTGTTCCCGGGACTAACGACCCCATCGAAAATCCTGCCGAAACACAGGCGCTGGCGCAACGCATGGGCTACCCCGTTCTTCTGAAGGCGGTCGCCGGAGGCGGCGGCAAAGGCATGCGCCAGGTCAACAGCGATGCTGAATTTGAATCCGCCTTCCGCGATGCTTCTTCCGAAGCCATGAACGCCTTCGGCGACGACCGCCTCTACCTGGAAAAATATCTGGAGCGGCCGCATCACGTGGAGATCCAGATTTTCGCCGACGCTCATGGCCGCGTCGTCTCTCTCGGGGAACGGGAATGCTCCGTGCAGCGGCGGCATCAAAAAGTGATCGAGGAAGCGCCCTCGCCCATCGTGACGTCGGATCTGCGCAAAAAAATGGGCGAGGCCGCGGTGCGCTTGGCCCGCGCCGGCGGCTACGTCAACGCCGGCACGGTCGAATTCCTCGTGGACGTCAATCTCAATTTTTATTTCTTGGAGGTAAACACGCGCTTGCAGGTCGAACATCCCGTCACCGAGCAGGTCACGGGCCTCGATCTAGTGAAACTTCAGATCGCCATCGCCGCCGGCCACCGCCTGCCCTTTGCATGGGAATCCATCACTCCGCGCGGCCACGCCATGGAAGTTCGGCTTTACGCTGAAGATCCCGACAATAATTTCTTTCCCTCACCGGGGAAAATTATTTCGCGCCAGGTTCCGAGCGGCCCGGGAATTCGACTGGACGACGGCGTCTACGAAGGCTGGACCGTGCCCAACGATTACGATCCGCTTCTTAGCAAACTCATCGGCTGGGGCAACAGCCGCGAAGAAACCATCGCCCGCCTTCGCCGCGCCCTCGAGGAATATACGATTACCGGCATCAAGACCAATGTAGGTCTTTTCCGCCGCATCCTTACCGAGCCCGATTTTCTCCGCGGCGAGATTCACACCAAATGGCTGGACGAGTTGCTCCGTCGTCCGCGTTCCGCCGCGCCTCCGGAGTACGAAAATCAGCCCGTAAGCTCCGTTTCCGATGCCGCCGCCATTGCCGCCGCAATCTGGCAGACGAACCAGTTGGACAGGCATTCTTCTCCTTCCGCTGCACCCGCAGCCCAGCCTTCTCGCTGGAAGCAGGAAGGCCGTCGCGAGCAAATGGACCGTCTGCCATGAGACACGAAGTCCAACTCAGGTCTTCCCTCTCCGGAGAAAAAACCCGCGTCATCGAACTCGAACGCGAAGGTGCCAGCTGGCGTGTCACCTTGGATGGCCATCTCGTTGCCGTCGATGCCGTCGAGATTGCTCCCAACATTCTCTCTATTTTGTTTGAAGGCCAATCCTTCGAAATCAGCGTGACGCCGTCGCCGGACGGCAAATTGAAACTCCAGACCGGCTCGCAAGAATTCACGGTCGAAGTCATCGATCCCCGCGCCTGGAGCGGCCGCCGCCACGGCAACGTCGAAGCCGAAGGCCGCCAGCAAATCGTGGCGCCCATGCCCGGTAAAGTCGTGCGTCTGCTGGTCAAAGCAGGAGACCATGTCGAAGCCGGTCAGGGTCTCCTCGTTGTCGAGGCCATGAAGATGCAAAACGAAATCCGCTCGCCCAAGAGCGGCACCATCGAGCGCGTCCTAGCGAAAGAAGGCCAGCCCGTCAATGCCGGCGAAATCCTTTGCGTGGTCGCATAGGTTTTAATGGATTTCAAGGATTTTCATTCCGATCTGAAATGGTGAGCGCGGAATTCGGAAGGAAAAAAATTTCGTCAGCGGCCGATGGACCGCTGCGGCATGACGGTCTTCGCCGCGTCCGGCAATTTGCCCGCCGCCTCGATGACCTGCTCGGCCAGGAAGTTCGTCACGCGCGCACTATCCCGCGCAATCGCCAGATACGCCAGGCGCAGCAACTGTTCCTTGCGGTTGCGCAGCGTGTCGCGGATGGTTTGCTGGACTTGTGGTTCGGCGATGGCGCGAAGCCCAGGGGATTCGCGCGTAATCAGCTTCAGGATCAGGATGCGCGGGCCGTCTTTCGGCTGCACCTGAATGGGCTGGCTGACTTGCCCGGCCTTTAACGCCACCACGGCCTTTTTCAACGCCGGGTCGGACTGGTTCAGCGCCGATTCCGGAACGTAGCCTAGGTCGCCGCCCGTTCCCGCGGTGTTCAAGTCTTCGGAATAATCCATCGCCAGTTGCGCGAAGTCCGCGCCGCTGTTCAGCCGGTCCATCAGCATTTTCACTTTTCGCTGGGCCTCGGCTTCGTTGGTTGCGTCGTCGTTCTTGCGGTTGCGGATCTGTTGTTCTTTCCTGGGAGTTACCACGATTTGCGCGATGTGATATTGCGGTTCCGCTACGTTGAATTGCGCCTTGTTCGCGTTATAAAAATCATTGACGTCCTGGTCGGTGATGGTAATTTTCGCCACCACTTCGCGGTTCAGCAATTTCTGGATGGAAAGCTGGCGCCGCAACTCCAGTTTCAGATCCTCCACCGTCATGGCCTGGTCTTTCAGCCGCCTTTGAAATTCGTCCTCGGTGTAGGGACTTTTCAGCTCCGTAAATTTGTCTTCGACCTCGCCATCGCTGGCCTCGAGGTTCAGCTTCTTCGCCCTTTCGAGCAGGATTTCGTTGTTGATCAGCTCGTCGAGCACATTCAGCTTCTGCGAGAGCGATTCTTCCAGCGAAGGCTCCTGCCCCTCGGGGTTCACGCGCGTACGATAGTACTTGTCGACTTCCTCGCGCTTGATTTCTTTCCCGTTTACCACCGCCCACACGTCCGGCGCGTGCCGCGCCTCCTTGTTGCAGCCCGCGGCGGCGGCAAATACCGTCACTGCCAGGGGCAGCCATGCAGCGGCGCGCTTCACTCCCTTTGAGTGCTTCATCGGATGCACCACGGAACGCAGGTTCGCAACGGTCAAGTCCAAGATTCGAGGCTCAGGCGGCTTTCTTGACCTTGCCGGTGCGAATGCACGCCGTGCAAACTCGCACTTGCTTTCTCACGCCCGCCACCACCGCGCGCACGCGCTTCAGGTTCGGATTCCACCGCCGCCGCCGCGTGTTATTCGCGTGGCTGATCACGTTTCCAAAATGCGGTGCTTTGCCGCAGAACTCACACTTCAGTGCCATTTTTCTTCCTGCTTCAGTTTTTATTTGGGCTTGGATTTCCTGCTGGAAAGTCGCCAAACCAAGCTCCTTATTCTAGCAGACCCTCCACCTCCGGCAAAGCGCGGTGTTTGCGCCCCGGACGGTGTTGCGGGGGTACTCCTTTTGTATCCCGGAGGATTTTGCGGGGCGCGGGTTTTGCGCCTCGCAAGGTTTTGCCAAACGCGGCCTTCTGCATTCCGTGTGGTTCGCGCGGCCATTTCCATCTTAGTTTGGGCCCTGCCACCTCCCTGTTCTTACGGACGGGATTCCAACGCGCGCCGCGTACCAGTAACGCCCCCATCATATTGAAGCTACAGGGTTTGCCAGCTTATAAGAGGGCATCTGGCCGCCCGTACCATTGTTGGCCTCACTCCCCCCGCTTAATTTGCCCCTTAGCGCGCGCCGAAGATGGCGCGCTCGCGCGAACCATGAACGAACCTTTGCAAGACACTACCCAGCCCCCTCAGTCCGTTCCAAGGCTGAAGCGGGCCGCCCCTCGCGAATCGGGTGCTCCGCATCGCTTGCCTTTTTACGCTTCAATCCTGATTTTGCTTGCCGTCCTTTCCACCGGCGCTGGTTATCAAGTCGCGCGCCTTGAAATTCCCGCGGCCAGATGGTTCCACCTTTCCACCGCAATGGCGTCCACCACTATGCTGCCGCCTGCCCTGGTGCCTGCCTCCGATCCGCGCGCTACAAACGCCGATCTTGAATCCATCAGCCGCTTGGCGCCCCAACAGCAGGCCGAGCGCCTCCTGGAACTTGCTATCCGCCTCCCCGACCAATCTCTCGGATTGATCCACAAGAATCTGGATTCCTGGCGCGGCCGCCTGGAAGACACCGACCAGCTCTTCCATCTCGTGCTCGCTGCTTTGGACTCCAACGATCCTCGGGTGCGCGTCGCTGCCGTGGAAATCGACCTTGTTGCCAACAACCTGATGAAGTCGCCGCAGAGCCTCGCAAAACTTCTCAATCAAATTCATAACGATCCCGACGGCCGCTACCTCGCGCTCTGGAGGCTTGGCGCACTCGGCAATCGCGGCGTCGAGCCCGCTACGGTCTTGACCACGCTTCTCCGCTATTCTCACGATTCGAATCAGCGGACGCGCTTCTGGGCCGTCGAAGGATTGGCCATGCTGGGCACCGCGGAATCCATCGATCCGCTTCTTACCATTCTGGCCCACGATCCCGCGAAACTGGTTCGCGAACGCGCGGCATCCTGCCTCGCGCGTGCCGGCATGCTCACCGGCGAGCAGCGCCTCACCGCAGTTCCCCAGCTCCTGAATCTCCTCGATGACGATTCGCTCGAGCCCGAGACGCTGGACTTGGTCTACGCGTCTTTGACCACCATCACCGGCGCTTCGTTCGGCAGAAACGCCGGCGCCTGGCGCGACTGGTGGGCACATCACGATCAGCCCGAAAAGCGGGTCCATGTCCCCAGAGGTCTTCTCCTCGCCTGATTCTGAATTAACGGTTCCTATCCCTTGGGACCACCATCCGAAAGACAAGAAAGTGCTTGACCCTTCCGGGCCATATTCGTAAAACTGCTTTCTACCCGCCTAATCTCATCCTGGTTCCCATCCAGGTCCAAAAGGAACCTATGCCGGCACCGGAACGCCGCACTGCTCGCCGTCTGATCATGAAAGTTCCATTGAAGTTTCGCCCCCTGCGGGCGCCTGACCATCCGGAAGGCGAAGCCGCCTCCATGAATATCTGCAACCATGGAGTTTATTTCGCCACGGATCAAAACGTGCCCAAAGGGGTGATGATCCAAGTGCATTTGAAAATGCCACGCGAAGTGGTGGGCGATGACGTGGCGGAATGGCGCTTCACCGGCCGCGTCGCGCATGTCGAACCGCTGGGGACTACGAATGATAAATCGGGCGTCGGGGTACAATTCCTCTACTATGAAGTTCCTCGGCCTTCCCTCTAGCGCCAGCCGGGATAACCCAATGGCTTCGTCCTGCGTCTATTAAGACGCAGGGCCATTCAGGAAAATCCACAGCAGGGAGGCCGCATGAAACGCCGCGATTTCATCCATCGCACCGCTTGCGCCGCTGGTGCCGCTTGGATTCATACCGATGCCTTCGTCCGGCGGCCGTATGTTCTTCCCGCTCTCTCGCGCAAGTTCAGCGCTTCGGACACCGTCACCCTCGGCAAGACCGGCATCCAGACCAGCCGCCTCGCCATGGGCACTGGCACCGTCGGCTCCGGCCACCACTCCCACCAGACCGCCCTCGGCATCAAGGGCCTCTCCGACTTGCTGCTCAACGGCTACGACCACGGCTTGCGCTTCTTCGACTCCGCCGATTCTTACGGCAGCCATGCCCATGTCGCCGAAGCCCTCAAGCACGTTCCCCGCGACAAAGTCACCGTCCTCACCAAGACCTGGGCCCGCGACACCGCCACCGCCCGCGCCGATCTCGATCGTTTCCGCCGCGAGCTTGGCACCGGTCACATCGACATTTGCCTCATGCACTGCCTCACCGAAGGCGATTGGACCGAGCGCTACAAAGGCGTCATGGATGTCCTCTCCGAAGCCAAAGAAAAAGGAATCATTCGCGCTCATGGCTGCTCCTGCCACAGCATCGAAGCGCTGCGCGCCGCCGCAAAATCTCCGTGGGTCGAGGTTCATCTCGTTCGCATCAATCCCGTTGGCGCTTACATGGACGCCGCCCCCGAAACGGTCGTCGGCGTCATCCGCGAAATGCGCGCCGCTGGCAAAGGCATCATTGGCATGAAAATCCTTGGCCAGGGCGAGCTGCGCCACCGACAGGACGAAGCCCTCAATTTCGCTCTCGGCCTGAACCTCCTCGACGCCTTCACCATCGGCGCCGAATCCCAGTCCGAGCAGGAAGACCTCATCCGCCGCATCGCCGCCGCGTAAAGAAAGAGCACCAAATCTATTCGTTCGTACTCCGTGGAAGCCGAAGGCAGGCTTTCGCCTTTCCTCTGCTTACCCGATAATCTCTCAGTTTCCGAGTGCCCCGTGATCCAGGCACAATCCTGAGAGACACGGATAAGCCGCCGAGAAGGACGTCACTTCTACGCATAGCCAACTACACAGTCAAGTCGTGTCAGGTTTATTTCCGCACGGCCCGCACCATCACGCGAACGAATGTTTTCAGAAGGCCGACGGTTGCTTCGGGAGAGGCCGAAACCTGGGAATAGCGCTTATTGGGGAAGACCCATGCGGCGCAGAAAATCGGCAAAACGTGGATCGCTTCGCAGGGGGTCGAGTCGGGGATCCACCCCAACAGAGGGCAGTCAATCCGAACGGTCGCGATAAGCCCTCGCAAGCCAGGCAAAGGCTTGTTCCTTATCTCCCAGCGCGGAATATAGGCAAGCGACGTTAAATGCGCAGACATAGCGTTGTCGCGCCTGGCCTTCGATGCCGTTGATCATCGCACGGGCCTTATCCTTACTGCCAGCAAGGGCGTAAGCTGCGGCGACTTGAGAAAGGATCACCGGACTTTGAGTCGATTTCACCGCGCGGTCCGCCGCGGCAAACGCTTCTTGTGGCCGACCAAGTTCCGCATAAGAGAGCGCCAAAATGTGGTCGTCGTGCCCAACCCTCTGACTGGCCTCGATCGATTCCGTATAGCGTCTGGCCAGGAACAAGAGCCATGCTAAGTCGCCATGCGACAAAGGCAACAGTGGATCCAGGGCATAGGCGCGGTGAAGCTCCTCAAGTGCTGCGTCGCTCTGGTGGGCTACGAATAGGAGATATTCTGCGTAGCCAGCGTGTGCACGAGCTGAGCTGGGGTTGAGGTCGAGCGCCCTGCGGAACTCGTGCTCCGCGCGGGCCCAGTCCCAGTCGAAGATCAGTGAAACATAGCCGAGAGAGGCATGAGCGTCGGCGAGCGTGTCATCGAGCTCAACAGCCTTAAGAGCGGCGGCTTTGGCCTTGGGCATCACCTCGAGTGGAGCCCTATAATGCGTGCTCAAATTGGAGTAAGCATCAGCCAAGCCGGAATAGGCCGGCGCATCTTTTGGGTCGAGGGTGAGGGCTTGTTGAAAATATGCAATGGACTTTTCGAGGGATTGGGATTTTAGAGCCTCCGTGGGCTCAGCGGTCATTCCATGTAACTCGTAGAGACCGCGGAGGTAAGACTCGTTGGCTGCGGGATCCACCTGCCTTGCGTTTGATAGCTGAGATTGCTCTTGCGGGGTAAGCGTGATTTTTACTTCGCTAGCAATCGCTTTTGCCACTTCGTCCTGCAATGCCAAAACGTCACGCAAATCGCGCTCATAGGTCTCAGCCCACAGGTGGCGATCCTTGGGCGCCTCAATCAACTGGGCCGTGATTCGCACGTGGTCACCGGAACGCATTACCGTCCCTTCTACGACGGCATCCACGTTGAGCTCCCGGGCAATTTGCGGCATGGGCTTGCGATTGCCTTTGTACTGCATGATGGAATTTCGTGAGATCACGTGCAGCGCATGGATTTTAGCTAAGTCGGTGATGAGCGCGTCGGTCATGCCGTCGGCGAAATATTCTTGCTCCGGGTCGTGCGAGAGGTTTTCCATGGGAAGAACTGCCACGGATTCGATGTGCCCAGAAAGGGTTTTGCCTAAAATGCGCCCCCGCAATCTTCCGGCTATAAGCCCTACCACTGCTATCATGAGAACCGTAAGCCCAAATGCTGCGAGTGGCCGCCGCCTCCACCAGGGGGTGGACACTGGTGGTTCTTCCGTCGATTGCTTCTCCGCTGCCTCAGCAGGCTCCTTGATCTGTTTCAGGTGCTCATGACCATCGCCCCACCAGGCGTCAATTTCCGCTTTGTAGGCGTAAATGCCCGCCTTTTTCTTATGCGGATGCCGATGGACGGGCAGGCCCTCCTGCTCCCAGCGGCGCACCGTGCGTTCGCTGCACTTCAGGTAGGCGGCAATTTCTTTCCAGGAATCCAGGCGGCTCTCGGGAGAAGGTTCAGAAGGGCGGTCCCGCAAATCCTCTGTTTCGAGAGCCATAGAGAAGTCCGCACACGGGGAATACGTGAATGGAGCGGATTCTACCGCAGCACTGCGGCGCTGGCAATGATGTTTCTGGGTGCGCAAGGAACGGTCAAATGCGGTCATCTCGGCGCTGGCCGGACCTGTCCCTTGCGCGCGTCGAGCATTTCCGTCTAGCTTCGCAAACAATCGCCCGTCAGAGCCGAAGCGCCCGGACAGATGGCAGTTTTTGTTGCTCGAAGCGGCGAATTCAGGTCCTGGTCCAAGACGGGTTCATTTGGCGTAGCGAATTCAGTTTGAGAGGAGTACGACCATGCGACAACATCTGGCAGTAGGGATCCTTACCCTGGGCGGCGCGTTGCTATTATCGGCAGCGCCGAGCAGGGCCCAATCGTTCACCTTTACTACGATCGATGTACCTTGCAGTTCATGTCCCGGCGGGATCGCCCGGCGAACGGCCATCGGCGGAATCAATCCTGGAGGGGACATCGTTGGTGTTTACACGGATGCCGTCGGCAAGTCGAACGGATTTCTGTTGAGCGGCGGACAATTTACAACGATTGATGTTCCGGGCTCGCTCGTGGGTTCGACGGGAACTCTGCCCACGGTTGCCAGAGGAATCAGTCCTTCAGGAGAAATTGTTGGGCAGTTCACTGCTCCGGTCAACAGCTCGGCTCCTATGGACTCACCGGCTTATTGCCCTGCCCTGGGTTCGACGGCATGCATCAAAGGTTTTCTGTACAGGCACGGTCAGTTTTCCGCTGTCTTATTCCCCGGCCATCCAGGGGCTATACCGGGGCGCATCACGCCAGACGGCAACATGTACGGTTGCCTCCATGATTTCGATGTGATGGCTTCCATGTTCTCTGCCGCTTGGACGCGTTTCGGGGATACCAGCCTCACGGTGGGAGGCGGTGAGTTGGCCGATCCCGGCAAATTCTTTCCGAACTCCATGCATGGCGGCGCGACTCCCGACGGCAACATTGTGGTCGGCTTTTACGTGGACATGATGACGAACCACCAGCACGGGTACATCCTGCAGAACGGTGTTCTTCAAACCTACGATGTGCCCGGCAGTGTTCAGACGGTCGTTTGGGACATCAATCCGGGGCAAGAAATGGTGGGAACGTACAAGGATAGCGCCGGAAAACAACACGGGTTTGTGCAAATTCCGGACGGATCAGCGCCGATAACGCTTGACGTTCCTAACACCGCGCCATTCAACGCCGTCAGCACCATCGCGATGGGTATAAATCCCGGCGGAGCCATTGTTGGCCAGTACGCCGATTCCAGCGGGCACACGCACGGCCTCCTGGCTGTGCCTTCGACGCAGCAATGACGGAGAAATTCCAAGTTCGATAACGGTGGGAATTGTTTGCATTAGCTCATGGTTGATTCCGGAACTATCAAACCGGAACTGCGGCGTGAATCGTTCGCCCATGGGAGCGAGTGCCAGGTCCCGCGAGGTCAGTTTGTCCCGAAATGACATCTATCTGCCCTCAGGAGCAGTCAACTGGTAGGTGCATCCTCTGCTGGCGACCACCACTTGACCGTATACCGAGCAAACCGTAGAAGTGGTTGTATTTGGCATTTCGATTTCGAGCCGCCATGCGATAACTCCCGGATTGTCGGCCACTCGGAAACTGACGCGCTATGGTTCACCCTTTTCGCCTAATTTTCCTGCCGCCTAATTCCCCTAGCTAGAAGGCTCCCCTTCAAGGTAGAATCGCCTTGTTAGGATAGTGTCCGTGGAAATTCGGACTTCGGGCGCAGTCGTCACGCAAAGGCAGCGCCAAGGACAACGCCCATGTTCGTCCCGCAAGTCGCTGTACTCAGTTAATCCGCCGCTAGCGCGGATCTGATTTTCTCTCCCGTTTCTATCATTTAACTGCCGCAACCGCGTCCGCGCGCCTGTATCCTGGGTAGCGCCAACGCAGAACGCAAAGGTCTATATGTCCTCGGAACAAACTATTTCCGCCGCGCCTCCGACGTTCTGGAGCTCCGTCCGCGAAGCCCTCCGCGGCTCGCATCAGGACTTTACCGTCGGCAGTCTCAATCGCGCCATTCTCCTCCTCGCTATCCCCATGGTCATGGAAATGGTCCTGGAATCCCTTTTCGCCGTCGTCGACGTTTTCTGGGTTGGCCGTCTAGGCGCCGACGCGGTCGCCACCGTCGGGCTCACCGAATCGCTCCTCAGCCTCGTCTTTGCCATCGGCCTAGGCTTGAGCCTCTCCACCACCGCCATGGTCGCTCGGCGCATAGGCGAAAAGGATCCGGCGGGAGCAGCCGTCGCAGGCGTTCAAGCCATCGCCATCGGCCTGGCGGTCTCGGCCCTCATCGGCCTGCCCTGCCTTTTCTATGCGCCGGACTTGCTTCGCCTGATGGGCGCGTCCCCGCAAATTGTCGCCACCGGTTCTGGCTACGCGCGCATTGCGCTTGCCGGGGGCGGCGCGATCATGATGCTTTTCCTCAACAACGCCATCTTTCGGGGTGCGGGTGACGCCGCCATCGCCATGCGTTTGCTGTGGGTCTCCAACATCATCAATCTCGTCCTCGACCCCTGCCTTATCTTCGGCTGGGGGCCTTTTCCGAAGCTCGGCGTCACCGGCGCCGCCCTCGCCACGTTCACCGGCCGCAGCATCGGCGTTCTCTACCAGTTCTATCGCCTCCTCCGCGGCACCGAGCGCATTCGCATCCTTCGCAGCCAAATTCAACTCAACTTCAGCGTCCTGCTCCGGCTTCTGCGCGTCTCGCTCACCGGCATCCTGCAATTCGCCATCGCCCACACCAGTTGGATCGGCCTCGTCCGCATCGTCAGCGTCTTCGGCTCCGCCGCCCTCGCCGGCTACACCATCGCCATTCGCATACTCATTTTCATCATCCTGCCGAGCTGGGGGCTCAGCAACGCCGCCGCCACGCTCGTCGGCCAGAACCTCGGCGCCAAGCAGCCTGAGCGCGCGGAAACTTCCGTCTGGCGCACCGGCTTTTGGAACATGGTTTTTCTCGGCGCCATCGGCGTTTTCTTCATTTTTTTCGCCGAGCCCACGGTGCGCCTGTTCACCAACGACCCTGCCGTCATTCCGCTGGCCGCCACCTGCCTCCGCATTCTCAGTTACGGCAACATCGGCTATGCCTATGGCATGGTCATGCTCCAGGCCTTCAACGGCGCGGGGGACACCGTCACCCCGACCATTGTCAATTTCTTCGGCTTCTGGCTGGTGGAAATTCCCCTAGCCTATTTCCTGGCGATTCCGTTCCGGCTGCATTCCAACGGCGTCTTTTGGTCCATCGTTGTCGCCGAGGGCGTCATCGCCGCCGCCGGCATCGTCCTCTTCAAACGCGGCCGCTGGAAACGCCAGCAAATCTGACTCTCCGGTTTTCAGCGAAAGCACGTGCATTCGATTTCGGAAATGTTTCAAGATGGCACTAGACAGTTCCATTTCTGAACAGAACTATTCCATTTACCTCTTAGGCTATAGTAAATTTACTTTGACAATATACATTCGCTTTGCTACCGTCCCTTCCCTGAAATTCCGGGGATCAGCCCACGGGACAGTGGGAAGGCGCGGGCCACGTTTTTCTTGAGCCAAGAAATTCGCCGATCCCATCCCCTCCTCAGCTGTCCAACTCTCCCTTTCTATTCCAGCCCCCGGAATCGAAAGGAGCCTATGGCAAATTACACGGAACACATGCCACTTAAAGGAAGCGAACGAGTAGCAGTAACCGGAGCGAAAGCGATTGGCGCCGCCAATCCCGACGAAAGTCTTCAAGTCACCGTGCTCTTGCGTTCACGGGCACAGGCTGAAGACGCAAACACACGATCCAACAAAGCGACCGCCGCCGAACGCGCGGCCGTGGAATCCCTGCTGAAACAGTCCGCGATAGAACGTCAGCATCTGACGCGCGAACAGTTCCTCAAGCAGCGCGGAGCTTTGGAAGAAGACATCCTCAAGGTGGAAGAGTTCGCCCACGAATATGGATTGAGCATCGCCGATGCGAACCTCGCCAAGGGTTCCGTGACGCTCTCCGGCACCGTGGCAAATTTCAGCAAAGCCTTTAACGTCGAGCTGCTCAGTTACGAGCTTCCTGGCGGATCCTACCGCGGCCGCACCGGACCCGTTCATATCCCTTCGGAGTTGGATGGCATCATCACCGCAGTCCTGGGCCTCGACAACCGCCCGCAAGCGAGGCCTCATTTTCGCACGCATCGCCCGGCCATGACCTCCCATGCCCTGACCACACAGCCTGTCGGCACCTTCACGCCGGTCCAGGTTGCTCAACTCTATGACTTCCCCAAGAACGCCGACGGTGCCAACCAGTGCATCGCCATCATCGAATTGGGCGGTGGCTTCAAATCAAAAGACGTTCAGCGCTATTTCAAGACCACTTTGAACAGGAAGGTCCCGAAGGTCGTGGCCATCGCTGTCGACGGCGGCAACAACAAACCCACCGGCGACGCCAACGGTCCCGACGGCGAAGTCTTGCTGGACATCGAAGTCGCCGGCGCCGTGGCCCCCAAGTCCACCCTGGCGGTTTATTTCGCTCCCAACACCGACCAGGGCTTCTACGATGCCATCGCCGCCGCAGTCCATGACACACGCTACAACCCCTCGGTGATCTCCATCAGTTGGGGAGGCCCCGAATCCTCCTGGAGCCAGCAGTCCCTCACCGAGTTCAACACCCTCCTCGAAGACGCCGCAACTCTCGGCGTAACCGTTTGCGTTGCCTCCGGCGACAAGGGCTCGACCGACGGCGTGACCGATGGTTTGCAACACGTCGACTTCCCTGCCTCCAGTCCCTTCGCCCTCGCCTGCGGCGGAACAAAGCTCACGGCCGCCAACGGCCAGTACGGCAACGAGGAGACCTGGAACGAAATGGCTAATCAGGAAGGCGCGACCGGGGGAGGCGTAAGCGACTTTTTCGCTAAACCCTCCTACCAGGCCGACGCGCCCAACTTGGTCGTGCCGCGCTCTAAAAATCCCGGCAATTTCATCGGCCGCGGCGTCCCGGATGTCTCCGGCGATGCCGATCCAGTCACCGGGTATGACGTCTACGTCGATGGACAAGCCTCTGTCATCGGCGGCACCAGCGCCGTGGCTCCTCTTTGGGCCGGCCTCACTGCCTGTATCAATCAGTTGCTCGGCAAGCGTGTGGGCGCGCTGACTTCGCTTCTCTACACTCAGGTTGCGCCAGCTCCGGGCATCACCGCCTTCCACGACATCACCGTCGGAAGCAACGGCGCATTTTCAGCCGGACCCGGCTGGGATGCCTGCACCGGCTGGGGAAGCCCAATCGGCTCCGCGATTGCGTCCGCCCTTGCCGGAAAAGCTGCCGCTGCCAGGCAGTGACGCCCTCGTGCGATTTGCGATGAGAGCCTCATTCAACGGAACACAATAGACACACTCTGAAGAAGACAGCCCCATCCTACGGAATCGTAGGATGGGGCTTCTTCTCGTTCCTTCTTTCGTGCTAGCGACCTTCTCCGTTTTAATGACCCATGGCCAGCCCGCAATAACGCGCCAAAATTCCCGAGCCCCGTCTTGCTCTCGGCAACAGCATTTCTTTCTCTGTATCTCCGCCGCTGCGCAACCCATATGGGCGTATAATCTCCGCCAAACGGCAGGAGGTGCCGACATGGCCAAAACCAAGCAGTTCACCATCGCAGTTGACAATCAGCCTGGTGCGGTCGCCGCAATCGCCAGAACCCTCGCGAACGCCAAGGTCAATATTCTCTCCCTCTTGGGAACCTCTCAAGGCACGGCTGGCACGGTTCAACTCATCGTCGAAGATGCCCGCCGCGCGAAGAAGGCCCTGGACTCCGCCCGCGTCGCCTATCAGGAAACTCCCGCGGAATCCTGTGATTTGTCCAACAAGCCGGGCGCCCTGGCGGATTGTTTGGCGAGACTCGCGGCCAAAGGCGTCAACTTGAATTCCATCCACGCCACTGCCGCCAAAGGCGGTAAAAAAGCCGTCATTGTATACACGGCGGAAGCCACCGCTAAGGCTGCCACCGCCACCGCGTAGGAGACCGTCTCTCTCCTTCCGTGGCTCTTCGACCAGTCAGGCGCGGAGAGCTCGCTCCCGGCAAGCCTGCGCAGATCTGTCTTTGAGCCACGCGCGGCTTCCGATCCTCGCCAAGCCGTGGTAGCCTGAACACACCCGCCCACACTTTCCAGCTCAAGTTCTTCGCTGCCGTGTTCTGTATGTTATTTGTTTTCTGATAGTTAGTAGCCGCACCCCGCCCGGCAGTCTGGTTGCATCCTATGCCTCGGAAGGCCAAACGCATGCCCCATTACCCAAGGCCACGCGTCCGCCATCTAACAAGAAAGGAGGCTCCCGCCATGTCCGTCGTCAAGCGACTCTTCCGAGGGCTCCTCAGAGGCCTTTTTCGCCTCACAGCTCTGTTGCTGTTCGTCGCAGCCTTTGCCTATCTTGGCGGTCTCCTCTGGACTTCTGACCTGCCTGCTCCGCATTGCCCCGCTCTTCCCGCGCCCAAGATCCAAGGCAACCACCTGGTCCTGCCGTTCTCTCCTGGGGTAGCGTCCGCGAAAGTCGCCACTTTCCACGACCAGCTCGAAGCCTTTTTGCATTTTGAATACCTGCGTGGCCGGGAGGCCCGCGACGGCAGTGATACCACGCGTATCTTGCTGACTGCCTCCGACACGGCCAGCGGCCCATCTTACGAAGTCTTCATCGTCTGCGACAACGACCTGCTCACCGCCGTCCCGCGTCTTTCTCAGCTCGAGGGCCGCAACCTCATCGCCCACTACGACCTGCAAACCTGGACCGCGAAGGACTTCGCCTATTATGAGCAGCAAAGCCACACTTTCGACGTTGCCTACGGCGTCCCCACGGAGCAGAAGCTGGAATCCCTCAACTCCTTTCAACTTCTCCCCGCGCTGGCAAGATTTCTCGTTTTCAAATCGCAAACCGACAACCGCGTGCTCGAGCGTAGCGATTCCGCTCCCCGCCCGCTGACGCGCGAGCAGGCCACCCAGCTTGCTTCCGACATTCTCGATGTCGCCCGCTTCTACGGCCTGCCTCTCGATTACTTTCTCGGCGTCGGCGCCATGGAGAACGATTACATGGTCGTCAACGGCGACCTTGACCATGCCGTCTGGAAAAAGCGCGCTCAGCGCGACGACATCGTTCTTCGCCGCACCCGCAAGCGCGTCATGGTCAGCGACTACGCCATCGGCACCTGGCAAATCACTCGGGAAACGCTCCGAGCCGCCCATCAGCTTTACTTGAAGGACAAGCGCGACTACGCTTTGCTGCCCGCTCGCCTGCGTCCTCCCCGCGTGCTGGACCTCAATTCCGTGGATGATGCCGTGCTCACCACCTATGCCAGCTTGCTCCTCCGCGACCTGCTAGATCATTTCGGCGGCGATGTCGACAAGGCCACCGGCGCCTACAACGGCGGCGTCAAGACTCCCAACCCGGCCTACGCCTCCGGCGTGAAGACCGTCGCCGAGTATGCCCGCCGCGTTCTCGAACACGCCACCGCTCTCGACGATCCATCAACCAGCGCCAAGAATTCTGCCATCGCTCCATCTGGCGTGCCCGCTCCGATCGCAGCTCCGCCATCAGCTGCTCCGCAGCAAAAGCAACCCTGGCGCCGCGATGACGACTAAGTCCTCCCACACGCCTTCTCTTCCCCCATGTACAGGCGCCTTTGAGAACGGCTCTTCAACCTCGCAGATCTCTCTCGCCGCCGCTCCTTTTCCACAGAAGAATTTTTCGATTAACCTTGACACGCACGTCCCCGAGGAACAGCATCATCCTGAAGTTTGGCCGTTTCAGGCGAGACTCCCGCTTCGTACTCCAAGGGCAGTTTCTTTAACAGCTAAGCTCCGCATCGAGCGCCAAGAGGCCAGTACGTCCTCGGCTCGTTTTTCTCCGCTCGTGCGGCGCCTAATCTTCTATCCGATC
>WNFG01000690.1_pt1 | contig 32220 bp, 34 predicted proteins | sample 5400431 | NCBI WGS metagenome assembly WNFG01 (sample SAMN13153346, study PRJNA577476) | soil metagenome | isolation source: 120 cm saprolite under Douglas fir tree site 2 hole 3 replicate 2 | place: USA:California | collected 2015-04-18 | reverse complement strand
TTGAGCACGCTGAAGCTGATGCTCTTCGGCGTGAACGCGAGCGAGCGTCGCGACAGATCCGGCGCGTCCGGCGGCGGCACCAGGGCCGCCGGAAAAATGCCGGCGATCCCGTCCAGGCGGACGCTTTCGATGCGCCCGGCCATGAGGGTGCGCAGCGTGTCGGTGAGCCAGAGCTCGTTGAAGAAATAGGCGGCGGCGCGATTGGTGCGGGCGGAGTTGAGCAGCCCGCCGGCATCGCCCGAGGTATCGAGCTGCTGGTGATCGAACTGCGCGCCGACGGAGCTGATCAAGGCGCCGAACGGCGTGGTCATCGGCATGAACCTGATCTCGGCCTTGGCCTCCTGCTGGTGGTTTATGAAGGTCGCCCGCACGGCGTCGACGCCGTCGCCGTTGAGCCCCAGCTCGTTGTGCTCGTACTCGACGCCGCCGACCCAGAAGCGGATGACGTCGATCGCCGCGCTCTGCGACCAAAACTCGCCCTTCCCCGTGAACTTCGACTGCCGCAGGTCGATCCGGGTATTGGTCGCCGCGCCGTCGAGGGTCGGAATGCGATACACGCTGGTAAAGCGGGAATAGGCGGCGCCCACGTAGCCGTTGTCGAAGAACCGCGAGCCGCCCATCGCCTGCCCTTCGGAATGCAGGCCCGAGTTCGGCTGCTTGCCGTTGAACGCCGGCGCCGGGTCGGGCGGGAACAGATACGGATAGCTCGGGATGAAATAGTCGTTGCCGTGACGGCCGTAGGCGTCGGCGTGGATGGCGAAGTCGCGGCCGCCGGCGTCGAGTAGAACCCCGCCTTCGATTCCGCGGTCGACGGTGGTGGTGGCGCCGAGGATTTCCGCCGCCCAGCCCAGCGGCGGCGCGGCGGTGGGAATCCGGTTGTTGCTGGTGTCGACGATGCCGCCCACCGCCTGCGAGCCGAAGCGCAGCGCCTCCGGGCCGCGCAGGATCTCGACCTTCCGGATCGACAGCGGATCGATCGGCGCCCCGTGATCCTGGCCGAGGTCGGACACGTCCATGGAGCCGACGCCGTTCTCCTGCATGCGGACGCGAAAATCGTCGAGGCCGCGCAGCACCGGGCGTTGCGAGCCCGGCGCGAGACCCCCGGAGGTGGCGCCGGGCATGGTGAAGAACAGGCCGCCCAGGGTCTTGCTGGGGCTCGACTGGATCTGATCGCTGGTGACCGTGGTCAGCGACGCCGGAGGCTGTGCGGCGTTCGTGGCCGCCGGCGCGGGGGCGGGGCTCGGCGGCCGCGCCGTGGCCGGCGCAGCCGGCGCCGGTGCCGGCGGCGGCGGAGCGGCCGGGCGGCGGGCGGGCGGGCCGGCGGGCGCGCGCGGCGCCGGTCTCGGCTTCGGCGCTTCGACGGTGACTTGCGGGACCGTGACCTCGGGAGCCGGGCTCGGCGTGGTCTCCGGCGTCGTCGGCGTCGTCGGCGGACCCTCCGACGGAGTCGAGGGAGTAGTCGGGGTGGCCGGCGGGGTCTCCTGCGGCGCCGGCGCAGGCGGCGTCTCCTGCGGCGCGGGCGAGGTCTCCTGCGGCGGCGTGGAGGGCTGCTGCGACACGGCCACGCCGACGCAGCAACACAGCGACATCAGCGCCGAGCTGCTCAACAGGAGCACACGACGATTACGCAGATTACGCACGGACATTTCGACCCCCACCCCTCGCATTCCGGAACGATGTCGGCGTCGACCGCGCGGGCGCGGTCGGTCCGACAGCCGTCAGGCGATGGGAGGGGCGCGGGCCTGGAACAGCGCGAGCGGCGCGCCGGTCAGATCGAATGCGGCGGGGGCCGCAAGCCGCAATCGGCCGGAATGGACCGGCAGAGGCAGCGGCGGCGCCGCGGCCGTGACCAGCGTGCCGGCGAGATGGATGAGCGCGCAGACCACGCAGCTGTCGTCGGCGAGCGCAGGGATCTCGCTGCTGCCGGGATCGGGCGCGGTCGTCGCGACGGCGGCCGGCTGGCCCCGTTCGAGCACGGACGCGCGTGCAAACGCGGCGCCGTCGAGATGCACATGCCCGAAACACACGGCAAGCTGCACCGCCAGCGCAAACAGCGCCAGGCACGCACCCGATCTCGCCCGCGACCTGAACCAATCCATGGTCGTCACGCCTTCGGCGCTTTCCAACTCGCGCCGCCGGCAACTTCAGTTACAATGTAACATTCCGCAATCCGGCCGGATGCCGATTCATTTCGACTGTTGCAAAAAATCATCATCGCGGTGGACGCCGGCGCTGATGCGGGTTGCCGATAGCGTCGTTGCGCGAGCGTATCCGGACGGAGCGCATGCTCGCATCACCGGCTCTGGATTGTTTGGAGGCGGCTCTCGATCGTTTAAGGCGTCGGCATTCCACTGTGACCGACCCGCCACAGGGAAAGCAGTATCTCGATCCGTTTCGACCGGCGATATTGACGGGGCGGCCATCCGTCGACACGATGGTCGACGGTGGTTCCCGCAAGGGATCAATAGGGAACGCGGTGCGTGCAAGCTCGCACAATGCCGCGGCTGCCCCCGCAACTGTAAGCGGAGAGCCTCCGACTATTGTTCGCCACTGGGGACTCGCGTGTTCCCGGGAAGGCGGTCGGAGGCGACGACCCGCGAGCCAGGAGACCTGCCACCACAGGAGTCACGCGCGGGCGCAGCAGGCGGGGTGTCCTGATGTGGCCAGTCCGATCGCCTCTACCGCTCAGCGGTAGCGGGCGAGAGGCGGCAGTTCGCGGTGACGACTCGTTGCCGCGGGCATTGGCGTGTCATTCCCGTCTGATCGTGAGATAGATCGATCTTCGCCGACTCTTGCAGCGAAGTCGCCGCCGCATTCCGGTGTCGCGAAGCGCGCCATCGATCCGTTCGAGCTCTACGCCGCAGGCATCGACACCTCCGACTACGTGACGCGAGTTGCGCCGCTCATCAGTCAGAGCGTGGGGGATGTCGGTGATCTGCTCGACATCGGCGCCGGCGGCGGCCAACTCGGTCAGGCGCTGCGCCTGCCGGGCCGCCGCTGGACCGCGATCGAGCCGTCGTCGAGCATGCGTGCGCGGCTGGCGCGCCTGCACGATCCGCCGCAGCTCGACCTGCTCCGGACCTTCGCGGTTTCCGCTGGAAACTGGCGCTGGACCGCCCTTACCAACGCCTACCACCATTTTCACATGGTCGACCGAGGCGCCCCGGTAGCCGCCGGCAGCACCCGGCCGGTGCGAATCTACGAGTACGAGGCGGCGATTGGAACGCGTTTCGGCCAGGGCGGAAGCGGAGAGCCGTGGCGCGATTGGAACTTCCAGATCCTTGGAAACCTGCGCGGCCCGATGTGGTACAACACCGAGGAGCGGCTGTTGCTGCCGGGACAGCAGGTCAACGTCACCGTCTACCGCAAGAATCCGTTCTGGGTCTGGGGCACGCGTTACGAGGTCGAGGCGGCCAGGGGCGTGACGCTGTTCGCGGCGGTCAACAACATCTTCGACATCAACCAGCATCCGATCTTCATCGCCCTCGACCGATTCCCATGCATCGCCGACCCGCGGTTCCAGAACGGGGCGTGCGGCAACTCGATGCCGGGACGCGAGTTCATCGTCGGAATTCAGGGACGGTGGTGATGCCGCCCTCCGATCGGGTTGCCTTGGTGGCGGCGGCGTGCGTCCTGGGTTGCAACGCCATGGCCGCGGCGCAGCCGGTCACCGTTCGCGACGCCTACGACCGCGCGATCACGCTGTCGTCGCCGCCGCAGCGGATCGTGACCGTCTTCGCCTCCAATACGGAGATGGTCGCGGCGCTGGGTCTTGCCGATCGCATCGTCGGCATCGAAGCCTTTACACGCGACCCGCCCGAGGTCGCGAGCAAGCCCCTGGTGGGCGGACGGCTCGGTTTCTCGGTCGATGCGGTGGTGGGACTGCGGCCTGATCTCGTCGTCGTCACGCCGGCCCGCCAGGCTGCCCACCAAAATTCTCGACAACATTCGCCTGTTGGGACGGGCGGCCAGCGTGCCGGATCGGGGCGAGGCGCTGGCGGGAGGGCTCGGATCTCGTCTTTCCGCCACCATGCGACGGGTCAAGGATCGCGAGTCGCCGCGCACGCTATTGATCACGGGACGGCTGGGAAACGGTCTCCTGCTCGTGGCGCGTCCCGGCACCTATACCGGCGATGCGATCGCGCTTGCGGGCGGACGTTTTGCGCTCGACGGCCGCGGCATGATTGCCCAGGTGTCGCCCGAGGCGATCCTCGCGGCCGATCCGGACGTGCTGCTCTATGCCGGATCGCCCGCGGAGCGCGACGAGTTGATCGGCCGTCCGGGCTGGAGCGAGATGCGGGCGGTTACGACGAAGCGGGTCTACACCGTGAACCGCGCCGAGCTTCTGAACCCGGGGCCGCGCACCATCGACGGCGTCGAGCACCTCGCCGCGCTGCTGCATCCGACGGCCGCGGCGCAATGAAGGTCTGGCTCGTCCTCGCGCTCGTCCTTGCCGGCGCGCTGGCGCTGGCCGCCTGCGCGGGTCACGAGTGGGCGAGCCCCGTCGATCTCGCGCGCGCGCTCGCCGGCGATACCGACATGCGCAGCCGCCTTCTGCTCGAATGGCGAATGCCGCGCGTGCTCGCCGCCGCGCTCGTCGGCGTCCTGCTCGGGCTCGGCGGCGCCGTTTTCCAGGGGGTGTTCCGCAATCCGCTGGCGGAGCCCTATCTGCTCGGGTCGGCCGGCGGAGCGGCGTTGGGGGCAACCATCGCGTTGCTTGTTCCGCTCGGAGCATCGCAGTCGCTCCTTCTTCCGGCGCTGGCATTCGCCGGAGCCTGGGGCGCAACCGTCCTGGTGATCGGCGTCTCCCGAGTTGCCGGCGCGGTCGACGCCGCCGGCATGCTGCTTGCGGGCGTCGCCGTCGCCGCGGTGCTCGGGGCCCTGCGCTCGTTTCTCATGCTCGCGCTGTCGGATGAGGCGGTGAGCTTGCAAATCGTGCTGAGCTGGGTGCTCGGCGGGGTGCAGACCCCGACGTGGGCCGTGCTCGGCCTGTTCGCGGCGATATCGGCCGGATGCTTCGGCCTGACGACGTTGCTTGCGCGCGGGCTCGATGTGCTCGGCCTTGGCGAGACGATGGCGATCGGTTTCGGTCTCGACGTGAAGCGATTCGTGGCCTTGGCCGTGCTCGCGGGATCGGTCGTGGTCGCCGCCGCCGTCGCCTTCGGCGGCTTGGTCGCGTTCGTGGGCCTTGCCGCGCCGCATATCGCGCGCTGGCTGGTCGGGCCGATGCATCGCCCCCTGCTGCCGGCCTCGGCGCTGGTCGGCGCATCCATCGTCGCGATCGCCGACGCAATCGCGCGCTCGGCGCTGCCTCCGTCCGAGATTCCACTGGGCCTGGTGACCGCCGTCGCCGGCGGTCCTTTCTTCATCCTGCTGCTCGCCCGCAGGCTCCGGACATGACCACCATCGCCGCCGACGATCTGGCGCTGAGACGGAGCGGGGCGACGCTGCTCGCGGAAGTATCGCTGTCGCTCGGCCCGACCGGCTCGGTCGCCGTCATCGGCCCCAACGGGGCGGGCAAATCGATGCTGCTGAGGACCCTCGCCGGCATCGAGACGCCGACCGCCGGTCAGGTCCGGATCGACGGTCGGAATTTGGCGCGCCTCTCCGGCGCCGCGCGCGCGCGGCAAATCGGCTACCTGCCGCAGTACTTCGAGCCGCACTGGGATCTTCCGGTGATCGATCTCATTCGCCTCGGCGCCGAGCGGGCCAAGCATGACACCGACGGCTCGGTTGAAACGGTGATTGCGGCATTCGAGCTTGCGGCGCTGCGCGAGCGGCGCTGGTCGAGCCTCTCGGGCGGCGAGCGGGCGCGGGTGCTGCTCGCGATGGTGCTCGCGGTCGATCCGCCGGTGCTGCTGGCAGACGAGCCGGCCGCCAGCCTCGACATCCGGCATCGTCTCGACGTCGTGCAGGCGTTGGTTCGTCGCGGGAAAGATCGGCTTTCGGTGGTGGTCATGCACGACCTCGACCTCGTCTTTCGTTTTTTCGATCGGGCGATCATGCTGAACCGAGGTCGCATCGTCACCGATGGGCCCGCCCGCGACCTCTTCGATGATCCTCGGCTCGATGCCGCGTTCGGGGTCGAGTTCGAGAGATTCAAGACTCCCGACGGCAGCCTGCTGCGCGTGAAATGACGCGCCGTGCCGCCCGTCTGTCGCAATCGTCGTCGGCCTCGGAGCGGCCGCGGCAAACTGGGGGGTCGCCCGGCTGCTTCGGGCGCCTGGTCGCAACAACGCGGCGATCCGATTGGCCTACATCCACAACATTGGCGACGTTTATGTCTCGCTCGCCCCGGTGCTCGCGGGCCTCCTGATCGCCATCACCGGCTATTCGTTCTTCGACCCGCTGATTGCTGGCGGCATCGCGTTGTGGATCATCGGATCGACGCTCCGGGAAGTCGTCGAATCGCACGAAGAGCTCATTTGGCCCGAGAAGATCGTCTGCGGCCATTCGGATCACGACGAGGTGCCGGTTGGCACTTCTCGATGATCGCGCGGCCGAGCGGCATCCCCTTTTCCCTCGCCCCACGCGGCGAGGCCGCGCCTCATTAGCTGAAAATTAATGTGTTGGTTATCTTAAGCGGCTAGCCTGCGGTAGCTCCGGATTGAAGCAATTACATTGAGGCCGAATGGTCTGCCGGGTCGGCTACGGCGGTTGCCATCAATTGCCGTGCTGAACGGTCGAAGCTAGAGCGGGTTTGGTCGGATCGAGTCATCCGCGAGGAAAGCCGATGGCCGGGACAAGCCCGGCCAATGACGTCGGTAACGTCGTTCGATATGAGCGGAACACGCTCTAAATACCGCGCTCACATCGGTCCGGACCGCACCGGATAATGGGCGCGTTGGAAACGTACTGGTTGGCATCGTGCGCGCTGTAGTGGTCGATCCGAGTCGCGTGGTATTGAAATGCGTTTCGCAACTGCTTGCGGCCCGCAACTATGAAGTGCGTGCATTTGCCGATGGCCGCGAGGCCCTCGAATGTATCAAGTCCGATCAGGACGTCGGTGTTCTTATCACGAGCACCGAGCCGATCTCGTTTTCCGGCGCCGAGCTGTGTTGGGAAGTGCGGCTGCTGGCGAGCGGCCGCCGGCCGATCCACATCATCGTGATGTCCTCGAACGACGATCAAAAGCACCTTGTTGCAGCGCTCGATGGCGGCGCAGACGATTTCATCCGCAAGCCACCGGCAGCCGAAGAGCTCTATGCGCGGCTGCGGTGCGCTGAGCGCCTGGCGTCAATGCAACGCCAATTGATCCGGCTGGCGACGACCGATCCATTGACCGGCGCGCTCAATCGGCGCGCATTCTTCGAGCGGGCCCAAGAGGCCGTCGCCAATGCGACGGCCGGCGCCGCTTTGTACGCGATCATGTTCGACGTGGATCATTTCAAGCGCGTCAACGACGAGTACGGCCACGACATCGGCGACCAGGCGCTCCGCAGCATCACGCGCGCGGTCGGCGGGGAATGCGCGGCGCTGGGACGGTTGGGAGGCGAGGAATTCGCGCTATTGCTGGAAGGCACGGACAGGCCGGGAGCCGCTCAGATTGCCGCGGGCTTGCGGGCCAAGATAGCTGCCCTTCGAATCGAGACTGAAAAAGGCACGCTGACCTTGACCTGCAGCTTCGGCGTCAGCGAATGGGTAAAGGACGATACCATCGACCGGCTGCTCAAGCGCGCCGACACGGGACTTTATGAGGCCAAGCGCAGCGGGCGTGACCGGGTGGTGGTTGCCGAGCATACCCCGGCGGAGCTCACTCATGGCAACCCGCGAACCGTCACGCGTTCGTCCGTTCGCGGGTAGCCGAGAGCAATCCGAGCAAATGACGCGGATACGGTGTCAATTCATCGCCGACGCAGGGCGGAAGCTCCGGACGGGCGGCCGCGCTGGTCGCCGTTGCGGCGGGCTGGAAACAATAATGGAAAAAGCGACCTCACCCCGTTCACGGACGCAGTCGCGGGGGCAGCGTAACTAAGCCGCGCTCAGCACGCGCTCCGTGCGCGACATGATCAACCGCAATATCTCCTCGACCGGTCTTGCCGGGCTGAAAAGATAGCCCTGCATTTCGGTGCAGCCCGCCGCGCGAATTACTTCCAGTTGCCGCTCGGTCTCGACGCCTTCGGCGGTCGTGATCATGTTGAGGCCGGTAGCGAGGCTGGCAACCGCCTGCACGATTTGCACGGAGTCGGCCGAGTTCGACAGATCTTCGATAAAGAAGCGATCGATCTTGATTTTGTCGAACGGGAAGCTCCGCAGATAGCTCAGCGAGGAGTAGCCGGTGCCGAAATCGTCCATCGCGATCCGCACGCCGAGCTCGCGCAGTTGATGCAGCGTGCGCAGAGTGGCTTCATTGTTCTGCATGAGCACCGATTCCGTAATCTCCAGCTCCAGCTTGTGTGCCGACACGCCCGATGCTGCGAGGGCGCTGACGACGATCGGCGCCAAAGTCTGATTCTTGAACTGCACGGGCGAAACGTTGACCGCGACTTTGATGTCATCCGGCCAGGTTGCGGCGTCGGTACAGGCCTGTCGCAGCACCCATTCGCCGATCGGGACCATGAGACCGGTCTCTTCCGCGATCGGGATGAACTCCGCGGGCGGGATCATGCCGCGCTCGGGATGGTGCCAGCGCAAAAGGGCTTCGCAGCCCCTGACCTCGTTGTTTTGAACACTGACGAGCGGTTGGTAGTACAGCTCGAACTCACCGTTGACCAGCGCCTTTCGCAGATCGACTTCCATGGTGCGACGCGTCTTCATGCGCGCATCCATCTCGGGCTCGAAATAGCGATAGGTACCACGTCCCTCGGACTTGGCTCCATACAGGGCCATGTCCGCGCTCTTCAGCAGCTGGTCCACATCGGTACCGTCATTGGGCGCCAAAGCAATGCCGATGCTGACGTCGATGACGACCTGATGACCGTTCAGCTCGCAAGGTGTCTGAATAATCTCGTCGCGCAGGCGTTGCGCCAGGATTGCCGCATCCGTCGGCTGCTCCAATGCGGTCTGGACAATCGCGAACTCGTCCCCACCCAACCGCGCAATGATATCGATATCGCGAAGGCAGCCGCGCAATCGGCCGGCGACGGCCTTGAGCAGCTCGTCACCGGTCGAGTGACCGAGCGTGTCGTTGACGCTCTTGAAATAGTCGAGGTCGAGGTAGAGGACCGCCAGCTGCCCTCCCCGCCGAACATACGAGAGCTCCTGCTCGAGCCGCTCGCGCAACAGCACCCGATTGGGCAAGTCGGTCAGCGCGTCGTAGTGTGCCAGATGCGCGATCCGTTCTTCCGTACGCTTGCGCTCCGTTATGTCCTCGATGACGCCGATCACATATCGCGACTTCCCATCGTCGTCGCTCACCACGAGCCTTTTTGACACGATGCTGCGGATGCCATTGCAGGGCGTGCAAATCTCACGTTCATCAAAAAATGGCTGATCAGACCGCAACAATTGGTCGTCGCGGGCAACGATCAGATCGGCTTCCTCCTTCGCGAAAATCTCGCATGACGTCTTTCCGATCATCTTGTCGCGAGAAATACCCCAAAAGTTCTCGCCGGCTCGATTGACCAGCACATACCGCAGATCGTTTGCCTCCTTCACAAAAATCGGTGCCGGCACATTTTCGATGATCGTATTCAGGAATTTCTGGCTGCGATCACGCTCCCTTTCCAGCCGCCGCTGCTCGGTGACGTCTTCGTGGGTGGAGACCCATCCGCCGTTCGGTGCCGGTGCGTTGGTAACGGAGATCATCCGCCCGTCGGGAAGCTGCACCACTTTGGCTTCGACGTTTCCGTGGTCGACCAACTTGGCGATGTACTGGTCCGGGTCCCCCTTGAAGGTCCCGGCCGCCTGGCGTTGGCACAACAGATCACGAAGGGTGCAGCCGGGTCTCGTCGTTTCCGGCGAAAGGCCGTACATTTTCAGGTAACGTTGATTGCAGAGGATCAGCCGGCTCTCCGCGTCGGAAAATAGCAGGCCCTGGCGCATGTTGTTCAGAGCCGCATCCAATCGCAGCGTCTGCTCGCGCAGCTGCTCTTCGGCCTCCTCTTGCGCCCGCAACAGCGTCTGTCGTTCCGTGATGTCCTCGTGCGTGGATAGCCGTCCGCCGTTCGGCAACGCACAATTCGTGATGGCGATCGTGCGGCCGTCGGCGGTCTCGATAATCCTGTTGACCGGCGCGCCCGCGGCGAGCTCGCGCAAGACGCCACGGATGAATTGCTCGGGGTTGCCGGAAAACACGCCCGATGCGACGTGCTGGGCCACGAGCTCGCCGAGCGTGCAGCCCGGCTTGACGATCTCCGGCGACAATCCGTACATGTCCAGGTAACGCCGATTGCAGATGGCCAGCCGGTTGTCGGCATCGAACATGCACAGGCCCTGCGACATGTTGCTGACGGCCGTCTCGAGCCGCAGGTGTTGCTCGCGGATCAATGCTTCCGACTTCTCGATCAATTGTCGTCGAGCAATGGCGAACTGCGTCGTCCGGGCGGAGAGGGTGTCGTCCGCGACCGCGCCGATCAGGCACATCCCGAGCACTGCGACGGCGGTGGCGGCAACCGCCAGGGCCAGCGTAGGCGGGGAGAGCGAAAACGCGACGATCGTCCGCAACGGGTCCGGGACGATTTCCACCGCGCCCATCGCCGTGAAATGGTGCGACACGATCGCGAGCGTAAGGAGAAGCGCGCCGAGCAATGTTCCGCGCCAATCATCGCGCCGTACCGCGACCAGCAACGCCGCCATTCCAAAAACGATGCCGAGCGCAATGGAGGCACCGACGAGGTCGAGCGACCAAGTCACGCGCCCCGGCACTTCGACGGCCCACATCCCGAGGTAATGCATGCAGGCAACCCCGGCGCCCATGATTGCGCCCCCGGCCGCCGCAGCCCACCGCGACCGGCCCTGCACGGTGACGGTGAGCCCGACGCACGTTACCGCCGCCGCCACCACGAGAGACAGCGCGGTCAGGCCGATCTCATATGCGATCGGAACGCCGGGCTCGTAGGCCAGCATGGCGATGAAGTGCGTCGCCCAGATGCCGCATCCCGTCGCGAGGCTGGCCAGTCCTATCCAGACGACACGTGCCCGACCGCGCGTGGCGCACGAGCGATGGAATAAATTGACGGCGACGAAGCTGGTAAGGAAGCAAACGCCCCCTGCAAGCACAACGAGCCGCCAATCGTGCTCGACAGTGAGACAGTTGAGAACTCGGAACATTTTTCAGTATCCGCCGATCCGGAACGCGTACCGCCATTATCTTGGCTTGGCGTTAATCGGCGGGACCAAATTGAGGAGAATTCCAGGTAACCATACTTTTCACGTCGGACGACATGAACCGGCGCCGGCCGGCACGCCCGATCGTCCGAGACCAACGGCATTGCCTCCCGACCTGTCGTGCCCGGCTTGACCTGGATTGCCGGGGGTCAAGCAGGGTCAAGCCGGGCAATGACGACAAGGAGAGCCGGGTCCCAGCGCCGTTGGGATGAGACGACGGAGAGGCTCCGGCCCGCGCGCAGGACCGCGCGGCGGTACCTGGGCGACGTTCACATCTTGTGGCCGGGATGATCGGACATCGGGCTCTGCGCGCCGACGGCCTGCACCTCGAACGTCACGTCGACCTTTCCGGCCTTCTCGAACTCGAGCGTCGCCGTGAGCTTTTCCCCCTGCTTCAGGGGCGACTTGAGATCGACGAACATGAGGTGGTAGCCGCCCGGCGCGAACGTCACGGTCTTGCCGGGCTCGATCGGCAGCCCGCCGGCGACCGGCCGCATGGTCGCGACGTTGTCCTTCATGGCCATTTCATGGATCTCGACCTTGCCGGCCGCGGAGGTCGAGCCGCCGACGAGACGATCGGGGGTCTGGCCGGTGTTCTTGATGGCGAGATATCCGGCGCCGATCTTCGCTCCCTTGGGCGTTGCGCGACTCCAGGGGTGATCGATCACGAGATCGCCGACCTTGATCTCCTGTGCCGCAAGGGAGCCAAGGCCCACGGTCGCGAGCCAGAGCGCGGCGAGTGCAATCCTCGAGAATGTGTTCATGGAAGGCTCCTTTCGACATGCTTTGCGTCGGGGATTCGATCTGAGCGCGACCGATGTCGGTGACCCAGGCGACGGAAATGGTCCGCATGACCCGCGGGCGCGGGCAGCGATGCGCGGAGATGCAGCGTGATCAGGCGGCGGGCGGCGGCCCGCGCGACTGGCGCGGGGTCGCGTGCGGCGAGACGACGACCGCGGCCGTCACGGCCATGCGATGAAGAACATCGGCCTTCGGGGCGAAATGCCATCGTGCCGCGAGCGCAAGGATCGCCGGCGAATTCGCGGCCGCCGCGCAGAGCAGGCATGCCGCGTCGTGGGTGGGCGGCCCATCCGACCCGTGGCTGTCGCCGGCCGTGCCGCTCGACGAGCAGATGACGAAAGCGCTATCGGATAAGGAACCCGCTGCCGCGAGACGGCTCGCTGCGATCCCGACCAACATCGCCTGGAGCGCAATCGCGCAGCTCGCGGCCACGGCGATCCCCGGCCGCGCGCGGATTGCAACTCTCCGGAAACCGCGCATGGCGGCGATCCTACCGAGATTCATCCCGCGGGCAAGCATCGAGGTTGCTATCGATCGATACGAACAAAACGCCCGATCCGCGTGATCGCTATGACGCTCTTCGCCGTGAGCCCCGAGAAGCAGGACCGAGCCGGCAAAGCATCCGGATCCGTCACCTGGCCGACGCCTTCGCTTCGATCATCTTGTCGAATTCGTCGTGGTCGACGACCTGCGACCACATCGGATAGACAAAGTTGACCATTTGCTCGGCCATCGCGTCGAAGAATCCGGCCATGCCCTCCCGCAAGGCGTAGACGCGGAAGCCGAGGTCGTACGCCGACAGGACCGTCGCGTATACGCATACGTCGGAGGTGAATCCCGCGACCGCGACGTTCCTGATCCCCTTCGAGCGGAGGATCTCGTTCAATCCAGTGCCGCCGAAACCGCTGGCCTGGATGCGCGGCGGCAGAAACAAATCGAGATCGCCGGGACCCGGCTTCAGCGGCTCATAATAGGCGGCTTCCTTGGACCCGATCTTCCAGGCACCGCGGCCGATCTGCCCGCGGTGAAAGCCGCCGGGATTTGCAGGATCGAGCTCCCGATAGTCCGAGGTGTAGCCCTCGGTGATGTGCACGATCAGAACGCCTTTGGCGCGGGCCTTGCCGACCAGCTCGACGGTGCGTTCGAGCATGCGGGTCTTCGCGAAGTGCTCGGCAAACTTGCCGTACCAAGCCCCGTCCGGCGAGACGAAATTGCCCTGGAAGTCGACCAGCAGGATGGCGGTCTCTTCCGCCTTGACGCTTTTCGCCGCCGGCAACACCGGCTCCGCCCGCGCCGGCGCGAGCAAGCCGAGCAGCACCACAACCGCCGCCGCGATCTGAAGCCGATAGCCCGGAGTGAACGTCTTCATTTCAGGCCTCCCAATTTTTTTTCCCGTTGAGTCCGACGACCGGCGGCTAGTATAGGCGGATTTCCAAGCCCGGACAAATCAAGCGAGGATCGAGCTCGGTTGCGGCGGCAGAGAATCCGACGGCCACGCCGCCCGCAACGCAGTCGTGCGGCATCGCGCCCTTACCGGCTTGCGAGGGCCGGCGGCTCGCGGCCGATGGCGGCCAAAGCGGCATGCAGCGTCGCCACGACTTGCGCGCCCTCCCCGACTGCTGCGGCGACGCGCTTGATCGAACCTGAGCGGACGTCGCCGATCGCGAATACGCCCCGCCGACTTGTCTCCAGCGGCCGGCGGTTCTCGGCGGCGTCCGCGCCGGTCAATACGAATCCTTTGCGGTCCAAGGCTACGCCCGATCCGGCGAGCCAATCCGTGTTCGGCTGCGCTCCGATGAAGAGGAACAGATGTTGAATCGGCCGCCGAGCTTCTTCCCCTGACGCGCGTCGACGCCAGCGGATCGCCTCCAGCATGCCCTCGCTTCCTTCGAGGCCGGTGACGGCCGTGTGCGTCAGCACCTCCACGTTCGACAATCCGGCGATGCGATCGACGAGGTAGCGCGACATGCTCGCCGCGAGCTCCGATCCGCGCACGAGGAGCCAAACCTTGGCGACTTGGCTCGCCAGATAGACGGTCGCCTGGCCCGCCGAATTTCCGGCACCCACCAAGGCCACCTCCTGTCCGGCGCACAGCTTCGCCTCGAGCGGCGATGCCCAATAGTGCACGCTCGCGGCCTCGAAAGCGTCGAGGTTCTCGACTGCGAGCCGCCGGTAGCGAGCTCCGGTGGCGACGACGACCGCGCGGGCATTCACACTTTCGCCGTTCGACAGTTTCAGAACGAAGCGGCCTTGGTCCGGATCACCCGCCTCACCCAGGCCGATCACCTCATCCGGGATCGCCATCTCGACTCCGAACTTCTGCGCCTGGGTATAGGCGCGCGCCATCAGGGCCATGCCTGTGATGCCCGTCGGGAAGCCCAGGTAGTTCTCGATCCGGGCAGAAGCGCCGGCCTGCCCGCCGAAGGCGCGGCAGTCGAGCACCAGGACGGAGAGCCCTTCCGACCCTGCATAGACCGCGGTGGCGAGGCCTGCCGGCCCGGCGCCGACGACGGCCACGTCATAGACCCGGTTCGGATCGATCGGCCCCACCAGCCCGATGCAGCGCGCGAGCTCGATCTCGCTCGGATTGCGCAACAGCTGTCCGTTCGGGCACAGCACGATCGGTAATTGACCGGGGTCGACGTGGAAGCGATCGATCAGCGCCTTCGCTTCCGGATCGGTCTCGGGATTGAGCGTTTGACGCGGATGGCCGTTGCGCCGGAGAAAGCCCTCGAGCCGAAGCACATCGCCGTTGCCGGCGCGGCCGACGATCACCGGTCCGCCGGCTCCCGTCTCGATGAGCCCGACGCGGCGCAGGATCAGGGCGCGCATGATCCGCTCCCCGAGCTCCGCCTCCGCAACCAGCAATGCACGCAGTCGGTCCGGCCGGATGGTCAGCGCCTCCACCGCTCCCTGCGCGTGGGCGTCAACCAGAGCCGGTCGGCCCGCCAGTTGCGCGAGCTCGCCCATGAACGCGCCCGCGCCGTGAGTGACGATCGGCGTGCGAAGGCCCGATTGGTCATGCCGGGTGACGTCGACGTGGCCGGCCAAGATGATGGTCAGGCCGTGGCCGACGTCGCCGACCTTCGCCAGCGCCTCGCCCGCGCCATAGGAGCGGACCTCGCCGAACCGGCGCACCCGCTCGACCTCCGACGGCTCCAGGACCGGGAACATCTGGTGGCGTCGCGTATCGATGATCGATTTTGTCGGGACGGACATGGTTGCCTCGGGATCGGCGACGCGGTGCGCGCGATGACCAACACCGCCATGCCGTGAATGTCATGCGCGGTCCCGCGGAACATGGTGCGCCCGGGCTTTACTGTGCGACTTGTCGCCGGTCCGTCAACCGAGCTGCCTCGGGTGTCACCGGGCGCCCCCGATCGGCATTTGGCTCCTCTGCGGATGGCCTGGGAAGGCTTGCCAGTGGCTGAGCTCTGTCGAAATCCAGGAGGTCAAATTTCAGTTGACATGGGGTAAGCAATTGCTTACGGTAAGCTATGGCTTACGGAAGAGCGCTTTCAGCTTTGGCCGACCCTACCCGCCGTCGAGTGTTCGAGCGGCTGAGGTCGGGGCCGCAACCGGTCGGCGTGATCGCCCGCGGCATGCCGGTCAGCCGCCCGGCGGTGTCGCAACATCTGAAAGCGCTGAAGGAGGCGGGCCTTGTGGCTGACCGACCGGAGGGATCACGCCGGGTCTACTTCATCGATCCGCACGGGCTCGGAGCGCTGCGCAAGTGGCTCGATCAGTTCTGGGACGAAGCGCTCGCGGCGTTCCAGGCTGAAGTTGAAACGGCGAGCGACCGGAAGGACCGCGACACATGACGGCAACAGTCACGATTGCGCCGGTGCGCAAGAGCATTCGTGTCAATGCGAATCAGGCGCGCGCATTTGAAGTCTTCACGTCTGGATTGGGGGGCTGGTGGCCGCGCGATCACGGGATCGGCAAGCTGCCGCTGAAATCGGCGGTCATGGAAACCCGTCTCGGCGGTCGTTGGTACGAACTGGCGCAGGACGGCTCGCAGACCAATGTCGGCAAGATCATTGTATGGGAACCGCCCAAGCGCTTCGTCATGACTTGGGACATCAACAGCCAGTGGAAGCCCGATACGACTGTCAGCTCCGAGGTGGAGGTCAGATTCATTGCGGACGGCGCGAACGCGACGCGCGTCGAGCTCGAACACCGCAAGTTCGAGCAGATGGGCGCCGAAGCGGGCGAGTCGATGCGCAAGGATGTCGATGGCGGCTGGCCCGGATTGCTGGAACTGTTCAAGACCGAAGCCGAGGTGGCATGAGCTCCGGGAAGATCGCGAATCGCGCGTCCTCACGACGCTGATCCCAATCCACGACAACAGGAGTAGACCATGATCGAGCTTTACGTCTTCCCGCCGAGTCCGCGCGCCTTCAAAGTGATGGCGATCGCAAACCATCTGGGGATCGACACCGCTTCGCGTATGGTCGATCTGGTCAAAGGCGAGCAAGCGACTCCCGAATACGCGGCGCTCAATCCCAACATGCGGATGCCGACGCTCAAGGACGGCGACTATGTGCTGTGGGAGTCGAATGCCATCGGGCAGTACCTCGCCGGGAAGAAACCTGAGAGCGGTCTCTTTCCGAAGGACGAACGGGCGCGCCTTGACGTGACGCGCTGGCAATTCTGGGACCTCGCGCATTGGGACCCTGCGTGCGCGGTGTTCATTTTCGAAAACATCGTCAAATCGGTCGTGCTCAAGAGTGGCGAACCAGATGCGGCGGCAATTGCCAAGGGCACGGAGTCGTTCCATCGCGCGGCAAAGGTCCTTGACGGTCAGCTCAAGGGCAGAAGATTCGTGACCGGCGACGCCCTGACGGTCGCGGACTTTTCGCTCGGCGCCCCCATGAATCTCGCCGATATGGCTCGCTACCCGATCGAGCCCTATTACGAGATCAGGAGGTGGCATGAAACGCTGCGAGCATTGCCGGCCTGGCAGAAGACGCTTGCGCAATGCGCCCTACCCGCGGCCGCGGCCGCTGCCGCGGCGTGAATGGCGCAAGCATGACAACCGATTCAAGGCGGCGCCCCGCGCGCGCCGTGACCGACGGCGACACGATCCTCGCGACCGCGGACGTTGCCATGCAAAAAAGCTAGAGCGATTTCGCCGCCGACCCCAATGATCCCGCCGGCGAGCGGCAGAGCCCAGTCTCGGCCAGAAGGCGCATGGTGATCGCTGCCGCGTGCCAGCTGCCGCTGATCACTCGGCCAGCGTGGCGTCCAGGGTGAGCGGCGCGCTCACGGACGACGGGCAGCGGACGGGGCTGCCCCGCTGAGCTCGCTCGCGACCACCGCACGCAACCGCTCGCGCAACTCGGAAGTTCGCTCGCTGCCGAAAATGGACTCAAAGCGTGCTTGTGCCTCGATCCATCCTTGCCGTGCCGCCTCGAAGCGCTCGCCGCCTGCTTTGGTCAGGTGCAGCTCCTTGCTTCGACGATCGGATGCCGCCGACTCGATACTGATCAAGCCATCGCGTTCGAGCGGAAGAATGTTCCGTCCGAGCGTGGTTCGGTCCATGACGAGCTCGGCGGCAAGGCCGTTGATCGTCATGTGTCCTTTTCGTTTCAGCTTCGCGAGGATCGAGAACTGGGTGGTTCGCAACCCCGCGGGCACCAGAAATTGGTCATAGGATCGGGTGACATGTCGGGCCGCCTGGCGAAGCGCCAGGCAGGTGCAATCTTCGCCCCTGGTTCGGCGGTCGGAGGCCATCGGTCGTTCCCTTGACAAATGCGTATATGCGCCTATCTAGGTGCATATACGCGGAATGTCAACCCGAAGACAGCCGGGAATTCGTCATGTCTGCGAACGCGATAGGTGCCGACAGGGGATTTTCGAAGGAGCGCCCTGCCGCGCCGGCGGTTGCGGTGCAGTTCGATCCGCGAACGCGGCGGCTGCTCGAGGCGCCGGTCGCTGCGACGTTGTTGCGGCTTGCCGCGCCGAACGTGCTGGTGATGGTCGTGCAGGCTTCGGTGGGACTCATCGAGGCCTATTTTGTCGCCAAGCTCGGGACCGATGCGCTTGCCGGCGTCGCGCTGGTGTTTCCGGTATTGATGCTGATGCAGATGATGTCGGCGGGTGCCATGGGCGGCGGCATATCATCGGCCATCGCCCGCGCCCTCGGCGCCGGACGTCGCACCGACGCCGATGCACTGGCGATCCATGCGCTCGCGATTGCGGTAATTTTCGGGCTTGGCTTCACGCTCGCGGTGCTGGGCGGCGGTCGATGGCTGTATGCCGCGCTGGGTGGAACAGGAGCATCGCTCGCTGCGGCGCTGACCTATTCCAACGTGATCTTTTCGAGCGCGATCCTGCTCTGGCTATTCAACTCGCTTGCAAACGTCGTTCGCGGCACTGGCAATATGGCGGTGCCGGCCGTCGTGACTTGTGTCGGTGCCGCGGCGCTGATTCCCTTGTCCCCTTGCCTCATCTTCGGCTGGGGGCCGTTTCCCGGCGTTGGGATCGCCGGCGGTGCCGTGGCAGTCATCGCGTTCTACGCCTTGGGGAGTCTCGCTCTCGCGATATACCTGCGGTCGGCGCGCAGCCTGATCCGCCTCTCCCTCAAGGGCTTCGCGTTTCGCCGGGCGCTCTTCCGCGACATTTTGCAGGTGGGCGCGGTCGCTGCGCTGGTCACGGTTGCGACGAATGTGACGATCGCGGTCGCGACCGGACTCGTCGGCCAGTTCGGCTCCGCGGCGATTGCCGGCTACGGCACCGGCTCGCGCCTCGAGTACCTCCTGGTTCCTCTCGTTTTCGGCCTCGGCGGTCCACTCGTCGCCATGGTCGGGACAAACATCGGCGCGGGCAAGCGCGAACGAGCCTTGCGCACGGCCTGGATCGGCGCTGCAATCGCGGCCGGCCTGTGCGAAATGATCGGCCTCTTTGCGGCGGTATTCCCTCGCGCCTGGCTGTCACTGTTCGATAGCGACGCCGCCATGCTCGACGCCGGATCGCGCTATCTGCATGTCGTCGGTCCGTTCTATGGCTTGTTCGGGCTCGGTATGGCGCTCTACTTCGCCTCGCAAGGCGCCGGACGCCTAGCTTGGCCGCTCATTGCAAATCTCACTCGGCTGGCGATCGCAACTGCGGGCGGCTGGCTGGCGCTGCGTTTAACCGGCGACCTCACCCATGTCTTCCTTTCGCTCGCGGTCGCGCTTGCGGCTTTCGGCCTGATCAATGCTGCGGCGGTTGCAGGTGGCGCCTGGTTCGGCCCGATGAGGTTGCCCTCCCCGCGGTGGATGCGAGCGGGAACGAGCTACGCATTCGCTCGCAAGGTGCTCGATGCACCGCCGATGAAGTTACGTCCGACCCAGTTGACGGCTTGCGCAACAACAGGAGAGCTCCAATGACCGAAATTACCACCGGGATGAACGCGCAGGCCGCCGTCGCGGACCCCGTCATAACGCACCCGATTGTTCTGTTCATGAAAGGCAGTCCAGCGCGGCCACAATGCGGTTTCTCCGCAACGGTCGTGGCCGTGCTCCGGAACTATGACGTGCCGTTTCGTTTCGTCGATGTACTCGAAGATCCGACCGTCCGCCGCGCCATCAAGACCTATTCGAATTGGCCCACGATCCCGCAGCTTTATGTGAACGGCAACTTCGTCGGAGGCTGCGATATCGTCCGCGAGATGCATGAGAGTGGCGAGCTTGCGGAGTTGCTCGAGGGCTGCCGCGTCGGAGCGGCGTCGTGAGCAAGCCGACCGCCGTCATCGTCGGCGTGGGCGCCGAACGCGGGCTTGGCGCGGCGCTGTGCCGGCGCTTCGCGGCCGAAGGCTACCATGTCCTCGTCGCCGGCCGGAGCGCCGACAAGATCGAACAGGTCGTACAAACGATCGCGGCGGCCGGCGGCAGTGCCGAGCCGGTTGTGGCCGATGCAACGATCGAGGGCGACATAAGCCGGCTGTTCGACCGCGCGATGGCCCCGGGTGATGGCGTGAACCCAGCCGATCTTGTCGTCTATAACGCCGGAAACAATCAAAAGATCGAATTTCGCGAACTCTCTGCCGACCGGTTCGAGGATTTTTGGCGCGTCGGATGCTTCGGCGGCTTCCTGGTCGGACGTGAGGCCGCGCGGCGACTTGCTCCGCTCGGCGGCAGTGTTCCGCTTGGCCATCCCTTTGGCGCCACCGGCGCGCGCATTTTGAGTCAGGCCGTCAAAGAACTTGCGGCCTTGCCGAAGAGCAGCCGCGCGATTGTCAGCATATGTGCCGACGGCGGCCTGGGCACCGTCGCGTTGCTGGAGCATGCATAGATGCCGATGCGGTCGCCGCCGGGTTTCTGGATTCAGCTATTGAGCCGAGATTCGGCCGGCCGCCGCGCCTGCAACGGTCAAGAGGTTGCTGCCGAGGCGGAGGGCAGCGCACGTTCTACGGGTTGTTCGGCTTGAACCCATGCATCGATCCCGCCCAGGAGCGGTCGTATTTTCTTGAATCCTGCCTGCTTCAGATGCTTGGCAGCGACGGCTGCCGATGCCTCGTTTGGGCATGCGCAGTAAACGACGATCTCCAGTTCGCGAGAATAGGTCGTTACCACTGGATCGATATCCTCGCGATGTGCGGGCACGGCGCCCGGAATCATTCCTTCTTGGCGAGCCTCCTGCGGCCGCACATCGAGAATGAGAAGCTTCCGGCCTTGGTCGATCAATCCGCGAAGCTCGTCGACAGTGATGCGGTTCATGCGAAGCTGACGGATGAACGCCTGCCGTCGCCACCATCTTATCAGCAGATACAAACCAAGCACGCAAAGGAGCAATAACACACCAAACTTGCCGACGTCCGTAAGCGCAGAGAGAATATCGGTAATCGCGTCGTGAAATATCCGGCCCAGCACAACCGGCACGCTGACAGACAAGACTGCCCCGCTTGCGTTGAGCAAAAGGAACGCGGGCAGCGACATCTTGGTGACACCAGCCATCGCCACGGAAATAGTCGAAAGCCCCGGAAAGAATTTCGCCAACGGCAACGACCAAGGGCCGACTTTCGTGAACGCTGTCTCGGTCTGGCTGACGCAGAAATCCGGGGACAAGGACATCTTGCAGAGCAATCCCAGAATGCGTCGGCCATATCGTCGGCCGCTCCAATACCAAGCAAGATCCGCAATCAGCGAGCCGGCGACGCCTGCAAGAATAATTTCGGTGACCTGATAGCGGCTCTGCGTGACGAGCGCTGCCGCAGCCATCAGCGTCGGAAAAGCCGGCAAGGGCAGTCCGCTCTGGGCCAGGAGGACGTTGAGGAAAACGACCAGCAGGCCATGCTGCTCGATGACAGAAATAATGTGCTGCATCGCTTACGGCCTTTGATCGCCAGACCCGATTTCATGGCGGATGACCGAAGTCACCTCCGAACCATCGTGATCACGCGGGCCGCGTCTCCGACATTTCCGGGAGGGGTCATAACGAAACTTCCCGAAGCGCAGACAGGGACCCTTGCCAGACCAAATTCTTGGCTGTAGCCGCAAGGTTTAGGCTCTATCTGCAGGTTGTAATATCCAGTGTCAATGAATACATCGCTTCTCTCCTGGTCGAGGAAAACCAAATGAGACGCGGGATTCTCTTGAGCTTTCTGCTGCTCGCGGTCCACGTGCTTTTCGGTTGCGACAGCAAGCCGGCGGGCAGTTCGGCTCCGCCTCCTCCATCAGTGACTGTGGCGCTCCCGCTGCAGAAGACCATTGCCGAATGGGATGAATATACCGGCCGCTTCGCGGCGGTGGAGACCGTCGAAGTGCGCGCAAGAGTCTCCGGATTCATCGATTCCATCCATTTCAAGGAGGGCCAGGTCGTCGAGCAGGGAGATCTTCTGTTCGTCATCGATCCGCGACCATATCGAAACGCCGTGGAGCAGGCGCGGGCCGACGTGGAGCGTGCCAAGGCGAAGCTCGAGATTGCAACGCTCGACGTCCAACGCGCGGCTCCATTGGTGCGCAGCCAAACGCTGACCGAGCGGGAGTTCGATACCCGGCGATCAACCGAACGTGACGCCGCGGCCCAGGTCGCTTCACTCGAGGCCGCTCTCAAACAGGCAGAGCTCAATCTTGAGTGGACCGAAGTGCGCGCCCCCATCTCCGGGCGTATTTCCGACAAGCGCGTCGATGCCGGCAACCTCATCACCGGCGGCCAGACCGGTGCGACGCTGCTGACCGTCATCGTCTCGACCGATCCCATTCACTTCGTGTTCGACGGCAGCGAGGCGGACTTCTTGCATTACCTGCGTCTGGCAGCCGCCGGAGCGCGGCCGTCGTCCCGCGACGTGCAGAACCCGGTGTCGGTCCGGCTCGCGGATGAAGCCGAGTACAAGCATCAGGGCCGGATGAATTTTGTCGACAACGCTCTTAATTCGAAGACCGGCACCATTCGCGGCCGTGCGGTCTTCGACAACAAGGATGGACTGCTGACCCCTGGATTCTTCGGGCGGCTTCGCCTTTTCGGGGGACAGCACGAGGCATTGCTCGTGCCGGATAGTGCGATTGCCTCCGACCAATCCAGCAAGATCGTCTTCACGGTCGCCGAGGACGGCACCGTCGGAGCAAAACGGGTCGAGCTCGGTCCGATCGTGGATGGATTGCGCGTCATCCGCTCAGGTCTCGCGCCCACCGATCGCATCGTCATCGACGGTCTGCAGCGCGCCCGTCCCGGGCAGAAAGTTACAGCCGAGCTCGGCAAGATCGAAGCTGCCGCTCAATAATCATTCCGCGCGGGACGAGGCGCGATCACCATGCGATTCTCGCACTTCTTTATCGATAGACCGATCTTTGCCGCCGTTATCTCGATTATCCTGACGCTTGTCGGTGCCATCTCCTTTCGTGCCCTGCCCATCACCGAATACCCGGAGATTGCGCCGCCGACGGTGGAAGTGACTGCCACCTTTGCCGGCGCCGCGGCGGAAGTCATCGCCGATACGGTTGCGACGCCCATAGAGCAGGAGATCAACGGCGTCGACAACATGCTCTATATGATCTCGCAATCGGTAGGCAACGGCGCGTTGTCGATCCAGGTGATCTTCAAGCCCGGGACTGACATCGACCAGGCGCAGGTGCTGGTTCAGAATCGTGTTTCGGTAGCACTGCCCCGGCTTCCGGAAGACGTACAGCGCATCGGAGTGGCCGTGCGCAAGAAGTCACCCGACTTGATGCTGGTGATCCATCTGATCTCGCCGGACGGAACGTTGGACCAGCAGTACATCTCCAATTATGCCACGATCAACATCAAGGACGTCCTCACCCGCGTCGACGGCGTCGGCGATACGATCGTGTTCGGCGCGCGCGACTACTCCATGCGGGTCTGGCTCGATCCGGCCAGGGTGCAGGCTCGCGGTCTCACGGCGAGCGACGTCGTCAGCGCCTTGCGGGCTGCCAATGTCTCGGTTGCGGCCGGCGCGATCAATCAGCCGCCTGCGACATCGCCCGGCGGATTCGAGATCGCGGTGCAGACGCTCGGCCGGCTGTCGAGCCCGGACCAGTTCAACGACATCGTGGTTGCTACCGATGATGATGGCCGGGTGACGCGCGTCCGCGATATCGCCCGCGTCGAGCTCGGTGCCCAGGATTACAAGAGGAACGCATATCTCGACAACCAGGTGGCGACCGCAATCGGGATCTTCCAGCGTCCGGGCTCAAACGCGCTTGCAACCGCGGCGAGCGTGCGCGGGACGATGGAGGAACTGGCGAAGGGTTTCCCGCAGGGACTGGCGTATCGGGTCGCCTACAACACCACCGAGTTCATTCAGCAGTCGGTGGACGAGGTGATCAAGACCTTGTTCGAGGCGGTGCTCCTGGTCGTGATCGTGATCATTCTGTTCCTGCAGACGTGGCGCGCCGCGATCATCCCGATCGTCGCTATCCCGGTATCGCTGATCGGCACCTTTTTCGTCATGGCGGCATTCGGCTTTTCACTGAACAATCTCACGCTGTTCGGCCTCGTTCTCGCCATTGGCATCGTGGTGGACGACGCCATCGTGGTCGTGGAGAACGTCGAGCGTTATTTGCGCCAGGGGCTGAGCCCGCGCGACGCCGCCCACAAGACCATGGACGAGGTCGGCGGCGCGTTGGTCGCCATCGCTCTCGTGCTCTGTGCGGTGTTCATCCCGGCTGCGTTCATTACCGGTATCTCGGGCGCGTTCTACCGGCAATTCGCGCTCACCATCATGGCCTCGACGATTATTTCCGCAGTCGTGTCATTGACGTTGTCGCCCGCGCTCGCGGCACTTTTCTTGCGGCCGCACGGCCATGAGGAGAGACGGGGGTTCTGGGGGGTCTTGGCCTTGCCGTTCGACCTCTTCTTCTTGGGTTTCAACAGAATGTTCGAGAGCTTGTCGTTGGGCTACGGCGGCCTTACCCGGCGGGCCTTGCGCGTTTCGGCGCTCATGCTTGTGGTCTATGGCGGGCTCATTGCGCTCACCTATGTTCAGTTCAGCCGCACGCCGTCAGGCTTCATCCCGCCGCTCGATCGCGGTTACTTCATCACTGCGATTTCATTGCCGCCGGGCGCGAGCTTGGAACGGACAGACCGCGTCGTGCGCAAGGCATCGGACATCCTGTTGTCGCGTCCGGGCGTGGCGCATGCGGTGATGTTCGCGGGCTTCGACGGGGCAACGTTTACGGACGCCCCCAATTACGGCGTCATTTTCGTTGTCTTGAAGCCGTTCGAGGAGCGGGTGAAGGCCGGGCTGTCGAGCGCGAGCATCTTGGACGATTTGCGCGCTCAGCTGCAGGCGGTGCGCGAGGCCCTCGTCCTGGTGCTTCCACCTCCCTCCGTGCCCGGCATCGGCACCGGCGGTGGATTTAAAATGTATGTCCAGGATCGGGCGGACCGCGGTCCGAGGGCGCTCGAGCAGGCGGTCGGCAGCATTACCGCTCGCGCCAACCAGACACCGGGTCTCGTTCAAGTCTTCACCCTGTTCAATACCGCCACACCGCGGTTCTATGCCGACATCGACCGCACCAAGGCCGAGATGCTGGGGGTGCCGATCACGCGCTTCTTCGACACCCTGTCGACCTATATGGGCTCGACCTACGTCAATGACTTCAACATTCTAGGGCGAACCTATCGGGTCACTGCACAGGCCGACAATCCGTTTCGGCTCTCGCTCCGAGACGTCGAGAATCTGCGGACTCGCTCGATCGCCAACGACATGGTTCCGCTCGGCTCGGTTGCGAGCTTCCGCGAAATCACCGGCCCCTACCGCGTGCCGCGCTACAACCTGTTCCCGGCCGCCGAGGTACAGGGCTCGACGCTGCCGGGTTTCTCCACCGGCCAGGCGATCGCCGCAATGGAAAGGATCGTCGCCGCGAACCTGCCTTCCGGGTTCGGATTCGAATGGACGGAGATTGCGCTGCAGGAGAAAGGGACAGGCAATACCGCAGTGGTCGCGTTCAGCCTTGCCGTGGTGTTCGTGTTTCTGCTGTTGGCAGCACAGTACGAGAGCGTGCTGTTGCCGCTGGCCGTGATCTTGATCGTGCCGATGTGCTTGTTCGCGGCGGTCAGCGGCGTGCTGTTGCGCGGCATGGACAACAATGTCCTCACCCAGATCGGGTTCGTGGTGCTGATCGGGTTGGCGGCCAAGAACGCGATCCTGATCGTCGAATTCGCGAGGCAGGCCGAGGACCGCGGAGCAAATCGATGGGACGCCGCCGTGGAGGCCGCGCGCACGCGTCTTCGGCCAATCTTGATGACGTCCTTCGCCTTCATTTTCGGCGTGGTGCCGCTGGCGCTGGCAACCGGAGCCGGCGCCGAAATGCGCCAGGCGCTCGGCACGGCCGTCTTTTTCGGCATGTTGGGAGTGACATTGTTCGGACTCCTGTTCACCCCGGTGTTTTATGTGTTTGTGCGCTGGATCGGCACGCTCACTCGCCCCAGATGATCGTACGAATGCCTCGATCAGCCGATCGCCTTCTACGTCCATGACCCCATCGGCAAGTACCCGATGTTTGCCCGCCTCACGCAGCGTCCCGAAGTATTCGCCGTTCGCCGGGCTGCTGCTCGTTTGGGCTGGCCTGCGGGCGCCGACGAAACGGCCGACAACATATGTTCAATCCGTCCTCGTCTCATGTTGCCTCACCGCTGATCAGTCGACCAGCTTCGCGTCCAGCGTGATCTTGGCATTCAGCAGCTTGGAAACGGGACAGCCGGCCTTGGCCTTGGCGGCAAGCTCCTCGAGTTTTGCCTGGTCCGCGCCGGGCACCTTGGCTTTCAAGGTCAGATGCACGGCGGTAATGGCAAAGCCGTCGGCCACTTTGTCGAGCGTGACCTCGGCCGTGGTCTCCATGCGCTCGGCGGTGAGCTTGGCCTCGCCGAGAATCAGCGACAGAGCCATCGTGAAGCATCCGGCATGTGCCGCCCCGATGAGCTCCTCGGGATTGGTGCCTGGCTTACCCTCGAAGCGGCTGCTGAAGCCATAGGGATAGTCCTTGAGCGCGCCGCTCTTGGTCGAGATGGCGCCTTTGCCGTCCTTGATTCCGCCCTGCCAGACGGCTGATCCATGGGTTTTCATCTCAGGCTCTCCTTGTAGTGGCCAAGTCCGCAGCCTTTGGATCGTTGGCCGAGATATGGGCTCGCTGAGCCAGACCCCGGCCGAAAGAAATGTTCTCGCCGGGGACCTCGTAAAGCTGGATCAAGAGATCATCCGGAGAGATTCCGGCAGCCGCGACCACTCCGTCGTTCAAGGCCTTCAATAATCCCAGCCGCTTCTCTTTGGGACGACCGGAGATGAAAGTGACTTCCAACAGGATCAGGTTATCCGAATATTTGAGGCCCAGGAACGACGGCGTATGAAGGAATTGGCCTCGAGGCAGAATGTGAATGATCTGGAAGAAGTCGTCCGGAGGAATGCCAAGGGCGCTGATGAGCCCGTCTTGAACCGCCCTCGACACCTTGCGCAGACGAGCCTCGTCGTATTGCCCCTCGAGTACGTGAATCTTGGCTACCGGCATTTGCAGTCTCCTTTCGAAGGTAGTCGACACGAGCGCCCATATGTCTGCGTCTCGATGCCGCCTACGCGATCGTCTCGATGGCAAGCGCGATGCCTTGGCCGCCGCCGATGCACAGCGTGACGATGCCGCGATCGAGGCCATCCCGTCGCATCGAGTGAATAAGGCGGGTCGTGAGCACGGCTCCACGCGTACCCATGGGGCACCTCCTTGCTCAGCGGCACGGCACCGCGATCAGGCGCGTCCGCTGACGCGACAGCGGCGCACAGGCGCGCCTGGAAGTTACTTGCATAATGATAGTAACTGATCTACATGGTGTCAATGCAGCGCAAGAGCTTCGGCAACATGCCCTGCCCGATCGCCCGCAGCCTGGAGCGTGTGGGCGAGTGGTGGAGCATCCTCATCTTGCGTGATGCTCTGCATGGGATGACGCGCTTCGATGAGTTCCAGAAGAGCCTCGGCATCGCGCCGAGCATGCTGACGCGGCGGCTCAATGCGCTGGTCGAGGCGGGACTGCTCGAACGCCGCCGCTACAGCGAACGCCCCCCGCGCGACGAGTATCTGCTGACCGAGCGCGGGCGCGATTTCCGTCCTGTCGTGCTGGCGCTGCTCGCCTGGGGCAACCGGCATTTTGCGCCCGAGGGCGCGAGCGTCATGCTCGTCGATCGCAAGACCGGCGCCGCCGTCGCGCCCATCCTTGTTGACCCTGCCACTGGGCGCCCGGTCGACGAACCGGACTACACGCTCGCGCCGGGGCCGGCCGCGGGACCCCGGACCCTGCGGAGATATGGGGTGATCGCGCCCGCATCGGCCCGAAAGCGCGCTACGGCCGGCCGCAAGTCAACCTCCCGGTCGAGGAATAAATGATCAAGCCGAGCGCGGTCGTTGTGGTCGTCGGGGCCGTACGTGGGCTCGGCGCGCCGCGACTGGATGAAGGTTCTAGATGGGCTTGCCGCGATGCTCGGCGAGAGCAGCGGCGATGCAGCACCCGGAAAGATCGCGGGCTCCAGGCCGGCAGCATCGCATTGCTGAGGACAAGAGCGCTGCGGCACCAACCGGTTCCGCCGCCGGCGCGCCCACGGTGTCCCCGGCCCCCAAAAAAAGTCGTCGCCGCTGTCGGAATGCCCGGGGACCGTTCGTCCTAGGGGTGAGTTCGGGCAAGTGCATCGCGAGGGCGGGATCGTGGAACGAGCGAATTTCGAAGGGCCGGCGGAAGCCGAAAGGGACCCCATGCAGATGACCGCGCAAATGATCACGCCCTGTTTATGGTTTGATACCCAGGCCGAGGAGGCGGCGAAATTCTATGCTTCCGTCTTCAAGAATTCCAAGATCGGAAGAATCAGTCGCTACGGAAAAGAGGGATACGAAATTCACGGAAAAGAGCCGGGATCGGTCATGACCGCCGAGTTTGAAATTGCAGGGCAGAGATTTGTCGCCCTCAACGGCGGCCCGCACTTCAAATTCAACGAGGCAATTTCGTTCCAAGTCCATTGCGAGACGCAAGAGGAAATCGACTACTTCTGGAGCAAGCTCACCGAGGGCGGCCAAGAGGGGCCGTGCGGCTGGCTGAAAGACAGGTATGGCGTCTCGTGGCAGGTCGTTCCGACCGTCCTTTCGGAAATGTTGAGGGACCCGGACCCGGCAAAGTCACAACGCGTCACGAAAGCATTTCTTCGGATGAAGAAGTTCGACGTCGAAGAGCTCGCGCGGGCGTACAAGGGACAAGAATAATGAGACGCAACGCGGCCGTGCGAGCGTCGACAAGGGAGATGCAAATGGGCAAACCGGAGATCGCGCCGCTCGAGCCGCCGCGCTTCGAGGACGGCGAGCCGATGCTGATTGCCGGGCTGGCGCAGCGCCACCGGGGCACCAATGCGGGAATTCCCGATCAATGGCTGCGCTTTGCCCCGCACATCGGCAACATCCCCGGGCAGGTGGGCTGCGCAGCCTATGGAGTCGTGTTCGACTCGCTTGAGGACGCGTGCAGCTTCGGCTATCTGGCCGGCGTCGAAGTCTCCGATCTCGGCGGCCTTCCCGAGGGTTTCGGCCATCTGGAGATCCCGGCCCAGCGATATGCGGTGTTTTCCCACCGCGGTCATGTTTCCGGAATCGCCCGCACGATGGGCGCAATCATGGGCGAATGGCTGCCGTCATCGGGTCACACGCGCGCCACCGACGGCGCGGACTTCTTCGAACGCTACGGAGAGGAGTTCGATCCGCAGACCGGCATGGGCGGGGTCGAAGTTTGGATTCCGATCAAGCCGTGAACCGAGGCCGCAGCGCAATGCGCGAATTCGCAACAGAGGACTGCTCCCATGCCCTACGTCGATGGATTTGTCGTTCCGGTGCCGAAGAAAAGCCTGAAAGCCTACCGCAGCATGGCGCAGAAGGCCGGCAAGGTCTGGCGCGAGCACGGCGCGCTCGAATTCCGGGAGTGGGTCGCCGATGACGTCAAGGTGGGAAAGCGGACGTCGTTTCCGCGCAGCGTCAAGCTCAAGCCCGGAGAGACGGTCGTGTTTTCGTGGATCGCCTACAAGTCGCGCACGCATCGCGATCGCGTCAACGCCAAGGTCATGAAGGACCCGCGGCTTGCGAAGATGATGGACCCGAAGGCGATGCCGTTCGACGGCAAGCGCATGATCTACGGCGGCTTCAAGACTTTGATCGAAGTCTAGCGCTTGCGCCCGGGGCCGCGGCCCACCCCCGCGATTGCCGCGAATGCGACGGCGCGGGCACGTTCAGCGCTCCTGCGGGCCGGCTGAAATCGCGGTGTTAGGCCAATCCTTCCCCCGAAGGGGGAGGGTGGCTCAGAGCGAAGCGAGGCCGGGTGGGGATTGTGCAGCGCGTCATCGATCAGCGTCAGCACGCCCAGATTGCCATCGATTTCATTGTTCCAGAAACGCAATACCCGGAGGCCTTGGCCGGCAAAAAACACTGCGATCGTTTCGCGCGCGGCATGAGCTACGGCCTCGTCGCGCGAAAGCTCGCAGCGTTCAGGTGCGGGCGGGACGAGAGCGAAAGCGGCGAAGTATCCGGTTCCAGATGTCCTTGAGCGTATCCAGCTGTTGCGAGGCTGCCCAGGAAGTGGTGACGATGGCGCGGCCGTTCTCCTTGTCGAGCGTCGTCAGGTTGCGGCCGATGAGGCGGAGCGCGACGAGGTGATCGATCGCCTCGTTCAACGGCACCTCCATGTCGAAGACAAGATCGTGGACCTTCGCCGGAGGTTTGGCGGAGGTACGCGCGCGTGAACGCTTCACCGGTGCGCGAGTGCGGCCCAGCATGGCATTGTCCCCATGCGAGGAATCGGAATAGGGTCGGAGAACAGCGCAAGTTGTGGACGTTGTTAACAAGGTCAGTGGATCGTGATAACAGGCGATCACATCCGGATGGGGCGTGCCGCGCTCAAGATCACCGTTCGCGAGCTCGCGGCAATGGCAAAAGTCACGGCCATGACCATTACTCGTATCGAGAACGGGCACTCCGGCGGCTACGCGGAAACACTGCGAAAGATAGAGCACGCACTCGAAGCGGCGGGGGTCGAATTCCTCTATGGCGACGCGCCGGGCGTGCGGGTGAGAAAGAAGCGGTGATGCTTGCGCGATGCGCGCAGCGCCGCGAACCAATGACCTGAATCCGTTGCGCTCTAGCGAGCGGGCGCGTGTCGTCAGTCATCTGTCCTTTTCGATCTTCGTGACCGTGAACTGGCCGTTGACGCGGTCCGGCACGAAGCGGATGCGGTCGCCCGGCTTGACCGATTTCAGCATCGCGGGATCGCCGGCGCGGAACACCATGGTCATGCCCTCCTCCATGTCGAATTTCTTGAGCGCGCCGTGCTTGATCGTGATCTTGCCCGCCGCCTCGTCGACCTTGGTGACTTGACCGTTCACCATATCCGATTGGGCGATTACGCCTTGCGGCATCGCTGCGGTCAAAACCAAAAGCATTGTCCCAGTCAATAGAGCGCGGTTTTTCACTTTGACCTCCTTTAAGAACGCGTTGCTTCACTTCACGATGATTTTGCCAAGCATCCCCGCCTCGCGATGCCCCGGAATCAGGCATCCGTACTCGAATTCGCCCGCCTTGGTGAAACGCCACACGATTTCGCTCGTTCCGTTCGGCTTGAGGCGCTTCCCGTTGGGCTCGTCGTGCTCCATTTCCGGGAACTTCTTCATGAGCTCGGCGTGCTTGAGATTTTCCTCAGTGGTAGCCAGCAAGAACTCGTGCTCGAGCAGGCCGCTATTCCTCAGCATGAAGCGGACTTGCTCCCCTTTGCGAATTTCAACCCTGTCAGGGATGTACATCATCTTTCCGGGCTCCTCGCGCATGGTGACCAGGACGATGCGCGCGGGTTTCTTCGGATCGCCCGGCTCGCCAGCGGAAAAGTTTCCGTGGTCCTCATGCGCGCGACCGGGGCCGGGCAAGCCGATCCCAATTCCGAACGAAACGCTGGCAAGCAACGCCGTTGCTGCCGCAAAGACGGTAGTTCTGGTCATGGCAGTTCTTCTCCTTCGTCATGCGCTTCAGGTTTCAGTGGTGTGCCTTGGACGCGCCTTTTGCTCCCGGCTTCACCACGGTCGGTCCGTTCGCAGGGGCCGGCGTGTCGCCGCGGCGCGGCGGCTCGGCCGCATCGCCCTTGAACGCGTAGGCGACGGTGCCCTGCGGGTGCTCGTAGTTGCCGGGGTCCTTGTAATCGTTCGGCGCGAGCCCCTCGCGAATCTTCATCAGCGTGAACATGCCGCCCATTTCGATCGGCCCGAACTGGCCGAAGCCGGTCATCATCGGCAGCGTGTTGTCCGGCATCGGCATCTCCATCTCGCCCATCATCGCCATGCCGTCCGAGCCCATCGGCATGTAGTCGGGCACGAGCTTGCGGACCTGCCGGGCGAGATCGCGCTTCTGCACCCCGATGAAGTTCTGCACGTTGTGGCCCATGGCATTCATCGCATGATGCGTCTTGTGGCAATGGAAAGCCCAGTCGCCGGGCGCATCCGCAAGCACGTCGAAGGCGCGGACGGCGCCGACCGGCATGTCGATGGTGGTTTCGGGCCACTGCGCGCTTTCCGGCACCCAACCGCCGTCCGTGCAGCTCACCGAGAAATTGTGGCCATGGAGATGGATGGGGTGGTTGGTCATGGTGAGATTGCCCATGCGCACGCGCACGCGGTCGCCGAGCCGGACCGGCAACGGATCGATGGCCGGAAACACG
>WNFG01002262.1_pt1 | contig 32230 bp, 29 predicted proteins | sample 5400431 | NCBI WGS metagenome assembly WNFG01 (sample SAMN13153346, study PRJNA577476) | soil metagenome | isolation source: 120 cm saprolite under Douglas fir tree site 2 hole 3 replicate 2 | place: USA:California | collected 2015-04-18 | reverse complement strand
TAGACCGCAAAGGCCGTCGCGGCGACGGCGGCGAGGCGGCAGAGCGCGCGCGCCAGGACGTTACGCATCGTCACGGTCCCAGGAGATCGCGAGCGCGCCAAGTGTCAGGTACATCAAACGCGGCGCGGCGATCTGCAGCGGAAACTGCGCCAGCGCGAGGACAAAGAACGTAGCGGCAAGCGGCGCGCGAATGGCACGCCCCACTGTCTGCTCGGCCGTACGCGTCGCGGCGTCGCCGTCGCGCCGTCGCGCCGGAATGGCAAGCAGCGCGATCGAGGCAATGAACAGCGCGTAGCCCGGCAGTCCCGTCTCGGCCGCGACCTGCAGGTGATCGTTGTGCGTCTCGCCGAAATTCATCGGCCAGCCGCGCGTCCACGCCGGCGGATAACGTTTCTCCAGCGCCAGCCGCGTCAGCATGAAGTGAAATTTGAAACAGCCCGGGCCGACGCCGGTGATCGGGTCCACCCGGATCATCTCGATCGCGCTGAGGAACGGCACGACCCGCTCGGAGAAGAGAACGGGGTAGTCGCGCTGTCGCGCCGCGGCGACGAGCCGGCTGAAATTGCCCCCAATTCCTGTCGATGGCCGCAGCGCCACCGCGGCGAATACGAGCAGCAGCACCGCGACTGCGAGGGCTTGCCGCCACGGCCGCAGCAGCACCGCCACGACCGTCCCCGCCACGAAGGCGATCATCGCCGTGCGCGTCTGGCTCATGGCGATGCCGGTGAAGAGGATCGTGGCCGCCGCCCCGAACAACACCCGCCGCCAGCCTTTCACCGCCACGGCCGCGATGAGCGCGACGATGGCCGGACCGGCCAGCAACGTACCTACATCATTCGCGTTCCCGAGCAGCCCCACGCTCTGCACGTGGCCCACCACCTCCGGGGGGAAGACGAAGGGATTCCAGATGCGCAGCTCCTGAAGCGTTACGACGACTGCATTCGAGAAGGCTCCGGCAAAGACGACGAAAAGCACCGTAAGGTGCAGCCTCGGCGCGACGAGACGCGTGGCGATGTAGATCACCAGTGCGCACGCCGCGGTTACCAGGCTGGCCTCACTCAGCGGACGGTTCGTCGACGTCACCGTCGTCACGATGCTCCAGATTGCGATCGCAGCGAGGAGGAGCCACTCCCGCCGCGGCAGTGCAGCCAGTACTTCACGCCACGAGGCGCGCGGCGCGGTCGCGGCGAATACGCCGGTCAACGCCAGCGCAATCGCCTCGGCCCGGAACGCCACTTCCTTTGGCAGGCGAAAGGCGTCCAGGGCTCCGCCGGTATAGAGGATCGGGATCAACACGATGCCGGCGCCGAGCAGCGTCGCAGCGCTGAGCCAGTACCGCAGGCGATCGGTTCTCTCGCGCGCCGCGGAACGTCGTTCGCGCATCGGGCGAAGAGTAGCATGGGCGTCGCGCACCTCCCGGCAGAGGAATCGCGAACCTGCGAATCGTATGGGCTCCTCGCACGCCATCGAAGCGATCCGCCGCTTTTCATCGGCTGAGATCTCCAGTTTTGTCGCATCCAACGGCGCGTCGCTGCTCGAGGCTGAGGCGGTTGCACTGCTCGACAACCCGCACTGTCCTTCCTCGGTCTGCGAGACGATCGCGCGGAATCTGCGGTTGACCGTCTTCTACTCCGTCCGTTTGCGTCTGGTGCGGAACCGCGCCACACCGCTGGCTCAATCCGTCAAACTGGTTCACTACCTCCACTGGCCCGATCTCTTGCGTCTTTCCGTCGACGTCAAGGTTCCGGCGCAGGTCCGGCGGGCCGTCGAGACGCAGCTTCTTCTTCGCATCGATAAGCTCTCACGAGGGGAGAAAATCGCTGCGGCGAAACGCTGCAGTGCGGCATTGATCCGAGTGTTTCTCTTCGATCCCGATGAGAAGGTCTTCACCGCTCTACTCATCAACCAGCGTCTGCGCGAGGAGGACCTGCTGCTCCTTGCCGGTTCGGACGGTGCTTCCGCGGAGAAACTGCTGATCCTCTCCTCGGATCCGAAATGGTCGTACCGTTACGCCATCCGCAGAGCCCTGGCGCTCAATCCTTCGACCCCCCGAGCCGCAGCCGCGTCGCAGTTGCGGTACCTCTCACGGCGCGACCTCTCCATCATTCACGGCGATCCTGCCACGTCGACGTACCTCCGCCGCTGCGTCGAGCGGCTGGAGCCGGGCGTTTTCACGCCCGAGACGGAACGAATTGACTAGAATGCACGGAGTTATCGGCCACTGACCCCATGCCTGATCAGGATCCCCAGCCGCAAGTGTCGGAGCTCGCCTCGTTCGGCGAGGAGCTTCGGCGTGAGCGCGAGATCAGGGGCATCTCGCTGAAGGAGATCGCCGACGCCACGAAGATCAGCAAGCGCTTTCTGGAAGCGATCGAGCGCAACGATCACAAGACGCTGCCGGCTCCGGTTTTCACGCGCGGCTTCGTCCGCGAGTATGCCCGGTACCTCGGTTTGAACGCCGAGGAGATGGTCAATCGATACAACTTCGCTGCTGTAGGCGATGACCGCATCGAGCAGTCGTCCCATCTCGATCGCCTGACCACCCCGCAGGCTCCGCCGCTGCCAGGCAAGAAGCAGCCGCCGAAAGGCATCCCGCCGCCCTACGCGCGGGTCGATCGCAACGTCTACATCCTCATCCTGGTCGTCGTCGCGCTGGCCGGCGTCAGTTACTGGGCGCTAAAGAACCGGCGCGAGAGCCGGGCGGCCAGTGAGGAGCATCTCACCGTCGAGGCGAAAGCCGCCTCTTCTCCCGCGCCTCCGCCGGTTGCTGTGCCGCAGAGCGCAAGCACGTCAACGCAGCCCGAGACGACCCCGCCGGCCAAGCTGGTTCTGAATATTGAGGTGACCGCGCGTTCCTGGGTGAAGCTGGAGGCGGACGGGGAGACGGTCGTCAACGATGAGCTCAGCCGCGGTTATCACCGCAGCATCGAAGCAAAGGCTGGGTTTCGCTTCCGCACGATCGGAAACGCCGCCGGCCTCACACTGACCCTCAACGATGTGCCCGTGCCCGCCCTCGGCCGCAACGGGCAGGTGCTGCACGACGTCGTCTTCGATCGTACTTCTCTTCAGAAGATGCAAACTCCCCCGCAGAACCAACAATGAGCACAACATCCGCCGAGCTTTCCGGCGATCTCGTCATCGACCGGATCGATGCGGGCCAGTTTCCCCGCGAAGTCGTGGAGACGATCGCGCGCGGCTTCCTGCCGTTGCCGCAGGATGACCTGATTGCCGTGCTCGCCTATCTGACGCGGTCGCCGGACAGCGAGATTGCCGCCGCCGCCAGGCGGTCGCTTGCCGACGTTCCGTCGCGCAGCATTCACGCCTTCGCCTCCAACGAAAGCGCGCAGCCCGCGCATCTGGTGATGCTGATGCGCGCCAGCGACGATCCATTCGTTCTCGAGGCGCTGATCCGCAATCGCGCCGTCCCCGACGCGCTCGTGACCGAGCTGGCATCGGTGGCTGACGCGGCCGTGCAGGAAGTCATCGTCATCAATCATTCGCGCATCCTTCGTGCGCCAGAGATCCTCGATGCTCTCCTCGCCAACCCGGCTCTCTCCGCGGACGTTCGTCGTCGCGCGCTCGAGGCGCGGGAGGAGTTCTTCGAGAAGAAGGCGCGCATCGCCGCGCAGCAGCCGGCCCAGGTCGAGGTCGAGGTCGACGAAGACGAGCCGATGCTCAGCCTTTCCGAGGAACCGATCGCCGATCTGCTGCAAAAAGCGGTTGAAGAGCAGCAGAGCGACGCGCCGCCGCCGGAGCTCAACGAGACCGAGCGGAACGATGAGAAGAAACTGTCGATCTTTTCCCAGATCCTTCTCATGGGCGTCTCGGACAAGGTGAAGCTTGCCTTCAAGGGGGGCAAGACCGAGCGGGTGATTCTCGTCCGCGATCACAACAAGCTGGTCTGCAGCGCCGTGATGCGCAATCCCCGCATGAGCGTGCTCGAGGCGGAATCGATCGCCGGAATGCGAAACGTCGAGGAGGAGGTCCTCCGTCTCATCACGTTGAGGCGCGAATGGGTCTCGAAGTACAACATCGTCATTGCCCTGGCGCGCAATCCGAAGTGCCCCGTGGGGGTTGTCGTGCCGTTGATCAATCGATTAACCTTGCGTGATTTGAAGGGCTTGAAGGACGATAAGGGTGTGAGCGAGACGGTGCGCGCCCTGGCCCGGAAGCTCTTCGCGCAGCGAAGCATCAAATCCTGAATGAAGGTCAACTACTACGAAGTGCTCGGAGTCGATCGCTCCGCCTCCGAGACGGAGATCCGGGAGCGCTTCCGCAAGCTCGCGCGGGAGCAGCATCCCGACCGCTACAAGGGCCCCGACAAGGCCGCGGCCGAGGGGAAGTTCCAGACACTCACCGAGGCGGTCAACGTCCTCACGAACCCGGCCCGAAGGAAGCAGCACGATGCGGAGATTGCCTCCCCCTCCGCCCGCTCCGCGAGCGGCGCTGCCGATCTCGCGCAAGTCGGGAAAGTCTATCTGGCGAAGGGCATCAAGGCGTACCGTGGGGGGGATTTCCGCACCGCGTACGATAACTTCGACATGGCCGCCAAGCACAATCCGGCCGATGGGAAAGCCTTTCAACATCTTGCACTGGCGGCAACGCGTATCCCGGGACATGCCCGTCAGGCGGTGCAGGCAATCGAGACAGCGGTTCAGCGGGAGCCGATGAACGCCGCGTATCTGAAAGATGCCGGCATGATCTGCAAACGCGCCGGACTGGCCGCGAAAGCAGAGAGATATCTGGATGAGGCGTTAAAGTGGGATGCCGACAATATTGAAATCCGTACGGCACTGGCTGAGTTGCGGCAACGAGGCGAGTCGAAGGAAAGTGGAAAGGGGTTTACCCTTTTCAAAAAAGGCTGAGTGGGAATGGACGTGAAGGCATACGGCCTCACAGATGTCGGACGGCAGCGCCAGCACAACGAGGACTCATTCCTCGTCGCTGACGAGGCGAAGCTCTTTCTCGTCGCCGATGGGATGGGTGGCCACGCCGCCGGCGAGATCGCTTCCCGCATCGCCGTCGATTCGATCTCCGAGTTCATCGTTCATACGAAGGAAGACGACGGCACTTGGCCGCACGCCTACGACGAGCATTACACCCGCACCACCAATCGCCTAATGGCCGCGCTGCGCATGGCCAACACGCGCGTTCTCGAAGCGATGCGCAAGGATGCCAAGCTTCGCGGGATGGGCACGACCGTCGTCGCCTGTATGGCCGACCACGACAAGATCTCCGTGGCCCATGTCGGCGACTCGCGTGCCTACATGATCCGCAACGGCAAGATCTCCCGTATTACCAACGACCACTCCTGGGTCTTCGAGCAGGTGCAGGCCGGGATGCTCACCGAGGCCGAGGCGGAGAAGCATCCTCTCCGGAACGTGATTACCCGCGCCCTCGGCGGCGCTCTTTCCGTCAATCCCGAAGCCTCGGAGATCGACTGCCGGCCCGGCGATATCTACCTCCTCTGCTCAGACGGCCTCACTGGCATGGTTCCCGAAGATCAGATCCTCGAGCTCGTCATCGCCAACGCCGACGACCTCGAGAAAGCATGTCGCCAGTTGATCGACGTAGCCAACGAACACGGCGGGCTGGACAACGTGACGGCAATCCTGCTGAAGGCGACGTAACCTATGAACATTCGAATCGACTACTGCGGCGTTTGAAACTACCTTCCGAGAGCCTCCAGTTTGGCGGCTGAGATCAAACGCGAATTCGCCATCGACAGCCAGATCGTCCGCGGCAGCGGCGGGATTTTCGTCGTCAGCGTCGACGGCAAGAACATCTTTTCCAAGAAGGATGAAGGACGCTTTCCGACCGAGCGCGAGATCCTCGATAAAGTTAGAGCGCTGGCGTAGCGGGTCGCAACCCACCCCCTCCAACCCTCAGCCCGGTTAAACTCCGCGCGTGCATCCCGAAGTCCAGGAGATCCAGACAAAGCTGAAGGAAATCCTTTATGACTGCGCGGTGGAAATCCGCGCCACCAAAGCGGCGCTCTATCTCCTCACCACGGAAGGTCGATTCGAGCTCGTTACCGAATATGGCTTCCGCAGCGCGGTCCGCGCGACGGCCGACCGGACCGATCCGGTCATCGACCGTTGCGGCCGCGGGCGCACCCCGTTCTTCGTCAATGGTCTCAACGCCGAGCCGAGGTTTTCGCATGTGATGTTCGAGTCGGCCAGCGACCGCCTGCTTGCCGCACCGATCTACTTCCGCGGCAAACTCGTCGGCGTCATCGATATGCGTGACAAGGCGGGCAAAGCGTTGTTTGACGGCACCGACCTTCCGAAGGCGCAAAAGATCGCCGATCGGATCGGAGAGCAGTTCGTCAACAAGAACGTCTTCGGCCAGCAATTCATCACGCTCTCCGAAGCACCGGAGCGGCCTCTCGTCATCGGCACGAACGCTCCCGTGGCCGAGGCAAGGGTTGCCAGCCCCGCCCCGGCGGCGCAGACCACTCCGAAGCCGAAAGCATCGCTCTGGCCGGCCGAGCGTCCGCCGGCCACGAACGTGCCGCGGCTGGCTACGCTCATCATCGAGGCGCGGAGCAATGCCGAGCGGATCGCCGTCCCCGAGTCTCCGGAATCGATCGGCGAGACCGAGCTGGCCGCGATTCGCGACATGCTGCGGACCATGCTCCTGATCCCCGGTGCCGCGGTGGCCTCGGTTTCGGTATACGGACACATGGGCGGTGTGCAGGAAGTGGCCGCGCGCTCGACGCTGACCGAGGAGGCGATGAACGTCCTCCAGTCGAAGTTGAACCTCTGGCTGACCAAGCGCGGCGACGCCGGCGGCTTCGTCAGAACGAACGTCACCCTTCCGTTCGGAAACCAGGAGCCGCCGATCACAGCCACGCAGATCCAGAAAGTCTTTACGGCGCCGGTGGCGGCTGGGTCGCTCAAAGGGATCTATCTGACCGTGGTTTTCCCCGTCGCGCCGGATCGTCCCGCGCACGAGTTGCTGGCCGCGTTTCATGGCCAGCTCCAGATCGCCATCGAACACTCGATGTCGCGCGGCGCGATGCAGGCCATCCGCGCGCGGGTCGCCGAAGCTCTGATCGAGCCCGACTTCACAACGTACCCTGAGCTGAAGCGCCACTCGGAGGCGGTGGCCAGCCGCGCGGAGACCTTCGCCAGATTCCTCTCGATGACGCCGGCCGAGACCGAGAACGCGCGCATCGTCGCTCTGGTCCATGACGTCGGTATGCGACTGCTCGACTACGAGCGCCTCTACCGCAAGCGCGATATTTCTCCCGAGGAACTGTCGATTCTCAAGGAGCACGCCTCCGTCGGTGCTGCCATGGTCGAGCCGCTGCTCGGCAACGAGATCGCCCGGGCCGTTCTCTGCCATCACGAGCGATGGGACGGTGCCGGCTATCCGAGCGAGATGCGCGGCTCGGACATCCCGCTTGCCTCACGCATCGTGCAGCTCTGCGATGTTTACGAGACCATCATCGCCGCGGAAAGCTACGCCCCGGCCGAATCGCTCGACCAGGCCACGGCGAAGATCGCGCGCGGCGCGGGTACGCAATTCGATCCCGATCTGGCCAAGCGCTTCATCGACATGCTGCGCGCGCGTGTGGCGTAACGCCGCCCCCCTTCATTTCTACGCCTGCCATCGCCGAGCTGCGTCTGGATGGCCAGTCTGCCGTCGATGCCATGCTGGCGGCCCATGCGCGCGTCGCCAGCGACGCGGCATCCGAAGCGCGGTTCCTCTCCGCGCTCGACCGCGTCTGCCGTCAGGCCGATTGCGTCTTTTCCGGCCTTTACTGGTACACCGATCTGGACGAGGCCAAGGAAGTGGCGAAGGCAACACACCGCCCCATCCTCTCGCTCCGCCTTCTCGGCGACCTCGGCGTGGAGATGAGCTGCGCGAACAGCCGCTATTTCCGCACCGTGCTTTATCCGAACCGCGAGATCGCCTCCTATCTTCGCGATCATTTCGTCCTCCACTGGTCGTCGGAGCGGCCTGTGCCCGCGGTGACGATCGACTTCGGAGACGGCCGCGTTCTGCACCGCACCATCACCGGCAACAGCATTCACTACCTGCTCGACGAGACGGGCCGTCCTCTCGACGCGCTGCCGGGCCTGTATGCGCCAAAGCCGTTTCTGGCACAGCTTCGCGAAATGGTCTGGCTTTACGAACGGTGGTCGAACGCGCCGGCGACTGCTCGGGAGGAGCAACTGCGCGCGTATCACGGCATGCGCGTCCGCAGTGCCTCGGAGACGGAGCGCCACGAGAATGCTGAGGCGACCGCCGCCGCGCGCCGCGCACGGCTCCAGCAGCCGGCGTATGCCTGGGAGGCCTCGCGCCTTGCCATCTCCAAGAGCGGCGGCGAGGCAGCGATGTTCGGCAAGATCTCGTTCGGCATGAACTCCATCGTTCGCAGCGTACAGACGATCACCGAGCGCGTCCTGCCCGGCGACGACTTCTCGGAGATCGACGACAACGCGCTCGCGCTGATCCGGGAGAAACGCGCGCCGCTGCAGGAATCGGCGGAGTCGCTGGCGCGCGTGATCGAATCCTTTCGCCGGACTCTCTCCGCCGACACTCTGCAGAATGAGTATCTGCTCCGGCCGCAGATTCACCGCTTCTTCCTGGAAGATTCGCGGGTGGCCTTAGCTGAGCTGAACGAGCGTGTCTACACGGAGGTGTTCAAGACACCGAGCGAAGACCCATGGCTCGGCCTCCGCTCCGATGAGACGTTCACGGCGTTGAGCGCCGAAGGAGCAGAGCAACGCCTTGATCGACCTCATCGATGAAGACTTCGCGCGGCTGCGCCGCTGGGACACAGACAAGAGTGTCTGCGCCACATTTTCTGCGTACACAGCAAAAGTGCTTCGAGATCGCAATCCAATGTGGCACAGACACTCTTGTCTGTGCCCAGCGGCGCAGCCGCGCGTACCGATGCGTCGCGATAGACTTCACAAATGAAGATCGATCGTAACGAGGCGAAACGGATCGCCGATCTGGCGCATCTCGAGTTCGATGAGGCGGGGCTGGAGCGGATGGCGGGGGAGATGACCGCGATCCTCTCGTACATCGACCAGCTCCGCGAAGTCGACGTGGCCGGATTCGGAGCCGTGTCGACAGGGGAGGCGACGCCGATGCGCGACGACGTGCCGCGCCCGCCGGTCGAACGCTCCGCCGTCGCAGCCAACGCGCCGGCATTCAGCAGCGACGGTCACTTCATCGTGCCGAAGGTGATCGGTGACTGACCTTCTGCATCTGCCGTGGCACGAAGCGCGTGAGCAAGCGAGCAGTCGTGAACTGGTCGAAGCGTCGATCTCAACGATCGATACGCTCAATCCGACGTTGAATGCATTTCTCCATATCGCACGCGACGCCGGCGAAGGGATGCCGGTGGCGGTGAAGGACAACATCGTCACCACCGGGATGCCGACCACGTGCGCCTCGCGCATCCTCGGCAGGTTTCTCTCACCGTTCGACGCCACCGCCGTTGCCCGCCTGCGCGCGGGGTCGTGCAGCATCGTCGGAAAGACGAACCTCGACGAATTCGCCATGGGCTCCTCGACCGAGCATTCGGCGTTCGGACCGGCGCGGAATCCATGGGATACGACCCGCGTGCCCGGCGGTTCCTCGGGAGGCTCCGCCGTGGCGGTGGCGGCGCGCATGGTTCCGGCGGCGCTCGGCTCGGAGACGGGCGGTTCGGTGCGGCAGCCGGCGGCGCTTTGCGGTGTGGTCGGACTCAAGCCGACCTACGGGCGGGTCAGCCGCAATGGACTGGTGGCGTTCGGCTCGAGCGTCGACCAGATCGGCATCGTCACGAAGACCGTTCGCGAATGCGCGGAGATCCTCGGCATGATCGCGGGCCACGACCCGCTCGATTCGACGTCGTCGATGAATCCGGTGGACGACTACGCCGCCGATCTCGATGCCGGCGTCCGCGGACTTCGTTTCGGCGTCGTACGCGAAGCGGTGGCCAGGCTCGAAGGGGAGGTTCGCACGAACTTCGAGGATGCGCTGCGCGTGCTGCGCGCCGGTGGCGCGGTCGTCGACGAGGTCAGCGTGCCGTCGATCGGCTACGCCATCGCCATCTACTACATCGTCGCCAACGCCGAGGCGAGCGCGAACCTGTCGCGCTTCGACGGCATCCGCTACGGCCAGCGCAGTGAACGTGCGAAGACGCTGCGCGAGGTCTATTTCGAGTCGCGCGGCGAAGGGTTCGGCGATGAGGTAAAGCGCCGCATCATGCTCGGAACCTTCGCGCTGTCATCCGGCTACTACGACGCGTATTACGGCCGCGCTCAGGCCGTTCGCGCGAAACTGCGCACCGATTTCGACGCCGCCTTCGAACGCTTCGACTATCTCCTGACGCCGACGACCCCGGAGCCTGCCTTTCCGATCGGCGCGAAGACGGATGACCCGCTGTCGATGTATCTCAGCGACATCTTTACCGCCCCGGCGAACCTCGTGGGCATCCCCGCCATCGCCGTGCCGTCCGGTTTCTCGCGCGAACGCCTCCCGTTGTCACTGCAGATCATGGCGCCGCACTTCGCGGAGCGCTCGCTCTTCCGTGCATGCAGCTATTTCGAGCGCGAGACCGGCTACTGGCGCGAGCTGCCCCCGGTTTGCTCCTGAATCGCTGAGTATTCGTTTGACAGTGCTGTGGTCGAATCGATCGTTGATACGGACGAGTTTGACATCGATCCCGACGAGTTTGACATAGATGCCGACCGGCTCGGGAACGAGTTGATTACCCCGCGGCGGCGCTCACCGCCGGGAGCTGCCTCCTCCGGTGATGTCGTGAACGGTGAAGGTCACGCGATAGTCGGCTCGTAACCAGCGCGCCACGAATGGCAGTTTCGTACCGCCACTCTCGCGCCAGTCGTCGTATTCGATCTCCTCGGGGAGAATGCCGAGCGGCGTGACCAGCTCACGATGGCGTCTGGTGACGACGCCGCGCGTTCCATCGATCGTCCAGACCTCGCCGTTGGCCATCTCGAGCCTGTCGCCGCCAACGGCGCGGGATGCTTTCGGAGTGGGGACGCTCACGAACGCTGCCAGCGCGCGATTCGCTTCCTGCGGATGTGCGAGCTCGGTCTTGTAGTCGATCTTGTCCGCAGTGATCGTCAGCGTGAATGGTCCGCTCTTTGGATCGTCCCGCCCGTTGTAACGCTCGACGGTCCCGATCACGACACGCGTCACCCCGCCGGCAGGTGTAGCCGGCAGACGGGCCAGGAGTGAATCGGCAGTGGGGAGCACAATGGCCGGTTGCGGCGCGTCAGCATGGTTCCAGCCGGCATTTGCGACGATGGGAACGCCGTTCGGCCGGATGTGACCCTGGTGACAACTGTTGCAGGTCACCACGGTCTTGCCGTCGAAGTTTCGTGTGTTGATGTCGCGCTCCATGGCGATCATCTTCCGCGCCGTCTCCTTAGCCGGCTTTTCGTCCGACTCCCACTCCTTCGCGTGGCAATGCCCGCAGGTGACGCCGAGGGAGTTGGACATGAAGGCCATGACCGGGATCAGTTGCGACGTGGGGAGACCTTGCAGTGTCTTGATGTTCTTCTTGGTCTGCTCGACCGGCAGATCGTTTGATTGTGCCGAGGCCAGGAGCAGCACGAGAGCGGCGATGATGATGCGCATCACTCCTCCCGTTGAAACACGGCGTGAAAGTGCCCGCGCTCGGTATTGCCGTCGCAGAGGAGCCGTCCGCCGCTGATCCACGCTTGCGCGGTTTCGCTGTGCGCTCCCGGTCCTTTCAACGTGAGGTCGAGCCGCCCATCGTGCCATGTGGCCCGTCCCTGCGCGGCCGGGATGCCGTCGACGGCGCGCCACCGTCCGTCGGTGACGACGTGCCAGGCCTGATCTTCCGATCGTCCGCCGGAGACGCGGTGCTGCCGAACCGAGACACCTCGGGTATCCTGTACGATCGACTGCGTGTAGGCGTCGTACGCGTGCGGAACCATCATGCCGAAGTCGCTCTGCGACGGCACAAGCGACCACCGGCCGTTGAGTGTCGGGCGGGCGATAGCGGGAGTGATCGATGCGCGCGTGCACGCGGCGAAGAGGGCCAGCGGAACGGTGGCGATGGCGACGATGGCCAGGATGGCCGCTGTCTGGCTGCGCGCAGGCGGCCGTCGGAGCGTCGCCACGCGGCGCTCGATCGAGCTCGAAGCCATGCCGAGAGCGAAACCGCCGCGCACGCTCATCGATGCGATGCGGACGAGCGCTGCCGCATACGCCTGCGGTGACGATTGCCGGGCCGCCTCGTCGTCGCAGGCCAGCTCGCGCAACTCGGCGATCTCGCGCCGGAGCAGCGCCGCGATCGGGTGAAACCAGAGAGGAAGGGCGATGACCTGGAGCAGCGCGTTCACGGTGAAATCGCCTCGGCGGACGTGCGCGCGCTCATGAGCGAGTGCGGCATCCTGCAACTCGCTGCCCGCCAGCGGGCGCGGAAGAAGGATGGTCTTTCCGATGGTCACCGGCGAGGCCAGATCATCGGAGATGCGCACCCCCTCGGCGAACGGGTGGGAGCAAGCGAGGAGCCGGCGCGTGCGGCTTCCGGCGGCGAGGAGTCTCACGGCGGCGAACAGCGCGCCGGCCAGATAGATGAGGGCGATCAATTCGGCCGTGCTGCGATTCAGAGAGGGTTGCGCTTCGACGAAGGCCGCGCGTTGCGTCAGAAGGTTGTTGGCGAATGAATGGGAAGCCGGTTGTGCCAGCCGCGGGATGCCCGGCTCGGCGCGGGGCACCATCGTCATCACCGGCGACGCGACGGCAACGACGAGCGTCAGCACAACAAGCCAGAAGCGAAGATTGGCTGGCGCGCGGCGAAGGGCGCGCGCGGTTCCGATTCCGATCAACGCAATCGCGGCCGTCTGCCACGCCGCATTGACGACAAATGTCACGATGCCTTCAGCGATCCGATCCACGGCGCTCCTCCTCTTCCAGCATTCCGTTCAGCCGCCGCAGGGTCTCTGGCGTCAACTGCTTCGTCTCCACGAGGCTCATGACCAGCGCTTCCGCGGAGCCGCCGAAGATTCGCTGCACGACGTCGTGGAGCGTGGCGCCGAGCGCGCTCTCCCGCGAGATTGCCGCGCTGTAGTGATAGGCGCGGTCGACGAGCGTGCGGCTGGCGTTTCCCTTGCGGACCAGCACGTTCAGCATCGTCTGGACGGTGGTGTAGGCGAGGCGTCCGCCAAGCCGCTCCTGCACCGCGGCCACCGCGGCTGGTCCGCCGGACCACAACACCTGCATGATCTCCAGCTCGAGGGGGGTCAGTTGGTCGTTTCCTTTGCGTCGGTGCATCTCATCTCCTAAAGCGTTAGGACAAGATTGGTCCGCGCGCCCTCTTTGTCAATTAAAACTTTAGGAGATCGTCGGCTGGTGGCGTTGGTAGGACGTTCGAACGCGACGGAACGCCTGAGCCCGGCTGCAGCTACACCTGCGCACAGGCGGTGTAGTGGTTCTGTCAACGGCCATGTAGGCGTTGTACATGGGTCGTGTCGAACGCCGGCTTTCGCCGGCGAAGGGGCCGCGGAGCGGCGCACTGGAGTTTGGACGTTACGACGCGCGAACGCGGCAAATTTTACCGGTTTCGCCAGGGCTAGGACCGAAATCGCATCAAATTGGACCGATGCCGCTCCAAATTGGATCGGTGCCGCTCCAATTGGATCGATACCGCTCCAAATTGGATCGATGCCGCATCAAATTGGATCGATGCCGCATCAAATTGGATCGATGCCGCATCAGATTGGATCGATGCCGCTCCAAATTGGATCGATACCGCTCCAAATTGGATCGATACCGCATCAGATTGGATCGATACCGCATCAGATTGGTTCGATACCGCATCAAATTGGATCGATGCCGCATCAGATTGGTTCGATACCGCTCCAAATTGGATCGATACCGCTCCAAATTGGATCGATGCCGCTCCAGAATGGACCGATACCGCATCGAATTGGATCGATACCACAACGGCTAACCGCGGCTTCGCTGGCAAAACGTCCATCTCCAGTCGCCGGCGGAGCCGGCGCAATCTACGTAGCCCACAGCCGTGAGCTGTGGGGGAGCCTGCACGGTGGGCGCGCCCGTGCGAACCGGTGCGCAGCGTTGCTACACGGGTCCTGCATTGCGACGGGGGGTGTCGGAGCCGGCTTCCGCTTCCGCCGGACAGGCGCGGACGCCAATTTCGGTGACGCATGACAGCCGGAAGAACCTATCCGGTGCTACACTTTCGCTCGTGCGTAAGTGGTGGGTGGGCCTCCTAGGGTCACTTCTTCCGGCGGTACTCGTCGCCGCGACTTCTTTCAAAGTAATCACGCCCGAACTGCGTGCGTCGCTCACCGCGGATTACACGATCGAGGTCGTGGTCACTCCGCATGACGGCGACGCCTGGAGCCGCCTGGCAAAGCGCGTGACCGGCGACGGCGACCGATGGAACGAGATCGCCGCGTTCAACCAGGCCGGCGGCAACCTGACCACCGAGCAGCACGTCCGCATTCCGTTCAGCATCCTCCGCCCGAATCTGCAGCGCGATGTTGTAGCGGCGATCTTCCCCTCCGACAGTTACGCGGCCGCCGGATGGCGTCACGTCGTGGTCGGCAGCAACGGCATCGAAGGGGAATCGCTCTGGAACATCGCCGAGTGGTTCACCGGCCGCGGCGAGAACTACGCCGCCATCCGCGCCGCGAACCCGTCGCAGGCACTCTCGACCCGCAAAGGTGACGTGATCCTCATCCCGAAGGAGCTTCTCGCTTCGGCATTCCGCCGCGGCGAAATGGAGGAACGTAATGCACCGAAGACAGCCGAGGTTCGGAAATCGGAGGACGATCCGGAAGAGCGTACGAGCGCGGATGCTCATGTTGCGGCAGCTTCGCTACCTGAGGCAGTGGCCCCTGCTGATGGAGCGTCCGGCCAGCCGTCGCTGACGTACGACCGGACCGCCGCCGAGCCGTTCGCGGTCTATCGGCTGCAAAAGGGCGAGGCGCTCTATTCATCGGTGGCCATCCGTTTCACCGGGCGCGTGTATGCGAAAGACGTCGGCGACGTGCTCGATCGCATCGTGACGTTCAACGGCATCGACGACGTGGCCAGGATCCCGATCGGCTATCGCGTAAAGATCCCGATGTCGTTGCTTCTTCCCGAGTATCTGCCGGCTGATGATCCGACGCGCATGGCGAACGAGCAGGTGAAGCGCGAGAGCGCGAAGCTTGCCGTGCGCCCGCGCGCGAAAGGCCTTGCCGGCGTGCGCGTCATCCTCGATGCCGGCCATGGCGGCCGCGACGTCGGCGCTACCTACGATGACGTCTGGGAATCGAACTACGTGTATGACGTCATGTGCCGGCTCAAGCATCTCCTCGAGAAGAAATCGGGAGCGGCTGTTTCGGCGACGACGAAATCGGCGCAGGCCGGCTACGCCATCCCGGATGACGACGAGCTGGAGGAGTCGACGGACCACATCGTCCTGACCTCGCCGAAGTACGTCATCGGCGACCCGGCGGTCGGCGTGCATCTCCGGTGGTATCTCGCCAACTCGATCTTCCGCCGGGCCATGAAGCAGAGCGTTCCGCGTGAGAAAGTCGTCTTCCTCTCGATCCACGCCGACTCGCTCCACCCGGCGTTGCGCGGTGCGATGGCGTACATCCCGGGTCAGCGCTACGTGACCGGATCGTATGAGAAGAGCGATCAGGTGTATCTGGCGCGTGCCGAGGTGCGCGAGAGCCCGGTGGTGCGGCATTCGGAAAAGGAGTCGCTGGCCGCCGAGGGGCTGTCGCGCGATCTGGCGGATTCGATCATCGATGCCTTCCAGTCGGATGGATTGAAGGTCCATCCGTTCAACCCCGTGCGCGACAACGTCGTCCGCGGCGGCCGCGAGTGGGTGCCGGCCGTGATCCGCTACAACCTGATCCCCACCCGCGTTCTCCTCGAGATCTGCAACCTCGGCAACGAGAAGGACCGCACGCTGATGAAGACAAAGTCGTACCGTCAGAAGGTGGCCGAAGCGATCTACGAGGGGCTGGTGAATTACTACAACGACCGCGACGACGAGCATCGGGCCGTGCCGGTGATCGCCAGCGGACGATGAACCGCGGCTGCGCCGCGTTGTCGGTTGTCGGAACCGACAACGCGCGCGAAGCGCGCATATAATGCCCCGCCGCGATGCCCCGCTCTTTTGAAGGCGATCAGAACGCCGAAGGTTTGCGCTTTGCGCTGATCGCCAGCCGGTTCAACGACGAGATCGTCGATGGACTGCTGCGGGGGGCGCTCGATTGTCTGTCGCGGCACGGCGCGGCGGACGACAACATTAAGGTCTATCGCGTTCCCGGGGCGTTCGAGATTCCGACGCTGGCGGCGACGCTCATCGCGGCCGGCGGGAACGACGCCATCGTCACGCTCGGCTGTCTCCTGCGCGGCGATACGCCGCACTTCGATTTCATCTCCGCGCAGGTGACGAATGATCTTTCGCGGGTGGCGATCGACGCGCGTTTCCCGGTCGCCTTCGGCGTCATCACCTGCAACACGCTCGAGCAGGCCGCCGAGCGCTCATCGCCCGGCAGCGGCAACAAAGGGTGGGAGGCGGCGCTGGCGGCAATCGAGATGGCCAACCTGTGGCGCATGCTTCGCAGCGGGGAACACTGATGGGAGCGCGTCGCAAGGCACGGGAGCTGGCGCTGCAGATGCTCTATCAGTTCGACCTCTCCGGCAACGGGCCGGACACGATCATCGAGACGTTCGAAGATCTGCAGAAGTCGAAGCCGAATACGCGCGAATTCGCCACGAGGATCTTTCGCGGGACCGTCAGCTATATGCCCGACATCGACGGCATGATTCAGGCGCAGGCCGACAACTGGCGCCTCTCGCGCATGGCCGTCGTCGACCGCAACATCATCCGGATGTCGGTTTACGAGTTCCTGCACGAGGCCGGCACGCCGAAGCTCGTGGTCATCGACGAAGCGATCGAGATCGCCAAGAAGTTCGGCAACGACAAATCGTCGCAGTTCATCAACGGAATCCTCGACGGGATACTGAAACGATACAATCTGGGATCGTGAGCGAAAGGCAGAAGGCAGAGGGCAGAAGGCAGAAGTGGCCGCCCGCCGACTTCTGCCTTCTGCCTTCTGCCTTCTGCCCGAAGAGAATCGGGAGCTCTTTGTGAGTCTCCTGGGCCGCCTCGAGGACCTCTCTCTCACCGACATCGTTCAGATCGTCTATCTGAGCCGCCGGACAGGCGTGCTGGAGATCGTCGACGACCGCGGACGGCATACGGTGCTGTTCCGGCAGGGGCTCGTCGTCAACGCCTCGTCGCCGGAACATCAGGATCTGCTCGCCTACCTGGTGGCGCGCGATCTGATCCCCGATGCCGCGGTGCCGGGGCTGCGGCAGATGGAGGAGAACGGGATCCCGTACGGAACGGCCGCCGTGGAAATGAATGTGATCAAGGCGTCGGATCTTGGGAACGCCATCCACGAGCGGATCGTCAGCGTCGTCGCGCCGCTGCTGCAAAGCCGTGAAGGGGAGTTCAACTTCATCCTCAGCGATCACATCGGTCCGCTCGACGTGGAGTACGACCCCGATGCGATTTTCAAAGAGGGCGGATTCCCGCCCCAGAAGATCGTCGGTACGGCCGATGGCGAGAAGCTCAAGCCGCTGCGCAGCCTCGAGGAGTCGATGAAGGTCGGCAAGGCTCTGCTCCGTTCCGCGTCCGCACCCGAGGCTCCGTCGCCGACACTCGACCTCGGGCTCGGCCAGCCCAGGCCGCCCGCGCTGGTGGTTGTGCCCGACGACAACGTGCTCCCGTTTCCCTCACTCGAGGAGCGTGAAGAGCAAGCGTTTACTCCGGTGCCGGATGAGGAGCCGTTCCCCGAGCCGAAGCCGGAAGAGGAAGAACGGACCGGAGAGCCGGTCCTGAGTGAGTCCGCCCTGAATGAATCCGTCTCACGGGAGTCCGGTCTGGGTGAGTCTGTTCCCCGTAAGCCAGTTTCCCGAAAGTCCGGCCAGTTCAAAGTCTCCGGCGGTCTGATCGAAATCGAATCGCCCGATGCCACGTATCGCAACGTGGTGCTGTTCGAGCGCAACCCGCTGATCCGGGTCGCGGCACGGCGCGCGTTCGGGAAGAACGGCGTGAAGATCGCCCAGTTCGGGACGATCGAAGACGCCCGCGCCGCGATCGGTGACTTCATCCGCGCCAGTACGTTTTTCGTCACGTTCCTGGAGCTGACCGGCAACGCCGATGTTCTGATGCAGCAGCTCAAGCGGAAGAATCCGAAGCTGCCGGTGGTCGTCATCGACGCCGAGGCGGACCTGCGGCGCCGTCACGATCTGCTGCGCCGTGGTGCCGACCTGTACCTGACCAAGCCGTCGCCCGCGCGCCTGCAGCCGGGGCTGGCCGAGGAGGAGCTGAATCTCTTCGCGGATGAGCTGGTCCTCTTCGCCGAGCGCGCTTTCCAGCAGTGGGAGCAGTACACCGGAGGCTTCGGCCCGGATGCCGGCAAACGGTTTTACGAAGCGGCGGAGAAGGAGAACGTCGACCGGAGCTTCGGCCTGCTCAAACAGTTGATCAACGAGCTATCCAATCCGAACGACATCGGCGAGGTGTCGGCGACGATCCTGCGGCTGTCGGCGGAGTACCTCGACCGAGGCGCGCTTTTCATCGCCGGCGACGATGAGTTCACCGGTGTGGCGGGGTTCGGCTTGACGGCGGGCGGTGAGGAGATGTCGGCGCGTGTGAAGGCGATGCACATCCCCCGCGCCGCACCTTCGATTCTCGGCGATGTGGCGGCCTCGGGCGAGGCCCATCGGGGCAAGATGCGCCGTACCGCCGCGAATGAGGAGCTGATCAATCGCCTCGGCGGGATGCTGCCGACGGAGGTCGTGGCGCTGCCGATCATGCACGCCAGGCGCACCATTGGTATTCTGTACGGCGACAACGCCGCGAATCGCGCTCCGATCGACACCATGACAGGACTCGAGATTTTCCTTTCCCAGGCCGGCTATGCGTTCGGTAACGCTGTCTTCGCGGCGGAGAAGGCGCGACGTTGAAAGTCCTGGTCGTCGAAGATTCGAGCTCGATGCGCGCCTACCTCACCACGATCATCGAGGGGGGGACGGAGAGCTTCGATCTCGAGATCGTCGAAGCCTCCAGTGGTTTCGAAGCGCTGAAAACCCTGCCACACCACAAGTTCGACGCCATCCTCACCGACATCAACATGCCGGACATCAACGGTCTGGAGCTGGTGTCGTTCCTGAAGAACCACCCCGTCCACCGCGCCATCCCGATCATGGTGATCTCCACCGAGTCGCGCGAGGAAGACCGCAGACGCGCCGCCGCCCTGGGCGCCGAGGAGTATCTGGTCAAGCCGTTCCAGGCGAAGGATCTGATCGAGAAACTGCGGCGGCTGCTGAAGGTGGCGTAGGGGCAGATACAATGCCCCCCGAATGTCCAAGGAAGACGATCGGGCCAGGGATGAGTTCACCAGCGAGGCGGAGGAGCTGCTCGAGACGCTCTCGCGCGATCTCGTCGAATTCGAGTCGCAGGGGCGGGATGTGCGGCCCGAGGTCATCAACAAGATTTTTCGGGAAGTCCACTCGCTCAAAGGGCTGGCGGGGATGCTCGGCTTCGGGGAGATCTCCGAGCTGTCGCACAGCCTCGAGGACATGCTCGACCGGCTGCGGATGGGGAAGATCGAGATCACGAAGGAATTGATCGATCTTCTCTACGACGCGGTCGATTCGCTCAACCGGCTGGTCATCGGCATCAACGATCCGACGATGGGCGGCCTCGTCGACATTACCGGGTTGACGCGGCGCATCCATCAACTGGCGACCAACCAGCCCCACAGGGCGAACGAAGATCCGTTTGCGGATCTGACGCTCGACGAGCAGACGAAAAAGTCGCTCACCGAGTACGAGGAGCATCGCCTTCTCGAAAACGTCAGGGCGCAGAACCACATCCTGGCGGTCGAAGTCCGCTTCGATTTCGCCGATTTCGATGAAAGGCTGCGCGCGCTGACGGAGACGTTGAGCAAGGCCGGCGAGGTCATCTCCACGCTGCCGGCCATCGACAGCAGTGGCGGTACCGGGATCGCCTTCCGGCTTCTGTATGGGTCGATGCTCGGCGTGGAGTCCGTTGCCTTGCTCGTTCCCGCGGGACAGGTGCTGTCGCTCAGGAAACATGAAGTGCCGACAGCGGGCAGTGCATCCGAGGCCACCGCCGTCGAGGCTCCCGAGGAAGACCTATCGCTTCGTTCCATTTCGCAGACCGTGCGTGTCGACATCAGCAAGCTCGATCATGTGATGAACATCGTCGGGGAGTTGATCATCGAGAAGACGCAGCTCGACGCGCTGACGCGGTCGCTCCATCAGGGCGAGGCGTTGCAGCAGGCGCGGCTCACCGCGCATGAGTTGACAAAGATCGCCCGCAACCTGGAGCGCAAGCTCAACGAGCTGCAGCGATCGGTGATCGAGACGCGCATGGTTCCGGTCGGACAGATCTACTCGAAGCTTTCCCGCACCGTCCGCAAGGTGGCGCGTGAGCTGAACAAAGAGATCGAGCTGGTCCTGCGCGGCGAGGACACGGAGCTTGACAAGGTGATGGTCGAGGAGCTGACCGATCCGTTGATGCACATCATCCGCAACGCCCTCGACCACGGCATCGAGCCGGCCGAGGAGAGGGTCAGCAAAGGCAAGAATCCGATCGGCAAAGTGACGCTCAACGCCTATCAGCAGGGGAACTCCGTCGTCCTCGACGTCACCGACGACGGGCGCGGGATCGATACGGATCTGGTGCGCAAGGCGGCGGTGAAGCGAAACCTCATCGCCCAGCACGATCCGTTCGACCAGCAGCGTGCCTACGAGACCCTCTTCACACCCGGCTTCTCGACGGCGGCGGTGGTGAGCGAGATCTCGGGCAGGGGAGTCGGGCTCGACGTCGTCAAGAAGAACCTGCAGGAGTTGAAAGGATCGATCGATATCCTTTCCGTCCCCGGAGAGGGAACGACCTTCCGGATCATGCTCCCAATCACGCTGGCCATCATCCAGGCGCTGATCGTGCGGGCCGCCGGCAATCAGTTCGCTGTCCCTCTGACATCGGTCGAGGAATCGCTGCGTATTTATTCGCGCGACATCCGCACCGTGGAGCGGCGCGAGGTCTTCACGCTGCGCGACTTCACACTCCCGCTGCTTCGCCTTTCGGATGCCTTCCACCTCGACAGCGATCGCGATGAGTCGCCGGACGCGAAGTGGTTCGTCGTCGTCACGCGCTCCGGAGAAAAGGTGGCCGGTATCCTCGTCGACGAGCTGGTGCGCCAGCAGGAAGTCGTGATCAAGTCGATCGGCGAGCGGCTGAAGACCATTCCCGGCATCGCCGGTGCGACGGAAGTAGGGGAGGGGGAGATCGTGCTGGTGATCGACGTAGGCACGTTGATCGAGCAGTTCGGAGGAAAGGCGCGGGAGGCGCGGGCGGGGGTTTTGGTGTGAATCAGTGATTAGTTGATTAGTAGATTAGTGGATTAGAACCGGTCACCAGCGACTTCTTCTCTGATCCACTAATCTACTAATCCACTCATCTACCAGTGCACTAACCACATGTTCGAGGAATTCTTCGGCTTCACCACCAAGCCCTTCGGCAAAACGCCCGATCCGGGGTTCCTGTACGAGAGCCCGCAGCATGGCGAGGCGCTGGCGCGGTTGGAGTATGCGGTCGAGGAAAAGGAGCTGTCGCTGCTCGTAGGGGAGATCGGATCGGGGAAGACCACGTTATCGCGCGCGCTGATCGACCGCATCGGCGAAGCGCGTCCGGTGATTCTGCTGATCAATCCGCGACTGACGCCGGTGCAACTCCTGCGTTCGATCGCCTCGGGGCTCGGTCAGCGACCCGCGCGCTTCCGCAATGACCTGCTCGATCAGATCCACGCCAGGCTCTTCGAGCTCTACGAAGAGGGCCGTGAGCCGGTGTTGATCATCGACGAGGCGCAATTGATCCCGACGAAAGCGACGTTCGATGAGATCCGCCTGCTGACGAATTTCCAGCTCGACGATCAGAATCTGCTTTCGGTGCTGCTCATCGGCCAGCCGGAGCTGGAGACTCGTCTCGAGCGCCCGCACTACGCGCCGCTGCGGCAGCGGATCGGGATGCGCTACCGCCTCGGCCCCTTATCGCTCGAGGAGACGGAGCGTTATATCGAGCACCGCATCCGCGTCGCCGGCGGGTCGCGCAGCCCCTTCACTGGCGAAGCCGTCCGCGCCATGTATGACGTCAGCGGGGGAATCCCTCGTCTGCTCAACACTCTCGCTACAACCGCGTTGCTCGATGCCTTCGGCGACGACGCCCGCACCATCGACCCCGCGCGGATCGCCGCCGCCGCGCGCGAGCATCGCCTCCGCGATGCCGTAACAGCGGTAGAAAGCCACATCCATGGTTGATCTCGCGAAGATTCGGAAGAAGGCGAAAGCCACTGGCCGGGGATCGGGGGCCGCGAGTCGGGAGTCGGAGCAGGTTCCCGCGCCGGCGCCGGAACCCGTGGTCATTGTCGCTCCGGAACCGGCCCCCGCTCCGACCCCCGACCCCCGACCCCCGACCCCCGCTTCCCTCAAACTCGAGCAATTCAAACAGATCGCCGGCAAGCGCCGCGCAGGCTTCATCGAACGAAAAGCCGAGACCGCCTCGGCCGATCAGGTCGAACTGCTCAGTTTCATCATCGCCGGCGAGCAGTACGCGGTCTTGATCGATCACATCGTCGAAATCGTCACGCCGCGCGACGCCACGCGCGTGCCGAATGCCGATCCGACGATCGTCGGGATCATCTCCCTGCGCGGGACGATCGTGACCATCATCGACGTCCGCCGCAAGCTGCGGCATCCACCGTCCGAGGCAGACAACGACACGCGCATCATCGTCGCCGAGCGCGGCGGCGAGACCCTCGGATTCGAAGTCGACCGCGTTCTTCGGGTTCTGAAAGTCGAGTCGGCCGCCATCGAGCCGCACCCGGTCGTGCACTCCAGCGAGTTGAGCGAGGCCGTCCGAGGCGTCTTCCGGTATGCCAATGCGTTGACGATCCTGCTCGATTTGGACAAGCTACTGGCCTGACCTGACCTCATGGATCTCACTTGCAAGCAATGTGGCGCGAGATTTCGCGCGGCGATTCCGGAGCCGTTGACGCGGCCGGTCCGCGTGGCCTGTCCATCGTGCAGCAGCCAGATGGTTCTCAAGCCGTCCGCGGATGCGGCGCACGCCCGCCCGGTAGCGGCGCCGCCGGAGGACACGCCTGATCAAGCGGCTCCGGTGCCGAAACGGCGCCGTGTCGCCGCGATCGCCGATGAGCCTCGTCCCTTCCGCTCGTTCCTGGCCGAACATCTCCGCCGCCTCGGGTTCGACGTGAGCACGTTCGAGAGCGGCGATGCGGCCTTCGATTTCATCCGACGCGCGCGCGCCGACCTGGCCATCGTCAACGTCTATCTCAAGGGGCGGCTCGGTGTTGAAGTGACCGAAGACATCCGCGCCGACGCCACGCTGGAGCAGACGCGGGTAATCCTCATTGGCGCGCTCTTCCGCGCCAACCGCTTCCGCGCCAATCCGACGAATCTCTACGGCGCCGACGAATACATCGAAGAGCAGATTCCGGAACGGGAGTTCCGGCAGATCCTCCGCAGACTGTTCCCCGAGGTCGGTCACACCGACGAGTTTCCCATCGAGCCGAAGGAATACGACGAAGCGCGGCGGCTGGCGCGGCTCATTCTCAGCGACATCGTGATCTACCACCTGGAAAAGGTTGAGGAAGGGATCCGCGACGACAACTTCTTCGAAGTGCTGAAGAACGAGATCGCGGAAGGGCGGGCCTACTACGACTCGCGCGTCCCGTTGCGCGTGCGCCAGGACACGGAGATTTTCTCCGAAACGCTGCAGCAGTTCGTGCGGATGAAGCGCGAGGAGATTGAGCGCGTGATGACGGGGACGGATTGATGAGTTGCAGGGTTGCGGGGTTGCAGGGTTACTGGGTGGCTTGGTTGCCAGGTTGCTTCAGCAACCGAGCAACCGAGCAACCAGGCAACGCAATCGTCAACCTGTCAACCTGTCAACCCAGCAACCCAGCAACCCAGCAACCGAGCAACCAACAGCTATGACCACCGCCGACCCCCAACTCATCGAACAAGCCCGCTCGGCGGATCCGGATGCGCGGCAGAAAGCGGCGTATCTCGTCGCGCATACGGTAGAGGAGCGCGACTACCCGCTGATGTTCGAGCTGCTCGGCGACAAAGACTGGCGCGTGCGCAAGACCATCGTCGATGGATTCGTGCGCGATCCGCAGCCGGAGGTCGTGGCCGGACTGCTCGATGCGCTCGCGGACGCGGAGAACGCCGGCAAGCGCAATTCCTCCACCGAGGCGCTCATCAGGATCGGTGAGGACGCCATTATCCCGATCGTGGAGCGGTTGCGCGTTGAGACCGACGTCGATGTCCGCCTTTCGCTGGTCAACCTCCTCGGCGATCTCCGCAGCAGCGACGCCTTCGACATTCTGGTCGAGTCGCTGGAAGGGGAACCCGACATCAACGTCTCCTCGTCCATCGTTTCCTCGCTTGGTAAGTACCGCGACGCGGCGGCGCTGCCGCACCTGTTGCGCGTTCTGCAGCGCGAGGATCTCTGGCTGAAGTTCCACGCCATCGAGGCGCTCGGCGAGATCGGCGACCGCGCGGCGCTGCCGGCCATCCTGGCGCTGTACAAGGAAAAATCGCTGCGCAAGCCGGTTCTCGAAGCGATCGGCAAAATCGCGGACGTCGGTACCGTGTCGTTCCTGCTGCGCATCATCTCCGCCGAGGACAAACTGAACCTCACCGCGCTGCGCGCCCTCGTGCGCATCGCCGAGGCGAGCAAGCCGAGAATCGTCGAACAGGCGGAGCGGCTGCTCATCCAGCGTAAGTTCCGCGAATCGTTCCCTGAATCGAAGATCGATCCGCTCATCGAGCACCTTCACACCACCCCCAAGCGCGATGTGAAGGCCTTCATCCTCAAGTTCCTCGGCTGGTCGGGCGATGTGCGCGCGCTTCCGGAACTGATGGAATGCCTCGAACATCCTGACTCCGCCGAGACAGCTTCGCAGGCGCTGGTCGATTTCGGTCCCGGCGCCGTGCCGGCCATTCTCGAGGCTCTCCGCACGGCGGAAGAGGACGAGATCATCGCCCTGCTCCTGCGCGTGTTGAATGTGATCGGCGGAAGTGAGGCCGGCCCGAACATCCTGCCGCTCCTCGATCATGAGAATCCGATGATCCGCCGGCTGGCCATTGAGACGCTCGGCGAGATCGTCGATCCGCGCTCGATCGATTACCTCCTGGCCAAGCTCGATGACACCGACGTGGCATCGCAGCAGGCGGCCGTCAACGCCATCCCCGCGCTCGTGGCCGCCTTTCCCGAGATGAAGGGGCCGGTGCTGACAAAGATCCGCAGACTGCTGCAAAACCCGTCGGTGCCGATGAAGCTCAACTCGCTCTCGGTGTTCGTCAACATCCAGGGTGAGGGATACCACGATGAGCTGCTGCTGGCGTCGAAGGACAGCGATGCGGTGATCCGTCAGAAGGCTGTCTCGCTGATGGGCAAGTTCAGCGAGGAGCGTTTCGCCGACGCGCTCGTGCTCTCGCTGGCCGATGAAGCGACGGCGGTCCGACTCGCCGCGATCAACGCCATCGTGCGTCATCGTCCGGCACAGGGACTCGAGCCGCTGATCAGCTCACTGGAAGACTCCGACATCTGGATTCGCACGGCCGCAGCGCAGGCGCTCGGCGAGTACCGCCATCCCGATGCCATTGAGCCGCTCGTGCACCACCTCGATACGGACCTGCCGCCCGTTCGCATCGCGGCCATCGAAGCATTGGGTAAGTCGGGCGACGAGCGGGTGAAGGGTGTGCTCTTCAACTGTGCGCACGAGTCGGATCTGGAGGTTCGCCGCGCGGCCATCCTCTCCCTCGGACGCGTGCCTGGCGAGGAGGTCTTCGACTACCTCATGTTCGCCACGACGGATGACGACTGGCGCATCCGTGCCGCGGCGGTGACCGCGGTCGCGGTCCGCGGCGACCGGACGGCACTGCCGGCGCTCTACGCCGCGCTGCAGGATCCCGATACCTACGTGCAGCAGTCGGCCGTCCTGGCGCTCGACAAGCTGCCCGACCGCGCGTCGTTTCCGTACCTGTTCCGGGCGCTCGAGAACAGCGCCGTCCTCGACGAGGTCTCCGACCTCTTCGTCCGACACAAACAGCTTTATCGCGATCTTCTGGAGGAGGCGTGGCGCACGGCCGACAGCCGGCGCGAGATGGTGATCGCGGCGATTTTGCAGGCGATGAAAGAGAAGGGATGAGGGACGAGGGGCGAGGGCCCATTCCCCTCGTCTCTCTTGCCTCATCCCTGCATTATGTCCACATTCAATCTGTCCTTGAACCATCATCTCGATCTGCCTGACGACGTGTTCAGGCTGATGCGGGATCAGATCTACAAGCGGACGGGGATGTGGTTCTCGGATACATCGAAGTACCTTCTCCAGAAACGCCTCTCACCGCGGGCTCGGGAACTGAACTTCGACTCGTTCCAGAAATACTTCTACTTTCTGCAGTACGACCCGCGCGCCGAGGCCGAGTTCGATCAGATCTACGACCTCGTCACCACGAATGAGACCTACTTCTTCCGCGAGCCGGCGCAGCTCACGGCGTTCACCGACGAGATCGTTCCCGAGATCCTCGAGCGCAAGAGTGTGAAGAAGGTCCGCATCTGGTCAGCCGGATGCTCATCGGGGGAGGAACCGTATTCGATCGCCATTCTGCTATCGGAATCGGGGCACTACGCTCACGCTGCTTTCGAGATTTTCGCCAGTGACATCAACCAGCAGGTCCTGGCCAAAGCGCGCAAAGGCCACTACCGCGAGAGCGCCTTCCGCGCCACCGACGTGCATCTGCGCGAGAAATACTTCACCCGTAACGACGATGGTTCCTGGCAGATCCACGACGACATCCGCAACCGCGTCTCCTTCGGCCGGCTGAACCTTTACGACGAGGCCCGCGTCTCGCTCCTCGGCCATCTCGACGTCATCTTCTGCCGCAACGTCATCATCTATTTCGACGACGTCTCGAAGCGCGTGGTGGTGACGAACTTCTACAACCGCCTCGTTGACACCGGCTACCTCCTCCTCGGCCACAGCGAGTCGCTGATCTCCCTCTCGACGCAGTTCAAGCTGCGGCATCTGAAGAACGACATGGTGTATCAGAAGTGATGGGGCTGGACTCACGCGGAGGCGCGGAGTGCGCGGAGAAAGAAGTTACTCGCCATCTCCTCCGCGTCTCCGCGGCTCCGCGTGAGTCTCCGTCCGCTATCGCCGCGTAGTGTCGTGGAGCAGGTCGTCCAGCCACACACCACTCATTTTCGCGCTGCCGGACGGGGCAGCAGTTCCTGATGCATCATCACGTCACTCGGCGCTGGTAGGATGCCGCGTCCATGATCCGTCCCCTTCGTGCCGTCGTGATCGATGATTCTGCCTACAACCGCGTGACCATCTCGCGGATGCTCGAGTCGTCTCCGAAAATCAAGGTCGTGGCCACGGCCGTCAACGGTGAAGACGGCATCAAGCAGGTCATGAAGCACAAGCCGGACGTGATCACGCTCGACCTGGAGATGCCGGTGATGGATGGCTTCGCCTTCCTGCGCTGGCTGATGGCGAACCTCCCCACGCCGGTCATCGCGGTGTCGTCACGTTCGAGCGATCGGAGTGTTTTCAAGGCGCTCGACCTCGGCGCGATCGACTTCATCGCCAAGCCCGGCGGGCGCGTCTCGCCGCGGCTCGAAGAAATCGAGCGCGACCTCATCGCCAAAGTGCTGCAGGTCGCCGATATCCGGATGGAGAACCTGCGCCGCAGGATCACCGAGGAGGAGGAGATCGCGCCGCGCGAAGCCGGGCCGCCTCCCGTGTGCGAAGGCGGCATCGAACTCGTCGCCATCGGCTGCTCCACCGGAGGCCCGCCCGCGCTGCAGTACCTCTTCCAGAACCTGACGATGTTGCCGATTCCGATCGTCGTGGCCCAGCACATGCCGCAGGCGTTTACGCGTCTCTTCGCCGAGCGCGTCAACAAGCTCACCAACTACACCGTGAAAGAGGGCGACGATGGCGAGATGATCGAGAACGGAACGATCTACGTCGCTCCCGGCGGCATGCAGATGGAGGTGCGCCGAACGGCCGAGGGACTGCAGATCCGGACGTTCGCGGCAAAGGTCAACGACCTCTACGCGCCGTCCGTCGACCGTCTCCTCATGTCTGCCGGCGAGGCGTGCGGCGAGCGCCTGGTGGCCATCATCATGACCGGCATGGGCGACGACGGCGCGCAAGCCATCCGCCGCGTCCGCGAGCGCGGCGGGCGGACCATCGCCGAGTCTCCACAGACCGCGATCATCTTCGGTATGCCGAACGAGGCCATCAAGACGGGATGCGTCGATCAGGTGCTGCCGCTCAATGACATTCCGCGCGCCATCGAGCGCTTGTGCGCGGGTAGCGGCGCGGCGTCGTAGGCGTAGATCGATAACTCAAGAGGCAGCAGAGTGTCTGGAATTAACGGTACATCTGCGTCGGGGTAGGGTAATATCTCTGCTCATCACCCCTAAGTAAGCAAGTAGGACGCACCTTTCAAAGTGCTTTCCGGCTGTCCGGAGGCGTCGTGAAATTCGAGCAGAGTTTCCTTGTCTACGGCACACATCGACGATCAGATCGTCGTCGCCGCGGAGAAAGCCTGTTTCTCGCGCCTTCGCTCGCTGCTCGATATGTGTGTGCGACAGCTTCGTGGAGAGGTGCTGAAAATCACCCGCGAGGCGCCACGCAATCCGGAGCGATCTCCCCGCACGGCCAGCCACTGAACAAACAAGGAGCGAGAGTCCGATGCGGATAGTGAGCGCCGTTGGAGTCCTGCTGCTTCTGGCAATGCCATTCACGGCTCTCGGGCAGAGCGCCTGCGACGACGCACTGCTTCAGGCGCAGAAGAGTTATGACCTCGGCCTGTTCGAGGATGTCCCAGGTCAGCTCGGGCCATGCCTGGGAACGCGTATGTCGCGGCGAACGGCGGTCGAGGTCCACTCGCTCCTGGCGCGTGCATACCTCAACAGCGACGAGCCCGAGAAAGCGCACAAGGAAGTGTCGACGATTCTGCGCCTCGACGCGACTTTCGAGGCCGGCTCTTCTTCCCTGTTCGCCGCGCTCGTGTCGAAGGTGCGTCGTGAAGAATTGACCACGCAGGTGGCCTCGGTGTCGAAGACGAACGAGAGCTTGCGGGAGGCGCCGGCGACGGTCGTGGTCGTGACCGGGGATGAGATCCAGCGGCGCGGCTACCTCGATCTCGAACAGCTCCTGCACGATCTGCCTGGATTCGACATCTCGCGGACGAACGGCGACATCTACTCGATCATCTATCAGCGGGGATACCGGTCCACGCTCAACGATCGCCTTCTGCTGCTCGTCGACGGCGTCGAACAGAACGATCTGAGCACGAACATCATCTTTCTTGCCCGGCAGTATCCGCTCACCAATATCGATCGCGTCGAGGTCATTTATGGGCCGGCGTCGACGATGTACGGCGCCAATGCGTACACCGGTGTGATCAGCATCCTCACCAAGGAGCCGGAAGGGTTGATCGGGGAGAAGAAGGCGTTCGCACTCGACGGCCAGCTCACCAGCGGCGGCTACGGCTCTCGCTATGTCGACCTCAACCTGGCCGGCAAGGACTCCAGCGGCACGCTGGCATGGTCGGTGACCGGCAGCTTCGCCCACACGAAAGAGCGCAATCTATCGAGCTTTCCCGACTGGGATGCGACGTTCCGCACCATCGATTACGCCGGTTTGATGCGCCTTTCCGGTACCAATGCGGATGATTTCTTCAATGCCGGCAATTGCGCCGTAGCCTCACCGTATTTCCAGTGCCTCGGCAATGCGGCCGGTCAGCGAACCATCGAATTGACCGCTGCCGGACGGGACCTCGTGCGGGACATCGACAGTCGTTTCGTCGCGGATAACGGATTCGGATTTAACGACCGCGCACGCGACTGGTCGCTCTTCGGAAAACTCCGCATCTCCAATCTCACGCTGGGCCTCGAATCGTGGACGAGCAACGAAGGAGTCGGCTCGGCGAATCGCGTCAACGCTGTGTCGCTTGCGACGTCGTGGAGGCAGACGTTCACGGCGCTGTATCTCAAGTATTCACTCCCGCTGGAGCGTGTGAAGGTAAGCGTCTTCACCCGCTTCCAGCAGACTGTCTCCGACAGGACCGGCAGCGAATACGACTATCTGCACAGTTACGCGAGCGGGAATCTCAGTTTATGGAGCCTCGTGCCGCCCTGCATTGCACCGCTCGACCCGCAACCGGTAGGTTGCGCGCCTGCCAAGCCGTGGGTCGAGAGAGCGCGCTTCGGCAATCTCTCCGACCAGCTGCGCAGCGAGCTCACTGTCGTTTATGGGTCGTCGGAACGATTCAATGCGGTAGCGGGTCTCGAATTTGCCAAGAGCTCGATTCAGAGCCAGTTCGACGAGACCGAGACCGGCGCCGGTTACTTCCCGGCGCTCGGTGTCAAGCCGGCGCAGACCGATCACACCGATATCGGTCTTTATGCACAAGGCTCGTACAAGCCGCGCCCGGAATTGAGGGTCGTCCTGGCTGGCCGTGTCAGTCACAGCGCGATCAGCGGCACGCCGGGGGTTTCCGGGTTCGGAACGCTGTTCACGCCGCGCGCCGGAATCATTTACATGCCGGGCTCCCGGCGGCTCGTTCTGAAGGCCATCTACTCCGAGGCGTTCAAGGATCCGACCGACTTCCAGAAGTTCGGGACGCTCAAGTTCGTCAATGAGATTCCGAGCGGCGGGCTCAAGCCGGAGCGCGTCAAGAACATCGAGTTGAGCGCAGGATGGGAACGGGATGGCCTCTCGCTGGAAAGCTCGCTGTTCGAGGCGCACTATTCGAACGTCGTCTCGTTCCGCCTCGTCCCTGATTGCCAGCTCACCGGCTGCCTGCAATACCAGAATCGGGACAACATCGGGATCCGCGGGCTTCAGGCGACCGGCCGCTACCGCTGGCCGGCGGCCACGGTCTGGGCGAATTACACGCACACCGCTCCGTTCCAGAAAGCGCCGAAGGATCTCTTCGGAGATCCGCTCCTGGACGATGCGGGGAAGCCGATCCTCCAGCAGCGCGTGGCCGACATCGCCGACGATCGCGTCAATGCGGGCATTGACAGCGATTGGTGGCGCGGGTTGCGGGGCAGCTTGAAGGTCGAATACGTCGGCGCCAGGAAAACAGGCGTCGGCACGACGGAGCCGAACAATCCTTTTCAACGGATTGCGCCGCATGCCACGGCCGACGCGGCGCTCAGCTACCGTATTCGTCCCAATGCCGCCGTCGAGCTGGTGGCTCAGAACCTAACCGGCAAACAGTACTACGACCCCGGCGTCGAGTTCGTAATCGGAGCCGCCCGGATTCTGCAGGCCGGCCGGACCGTGTTCCTGCGATTCTCGTACGGGCTGTCGCTCGCCGGTTTTCCGCGAGCCAACCGATGAAGGAAAGGAGGCTTTACGAAAAACGAACGAGCCCGGATTGTCGCTGTTTACCGCTGTACGACGTACTGACTAAATAAAGAGAGGGAGGAAATCATGCCAGGTTGGACTGCTGCTTATGCACATGTAGTTGCCAAAGCGTGGGCGGACGACAATTTTCGGAAAGAGCTCATCAAAAATCCTCGGGAAGTCCTCATTGCACACGGAATGGAGATCTCGCCGAACGTGGAGGTCACCGTCAAGCCGGGTACTGCCAAGGTTCGGATGGAATTTCCGCTGCCGGACAAGCCGGACGGGGTCAATGCCGAGGTGCTCGCCGCTATTACGGGCGTTCCCGACATCTGCTGCTGACAGCGTCTGTGCCTCGGCCGCGCGGATCGCCCGGCCGAGGCGCATCTTCGGAGAGTCCACTGCTCAATAGACCTGTCTTCCGACGTTCCCTTCAGGTCGAGATCATCGACGATCGCGAGGTCATCCTGCTGGGCGAGCGGGAGCACTATGCTCTCACCGGCACAGCATTCGTCACTCTTGCCGAGTTGCTGAAGGAGCCGCGTTGTGTGGCCGACCTCGTTGCGGCGGCGGAAACCTGCGCGAGCGAGATCGAAGTGTTCTACGCGCTGGAACGTCTCGAAGCGCTCGGCGTCATCCGTGAGGCGGGAGAAGCGTTGCCGCCATCGACGGAGGGTTATTGGGATGCCCTCGGC
>WNFG01002055.1_pt1 | contig 32319 bp, 32 predicted proteins | sample 5400431 | NCBI WGS metagenome assembly WNFG01 (sample SAMN13153346, study PRJNA577476) | soil metagenome | isolation source: 120 cm saprolite under Douglas fir tree site 2 hole 3 replicate 2 | place: USA:California | collected 2015-04-18 | reverse complement strand
CCCCCACGATTCTTGATTTTCGTGCCCGCTGGAAGTTCAAGTGGAAAGATTTTCCGTAGGTGGGATAAACGCTTGCGCCACTCAGAACCGCTGAACCACAAAATGGCCTCCCATATTTTCGTCAGTGGATCAAGTAAGGAGCGGTCGGCCGATACCGCCCCATACGCTAGAACGACCCGGAGAACCGCGCCTCCAGGAACCCACCCAGCTTTGCAGTGGCCTTAAACTGCGGAATCGGGTCCAGTTCCTTGAATGCAGAAGTGAACGCATTCGAGAGACTCCAGATCGTTCGCGGCCGGAACTCCTCATACCTCGGCTCAAAGTACTGATCGTGGACGGTGCGGGCAAGATGTTTGGAAGCTTCGAGTCTGCCCTCGACAAAAGCCTCGTAGATAACGACCTTTGCGGTGACGTCCGTTAATTCACTTCTCTGCCATGCCTCTACTTGCTTACGCATCGGCTCAAAGTTTCGCTGCATTCGGTCAACGCCAACCGAGATGCAGTCGATGAGCGAGAACGACTTCGAGTGCTTGGCGAGCACGGGAGTGAACACGCCAGTGGCAATGTCTCCGATTTTGGATGCCGTGATGCCGTCAGGTTCAACTTCCTCGAAGCCGACTATGGACAACTTAGCGACCACGTCCGCGTCGTAGTCGTTCAGCGCCGACGGTTGTGCCCAAGAGATCGGCGGATAGTTTCCGGTCTGGCCGTGATCCAGGCACAATCCCCAAAGCGCCAAGGCGAACCATATCTCCGGCTTGCGACTGCTGGTCCAGGTGGAGCACACTTGGAAACACCGTCAAGGCGTGCCAGGAAGCCCGGCTTCGACGACGGAGCCGAGAACTCGGCCGCCTACCGATGTTCGTTCCTCCCGTGCGCGCCAACTTTCAAGAGCTCGTCCCTGTTCCGGCTGGCTGGCAAACTTCCGTAATCTATCCTCCTCGTCTATCCGCCGTTAAGCTGGCCGATAGTGAGGATTATCAGCTTGGAGAGTTCTGCTCGCCGTACCGAGCACGGCCAATCTTCCGGCATCGTGCTGCTCCTCACCTTGCTGTCGAGTTCTGGTTTTTTCCCGGCCGCAACAAAGATCGAAAGCCAGCTGCGATCGGTAGCAACCAAGCACCTAGCTGCAGCCGCCACAGGTCTGGAACCTAAGACCAGCCCGTCGGTCTCGTCAGGATATGCGAGGCCTGCACCATGACATCTCAGGATATGGTTCTGGTCGCCTCCTACGATTACCTTCTTGTCGCTCTGTCGGTCATTATCGCGGTCCTCGCCTCCTATGCGGCACTCGACCTCGCGAGGCGAGTAACTTCTGCGCAGGGCAAGTCCCGTCCGCTCTGGTTGAGCGGCGGGGCTACCGCGATGGGATTCGGCATCTGGTCAATGCACTACATCGGGATGCTGGCCTTCCGCTTGCCGATGCCAGTGCAGTACGACTGGCCCACGGTTTTGCTGTCGCTGCTGGCGGCAATTCTTGCCTCGGGCGTTGCGCTGTTTGTGGTGAGCCGGCAAAAGATGGGAGTCATTCGAGCTTCGCTCGGCAGCATCTTGATGGGCAGCGCGATCGCGGCCATGCATTACATTGGCATGGCGGCGATGCGACTCCCCGCGATGTGCCACTATTCTCCTTCGCTCTTCATACTCTCAGTGGTTCTCGCAATTGTGATTTCTTTCGTGGCTTTATGGCTGACGTTTCATTTCCGGGGAGACCCCACGGCTTGGAGCTGGAGAAAGACGGTCAGCGCATTGGTGATGGGGGCAGCGATCCCCGTCATGCATTACACCGGCATGGCCGCCGCCAGTTTCACCGCTTCCATGTCGGGTCACCAAGACCTATCTCACGCCATCAGCGTCTCTTCTCTCAGCGTCGCCGGCATCAGCATTGTCACGTTTGTTGTTCTCGGATCTGTCCTCTTGACCAGCCTCCGATTTGATTCGCTCTCCAATACTCGTCAGTTGACGGTCCGTTACTTCCTCTCCCTCGGCGCGATTAGCCTCCTCGCAATGTTGGGTACGCTGCTCATTGAGCACCAAGGTCAGCAATCGCGAAGCGATGCGCGAGTGGTCAATATCGCAGGACGCCAGAGGATGCTAAGTCAGGCGATCGCCAAGCAGGCTCTGCTGGTGACGCGCAGCCCCGATTTTCCCGAACGGCAACGCATGGTTGAAGACCTCCGCAACCTTGACACTCTTTGGGAGCACTCGCATTCCGCATTGCAACATGGCGATCCCTTGCTCGGACTACTGGGTACCAACAGTCCCCAGGTGCGGCAGATGTTTGCCGCACTCGACCCTCAGTACACCGCAATGGTCGGCGCCACGCGAGCAATCGTGGCGAAGGTATCGGGGCAAAAAGTGCCAGTGAACCTATCCGCTGAAATCGATTCGCTTCTCGCCCACGAGGGGCCTTATTTGCAGGCTATGGACGCCATCGTCTTTCAGTACGACCGCGAGGCTACATTTCGGGAAGACCGCAAGAACCAACTGCATTTTGGGCTGTTGCTGTCAATTTTGGGCGTGTTGCTGCTGCAAGGCTTAGTCGTCCTGCGGCCGGCGCTGGCGAGAATTCAACAGGGCATCAGTGAGCTCGTGCTGGCCAAACAGGAATTGCACCGTCAAGCCACGTTCGTGGAGTTGCTGGAGGTCGTCGCGGTGGCTGCCAACGAAGCAACTTCCGTCGAAGCGGCGCTGCAGTTCACCCTTGACCGAATTTGCGAGCACACGGGCTGGCCGGTCGGGCATGTTTACTTCTGTACACCGGAAACAAGTACCGATCTGACTTCCAGCACTCTTTGGCATTTCGACAATGCCGCTCAGTTCGAAACCTTTCGCCAGGTTACGGAGAAGACTCCACTCGCGATCGGGGCCGGCTTACCTGGGCGTGTGGTGGAGAGTGGCAAGCCCTCATGGATCCCTGACATAAACGAGGACACAAATTTTCCGAGAAGGAAAGTTGCCCTTGATCTCGGCGTAAAAGGGGCGTTTGGGTTTCCCGTGCTGGCACAGGGTGAGGTGGTTGCCGTGCTGGAGTTCTTTTCCCGCAACATCGAGGAACCCGACAGCGAGTTGCTCACCGTGATGGCGCACGTCGGCGCGCAACTCGGGCAGTTGATGGAGCGCACTCGAGCGCAGGAAAACCTTGCGCGCAAGGCGGAGGAACTGGCGCGCTCGAATGCCGACCTTGAAGTATTCGCTTACGTGGCCTCGCACGACCTCCAGGAGCCACTCCGCATGGTCACCAGCTATACCCAACTCTTGGCACGCCGCTACAAGGGAAAGCTCGATACCGATGCCGACGATTTCATCAGCTTTGCCGTGGACGGGGCGAGACGAATGCAGACCCTGATCCTGGATCTGCTGTGCTATTCGCGAGTTACCACGAAGGGACAATCGCTCCAACTCACCCAGACTAAGGCCGCCTGCGCCACGGCCCTGCAGAATTTGCAAACCTCGATCAAGGAATGCAATGCCGTAGTCAACGTCGGAGCTATGCCATCTGTGCTGGCAGATGAAGCTCAGGTTGCACAGTTATTTCAGAATCTGATCGGCAACGCGCTCAAATACCGAAATGAACGCAGGCCAGAAATTCAGGTCACTGCCAGAGCTAACGGAAAGGAGTGGGTTTTTTCCGTTCAGGACAACGGTATCGGGATGGAGCCACAATACTTCGAACGCATCTTTCAGATGTTCCAGCGGCTCCACACGCGCGAGCAATACACCGGCACCGGCATCGGTCTGGCCATCTGCCGAAAGATTGTAGAACGGCACGGAGGAAGAATTTGGGTGGAATCACAGCCTGGAGAGGGATCGACATTTCTGTTTACGATTCCGCGGGCGGAGGGAGAGACCAATGAATTCAAGGCCTATCGAAATTCTGCTGGTGGAAGATAATCCGGGTGATGCACGTCTGACCCTCGAAGCTTTCAAAGAGGCCAAGGTGATCAACAACTTTACCGTCATGAGGGACGGCGTTGAGGCCCTCGCCTATCTGCACCGGCAGGGCCAACACGCGAATTCGGTGCAGCCGGATCTGATTTTGTTGGATCTAAATCTGCCCAGGAAGGACGGTCGCGAGGTGCTGGCTGAGATCAAAACCGATGAGCGTCTGATGAAAATCCCGGTGGTGGTCTTGACCACTTCAGCAGCGGAAGAGGACATCGCGCGGGCTTACAACCACCACGCCAACTGCTATATCACTAAGCCGGTGGATCTGGACCAGTTCTTGCGAGTGGTTCAATCCATTGGAAGCTTCTGGCTTTCGCTGGTCAAGCTACCCTCACACTGAGTGTGCGCACATGCCAATTCTTGTAACCAAGATTCTGCTAGTCGAGGACAACCCAGGTGACGCCCGTTTCCTGCTGGAGACCCTTGCGGAAATCGCCCAAGCGCGCTTTGAGCTCATTCATCGCGAAACCTTGGCGCAAGCCCTGGACTACCTGGCGAAGAGCAGCCCGGATATTCTCCTGGTGGACCTCGGGCTGCCGGATGCCCAGGGCTTGGATGCCGTAGTCCTCCTGCGCGGCGCCGTTCCCCATCTGCCTCTGGTCGTGCTGACCGTGACGGATGACGAAAGCCTGGCGACACGGGCCTTGCAGGCGGGCGCGCAGGATTACCTGATCAAAGCGCACATCGACGGCCACTGGCTGTGGCGCTCCCTCAGCTATTCCCTGGAGCGGCAACGTTTGCAGCTGCAGCTGCTCAATCTTTCTCATACCGACGATCTGACCGGGTTCGGTAACCGACGCGGGTTCCTGGCCCTGGCGGAACATCACGTGAAGCTGGCTTACCGGACCGGAAAATCGTTCCTGATCGGCTTTGTCGATCTCGACGGCATGAAGCAGATCAACGACACCTTTGGCCACCAGGAAGGAAATCGTGCCCTGGTGGACACCGCCGGGGTGCTCATGGATTCTTTCCGGCAGTCCGACATCCTGGCGCGGGTTGGGGGAGATGAATTCGCGGTCCTGATCGCCGATGCAGCCGAAAACAGCACCGACACGGTTCTTCATCGAATCCACCAGAAATTGAGTTCTTTCAATGCAAAGCCAGGCCGCCGCTACGATCTCTCCTTCAGTATCGGGATTGTTCCTAGTGATGCGACCCAACATCCCGACCTGGAGCAACTCCTCTCCCAAGCAGACGCGATCATGTACCGGCAGAAGCACAGTAAGAAGGCCTCGCGCGAGTCCCTTACATCTCCTTGGCAGGCGCAGTGAAAGCAAGCTGGACTCGGGCGCCCAACATGCAAGTTCTTTACGTGTGGCAATCGAGTCTTTGCCGTTCATCCGTACGCAGCGGATCCAACGATTCTGGAAGAGTGGTCGCTACACGGAAGTAATCCCGAAGCCGAGCTTTCTGGATTGCGGATTGGCCCCAAGCCGGCTCGTCACGCGATCCACAAAACGGCGTTCTGGGAAGTTAGTCGGGGCAGTACGTCGATCCTCCGCGCAACGCTCGCTAGCTGTCTCGGACCTCCGATCCCCCAATGATGGGTAGGTAAGATCTTCAGCTCAGTTGGGCGGTTAGAGACAGCTCTTGTGCCCTTCGGGCGAAGTTAAACTCCCAATCCGCGATCGTCTGGTCACAGACAGTTGGAACGATTGCTTTCCTCGCCCGCGTCGACCCCTTTCAAAGCAGGGATTACTAGTTGGGGGAAGGGCGAGGGCGAGAGCGGGGGCGGGGGCGGGCGCTGACACCGCCCCGCAGGCTAGAACGACTGTGAGAACCGGGCCTCCAGAAATTCGCCCAGCTTTGCCGTGGCCTTGAATTGCGGAATCGGATCTAGTTCTTTGAATGCCGAAGTGAACGCATTGGAAAGACTCCAGATCGTTCGGGGCCGGAATTCCTCGTACTTCGGCTCGAAGTAGTGGTCATGCACGCCGCGGGCAAGGTGTTTTGGAGCTTCGAGTCCGCCCTCGATAAACGCCTCGTATATGACCACCTTGGCAGTGATGTCGGTCAATTCACTTCTCTGCCACGCCTCCACTTGCTTGCGCATCGACTGGAAGTTTCGCTGCATTCGGTCGACGCCGACCGAAATGCAATCGATGAGCGAGAATGATTTCGAGTGTTTTGCCAACACCGGCGTGAAATCTCCTGCGAACGCCATGTTCGAGCATACGAACACGCGATAGCCGCAGGTCATCGCCAGACGCATGCTTTTGTCATGGGAGTTACGCAACCCGATGGAGAAACGGCATCCTTCCATCTCGGTTGCGAGATCGAGAACACCGAAAGCTTTCATGCCGTCCGGAGAGACCGCATACTCGTCGTGAACGACTCCGATGTGGCGAAAGCCAAGCGTCTCGATCAACGCTTGCACGATCTCGTGGTGCGGGACCGGGCGGTGTGTTTCCGTTGCCACTGGTGTCGGCACCAGTGCTAGTTCTTCGCGGCCAATCGTTCGGCCACCATATCCAATCAACGTACTGGTTTCTGACATACTTCTTTCCTCCTTGTTGATTTGAAACAAAATCCTTGAAAGTGAGACGAACCCGGAGACGACAAATGCCGACGAATTGCTGGCGAGGGTTGAGCGATTTAGGAGAGTGAATCTCCCTTACGAGTTCCGAGGACTGCAAGGACACCCAACATTCGAGTGCTGCGGTCAACTGAAGCCGAATAATGACGCTTGTTCCGGGACAGCTAGCCGTCCCCGCCGCCTCTTACCTGAGAACGATTGCGCTCGCTGCCCGAAGACGACGATGGACGTAGTGTCCGTAGCGCTTTCAACAAGACTCGCGGGGTCAGGCTGAGTGTCCGGCAGAAGACCCGAAATTTCGATGGATGAGGCATCGTCGTCGCTATGAGAATTCCCCGGGAACAGCTTCTGATGTTCTGCGCTGAGAGATTTCCAAATGGAATCGGCTGTGTCGCCGATGCCGTTCCTTTCGACCAGTTCCCGCGCCATTGCCGAGAGCATGTCATCGTCTTCATCGATGCTCTGCAATCCCTCGCCCGCGAACTTGCCCTCCATGGTCAGCGCCACAAGGAGTTTCTTCCCCATGAGCCGCAAACAAGACGTCTGCATGGTTCCTTCGCAGCAGAGGAACTTCACGCGCACCGGTCGTCGCTGTCCGATCCTCCAGGACCTGCGGCTGGCTTGCCGCAAGGTGTGTAGCGAGTATCCAGACTCGTAGAAAATGATTGTCGGAAAGTCCAGCAGATCCAGACCCGTCTCCACCAGCTTGGGATGGCAGATCACTACCTGGACTCCGTCTTTGACTTGTCTGGCGTACCAGGCTTCACGTTTCGAGGTGTCCACGGTTGCGCGCAAAACGGCCGTGCGGATTCCTTCGTTGCTCAGGATTCGTTGAATCCTCGCCGTGACGTCGTGCTTCTGTGTGTACACGGCAAAGACCTGGCACCGCCGTCCTTCCGCAAGCTCCTTCCTGATCTCTTCGATCAGTTTCCGTTCCTTGGAATAAATGCGGTCCTCGGGAAGGTCGCGAGGTTCTGCAATGACGAATCGGACCTTGCGCTTGAGGTCAGGATCGAAGTCGGTACCGTACAGCGTCCCAATTCCGTATGGGTGGTCGGGATATAGCAACAGGGTGTTGAGCATCGTGCTCAGAACCGACCGATTGCCCCGATGAGCTTTCAACGCCTTCCGCATGTCCTCTTCGAGTTCGCGGTACGCTTCCTGCATGGGAGCGTCCATCTGCACGCTCAAGTAGGTTTCCTCATACGGCGGCAATTCTCCCGAGATGTCCTCCAGAAATACAAAGGCGCACAGCTGCATGAGGAATTCGCCAAACAACAGCGGTGATGCTCCCGGCTTGCGCCGGACCGTGCTCGTCGATTTCGCCTTGGAGCAGGCATTGTTGGCGGGCTCGACCTTGGTGATGGTCTCCAGGACGCCGTAATCTTGAATGAAGGAACTGCGACCGGTCGTACCCCACTCGTAGCCATGCTCCTTCATCCGTTTCGCTTCGAGTCGAAAGAGCGTGTTAAACAGATCATCCGCATAGCCACCCAGCAGCGTGCCGGTCAGCCCGACGATCCGGTCGGTGCATGAGGCCAGAGTGCCCAGGGCGTTTCCCTGGGCCGTATCGCCAGCCAGTTGGTGAATCTCGTCGCAGACCGCATAGTCAAACCATTCCGGCATGTAGCGCCCAATAAACTCAATCGGAGCCATGCGGCGGATCTTGTCCGAGTCCGCCTGCCACAGCGGGCTGTGCAGCGGGCGGCAAGATTTCTCGCCCCTGGTCTCGATGGTCTCGGCGATCTTGACCTTCTCGAACTCACCCGCCGTCAATCGGCTGTCGTCCACGATTACTGGCTTGCCCGTGTCCGAATTCACGACGCAGCCAACGTATGGGCCAGAACGGGGTACCCGGTAAGCATGGCGCCAGAAGTAGCCGAGCTTGGCTCGCTCACGTCCAACAATAAATAAGGATGGTCTGCCGCAGACCGACAGCCATCGTTTCCTAGAACTCGGCGAATCCCTGCGTAGCCTCAACTCGCTCAGCGATGTACGCAAACCTTCCCGCACGATGCGGCCTTGCCTCAACCGCACCTCGTTCACTCCGTGGGATTTGTTTTCGTCGCCGCCATTCCGCAAATCATCGATCAGGAAGACGCGTAGTCCTGGCAATGTCAGAAACGCCTCCCGCGCCCACTTTTCGACCAGATGTGGTGGAACCATCGCTAAGGAGGTGAACGGACTTCCTTGACTGCGGACATGCATCGCTCCGAGCGAGATCAGCGTCTTGCCAGTACCACACTCCGCAACCACCATGGCGGTTCGCGCCCGCTGCCAGCGTTTGGCGACCCCCATAATCGCGATGGTCTGTGCAGGGAAAGGCGTTCGTAGCAGCCCTTCAATCCGAGGTGAAACTGAATCGTCGAATTGGTGGAGCGCCGGATACTCCTGCAGAATGCGCTCTCCCAAAAGATTCGCGTGAGCTCTCATGTAGTCGTAGATTGTGGACAGTTCTGGCATGGAAGTCCTCTGGTACGGGGACGGATTTGCGGAAGAGAACGAGAACAAAGCGAAGGAGAGAACAGAGAAGATGGGTGATGCGGAAACCTAGTTGGCCGGCAGAAAGAGGTCTTCGAGACTCAAGCTCGGCCAGCGGATCGAACCGGTTTCAGCTGGAAGACTGACGGCTCCACTCTCCACGCCCCAACTGAGCCAGGAAAGAAATTGTTCCTTCTCGCCTTTGACCAGCACAGGGGCACATCCGATACCGAGAGCACGGATGATCGCCTGATGCGTTTCCAGTTCGCCGGCAAACCAGTCCGCCCAGTCCGGCATTCCCGGGATCCCGTGAATATGGGCGAGAGAGGCCCAAATGAATCGGTTTTCCGAGCTTGCCAGCAGGGTTCTTCCTGAGCCCGCCGATATCTTGCTGGAAGCGAACTCTTCCGACAACGCGATAAGGTGACGCAGTGGTTTTTTGCGCCCGGAGAGCTGTATCGAACCTTTGAAACACTGTGCGTTTCGTTCGAGACAAACTCGAATTGGCTGTACACCCGGCCCTTCCACCATGAATCTGTCTCCCAGGGAGATCGCCGCGCTGACCGCCGCAACCTGCGTGTCCCCTCCAATCACGGAAATGAGATGGGCTTTCGCCTGTCGCGGTGGATCAGGCAAAACTTCTCCTATGAAGCGATCCAAGCGCAGCTTGATGCTGGTTGTCGTCTTCTCCGTGCTCTTCACATAGGTCAGCCAACCGAATCGAAGGTGTGCGTTTTTCATTCGGACTCCTTCTTTTCGTGAGTGAGAACCTGGGTCTTTCCATTGGCAAAGACCAGGGTCAGCTCATGCGAGAACCTTTCCCGGTCGTGCAGGATTTTGGTTCCGTCCTCTTCCTCTTCTTCCCAGTGGTCAGTGAACTTGACCGAGCGCCAATGGGCAATATGCCGGCCTTCACCCTCGCCAAATACGCCGTTGAGCATACCGGCAGTGCAGAGCAATCCGACATGGCCACCATGCAATGGTGTGAGCGGCCGGCCTTTGACGTCATTCACCTTGGGCAGAAGCACACGGGCCGCCTGACGGTATGCGGCTGATTCCAGCAACAAGTCTTCAACCTCATCCAAGGGGATACCCACATGGGTCAGCACGACCGGCTCGGAGGTTGGAACCTCGTACTGAGCTTCAGGATTGTCGCCCAGCGGCTCAAGGTCGCTCTTCGTTGCCAGCGCTTCGAGGTAGCGAACTCCATCCAACAAGACAGCATCGGAAACCTTGGAATGCCGTTTGCGGCGTGTTCCGAGCACTACGATCTGCTTGTATTGCAGGCAAGACGGCTCGGTAAGCCTGAACACTCGCAAGTCCGTAAAATGTTCGCTTAGCAATCTTGCACATTTCGCCAATCGCACTTGCGGAATCACGAAAAGCAGCACGCCACCAGCCTTGAGCCAGCGATATGTGTGTTCCAGGAAGACCAATTCCAATCTCTGGTTGTTGCTCTCCCCGAATTCCCAATCGTACGGAGGATTCAGGTAGAGCAGGGACACGGCTTCCGCAGGGCACCGGACGTCCATGGCATTAGCCTGCAAAGTCTCGACTCCCAACGCTCTTGCTTGTTTGGTCCGATTGGCATCGATCTCAATGCCGTAGCGATGAGTGCTTACGCCATCGAGCAAGTGAGTGAATGCCACGCCATCTCCCACGCAGGGATCGAGTGCCGAGAACTCCGATGCGAAGGCAAGGCAATTCTTCAGCCGTGCGGCTTCCGCCACTGACAACGGGAAAAATCCCAGCTTGGTTTTTCCGTGTGGTCTCATCTCGCCATCCCGTTGAGCGCCTCTGCGACGAGGGCGGCAACTCCATCTGACTCGGGCAGCTCGCTCACGGCGATGAACGAGCAGAAACCGTTCACAGGCAACGGGCGCTCATCTTCAATTCGGTAGCCGCGCTCGATATGTTGTTGTTTTCGTTGCTCAAACAAGTCGGCTCTCGTGGTCACACGAATTCTCATTGCCATCCTCATTTCTCATCCATTGGCGATCAGTTCGAAGCGCGGGTTAGGTCGGAAAATTCGGGGTGAGCACTGCGTTGTCGGCCGGCAGGGCAGATCCATGAACACGTATGGCGAATCCCTCCACCCTGTCACAAGACGTCCTGCCATCCGGTCTTGCGTATTGAAACTAGCCAGGCATCGTGTCCCTGCTGCGTTGGGGACTTTGCTGGTTCTTGCTACCGGCGTACGCTGGAGATGGGAAAGGGATGCCGAAGGACCCCGAACTCAGTGCTCTATCAGGGATGGAACCTCACCGTGACGAGGAATCGCGTGGACTAGCTGCGTTTGAACAGCACCGCGGGCTGCTCTTCTCGATCGCCTACCGCATGCTGGGAAGCGTGGCCGATGCAGAGGATATGCTGCAGGAAGCTTTTATTCGTTGGCAGCGGACTTCTTCGGACGAGATCCGATCTCCCAGAGCTCTCCTGGTCACCATCGTCACTCGCCTGTGTATCAATTATCTCGAATCAGCTCGGGTACGACGGGAACAATACGTCGGCGAATGGCTTCCGGAGCCGCTGGTCACCGATCCAAAAAGCGATCCGGCGCAAGTTGTTCGTGTCGATGAATCACTTTCCATGGCCTTCCTTGTGTTGCTGGAAAGGCTCACGTCGACCGAGCGCGCAGTCTTTCTTCTTCGCGAGATCTTTGAGTACGAGTATTCCGAAGTTGCCGCGATCCTTGGCCAGAGCGAAGCCAACTGCAGGCAGATTCTGCGGCGAGCTCGGCTGCATGTCTCGGAGGTGCGACCGCGCTTCAAAGCGTCTCGTGAGGAACGCGACAATCTGCTCGAGCGCTTTCTGCTGGCGACCAGCCAGGGCGACATGGATGCGCTGTTTGACTTGCTCGCGAGTGATGTCGTGCTGCACTCCGATGGCGGCGGCAAGGCCCTGGCCGTTCCGAACCTAATCTCGGGCGCGGACAACGTTGCCCGTGGAATCCTAGGTAGCCTTGAAAAGCTCGTACCAAGGAACCTGCTGACTCGGATCGCCGTCATCAACGGGCAACCCGGCATCGTCAGCTACCGGAACGGGAAGCCATACTCAGTCCTGACTCTGGACACCGACGAAAGACGCATCCGGGCGATCTACGTCTTGACGAATCCTGAGAAGCTCGCTCACTTGCCAGACTTGCCGCACGTTCCGTGCTAGGTTTTTCCAGTCTTCTGTCACGCGTGGTGGGCCTACCCGGTCTAGTGTGGCAGGAGGTGGGAATCATGAAGGTATTTGTCATCGGCGCCAACGGCCACACGGGCACCCAAGTCATCGATCTTGCGCTTGCCAGAGGGCATGAAGTAACGGCGTTCGTACGCTCCCCTCAGAAGATCAAGATTCAACATCCGTTGCTGAAGGTTTTGCGGGGAGACCCGCACAATGTGGACGAGCTGGCTAGCGCGCTCAAGGGACAAGACGTTGTGGTGTCGGCGCTCGGTGTTCGTCCGCCCAAGGCGTTCCGTCCGCACACGCTGGTGCAGGAGTGTGCTGCGAGCACGGTCGCGGCCATGACGAAGGCGGGCGTGAAACGGCTGGTCCTGGTGTCAGTGGCGGTACTGTTTCCCGAGAAAGGCCTGCGTTTCGCCTTCTTCCGCCGGCTGCTCGCGCACATCATGCGTGATCTTGGGACGGCCGAGGAGATCGTGCGAGCTACGCCGCTCGAGTGGACCATTGCGCGTCCGCCGCGACTCACGAACAGATCTGACGAATCCTACCGCTCTCGGCGTGACGCGCTTCCGGAGAATGGTTTCTCGATGTCGTTTCGCGCCGTCGCTGCCTTCATGCTGGATACCGTGGAGCATCATACGCACGTGCGCGAGATCGTCGGCCTAGCAAGTTGAATGAGAGAAACCAATCCTCGTCAAAAGGCTTCTAGCTCGAGGTGTTGTGGTTTTCGTTTCTCAAACAAATTGGCTTTCATGGTCACACGAATCCCGATGGCCGTCTTCATTTCTCTTCATTGGCGATCAGTTGAAAATTCGCGGTAGGCGGCTTATCGAACACGGCTATTAATCTTGCTGTGTGAGCAAGCCTGCTTGCGGACTCTGAGGGGCTGGCTCTGGCTGGCTTTCCTTCGCTGGAACGAGCCTCTCCCAACGGATTGAAAATCTGCGGCAGGGCTGTCCCCCGTCAGAGAGCTCAAAAATGAGTTCACCGGAGACATAGAGCGCGACTGGCAGGGGAGTCACTGGGGTGTGGGCGCTTTCGACAGAAGGGGGAGGATTGTGCTCGATCATTGGCCTGATCCTCCTTGTTCTAGTGCTTTGCGCCGAATGCCCCTCGCTTGCACGAGTGTCAATTACAAACTCTGTGCCTCAAGCGATCGATCTCGTGCCGCGAGAGGCATGGCAGAATCCGCGGGCGATTTACGCCAGTTCGAAAATGGATTCCGGCTCGACCTGCGAAATTCGGTGATTAATTTCCGAATCGCCCCACGACGATGGAGCAGCGCCTCAACCAACCGAATCAGACTGTCTCGATCTCCTTCGTACCAGTCTTCGGGGATCTCAGCCGCACACCGGCAGATGGTATCCGCATCCATCTCTTCTGCTCTGGTCAGTGCTGGTTCGAATGCCTCCCATCCCGTGACACCCTCGTATACACAATTGTTCGCGTATACACCTCGGAGGGGATAGTCCGGGAAACTCCACTCGCTGCCGTTGAAGCAATAGCCCTGGTCAATAAAGGTTGCGGTGTATCGCTGCCTTCTCGGCGCTTTCGAGAAGATTACCTGCCGTCCATCGCTGTTGCACGTCCACTTATCCAGGACAAGGACCCGGGCGAAGTCGCTAAGATTACGAACACCCTGAAGCAGCTCACGCGGCAAGTAGTCGAGTGTCATTGCAGGACTCTCGCATCCCACGTATAGCGATCCCAATTGCTTGCCGCTCCGGCACGGAATCTTGGCGCCACACAGGCTGATTCGGAGGTCTTCTGTGTGTTCGATGAGCCACTCGGAGACCTCAATCACTTCCACCCGTGGCATTGGCAGACTAAGGGCCAGACCTAAGTTGGTGGCTAGCATCTCGTTCGCAAGCACTCGGATGTGTTGAGGATTATTTTGGAATTTGGTGACGTAACAGCAGCCGTCAGACGCCCTCAACAGGTGAGCCTGCGCTCCGCCCCGAAGCGGACGTAAGTGTTGGATTGCAGAGATGCAAGGGTTCACAAGCACCTCCGTTGCTGTTACTGGGACTCACACGTGCCTCTTGGGTTTTCAAGACGGATGGATTAGGAAGGCGGCGTTGACTAGGCGGATGGCGGTACACGAGACGTGTCGGTCAACCGGAGACGAGGCCAGGTAATCGCCTGGCTCGGTTGGGCAAGGAAGGATCTAAGTGGATCGGTTCCCTCACTCACTATCAGAGGGTAAGAATCATCCTTTAATAAGCAATTCCGCCATTAAAGGATAGCCGTCTATTCTTTAATACGCGAGTCTTTAATACGCGAGGATTCGCATGTGGGTGCCACGAGGCAGAAACCAACGACTAGCTCACGGTCGCGATGATCTTGCGCGCATCGAGATAGGACGCGACCGCCGTCGCGCTCCGCTCAGGATCCGCCAGCGCCACATAGCCGTCGTGTCGAACGAGATACACGGCATTGCGCCGCAACCCCGCTCGACGCATCTCCGACCGCCACGGAAAGACCCGCAGCGCCAATTTTCGCTGGTCACACAGGCCATGGATGTCGGGTGAGACATCGCCGTACACGTGGACCTGCCAGTCCAACGACGTCAGGGCCGCAAAGTTGTCCTTGTCGACGCCGTTCATCTTCGCCCTCACCCACGGCAAACGATCGCCCCCATGAACCATTCCCGCACGCCCCGCGCTCAAGCTGCTTCCTCGGTAGTTCACCGCGGTCTGTGAGACGGTGCGAAACATGTAGCGTCGCATCATCGGGATGGCGAAAAGTGGTCGGACCAAGAGCGGCACGGTGTGCAATCGTATAAGCCGCGCTATCGCCCCGGAGCTGGTCACGCCCGTGAAGGCCTGATCGGTAGTCGCGACCAGGCGACGGGCAAAGGCGATTCGTTCCGGCTCATAGCTCTCCAGAAGCGACGCATCAGCCCGCCCGTGCACGACAGCGGCAAGCTTCCAGGCAAGGTTCACCGCGTCGCCGATGCCGGTGTTCATGCCTTGCCCGCCTACGGGACTGTGGATGTGGGCAGCATCGCCGACCAGGAACGCGCGTCCCTTGCGAAAATGAGCGGCGACCCGATGGTGCACGCGGTAGGTAGAGAACCAGTTCACGCGCTTCACGTCGATGCGTATCCATTCGATCACGCGCTTACTCACATCGTTCCACGACAGGTTCTCGGGCTGTTGTGCCGCCTCCTCACGCACCGTGCCGATGAGCCGCGCGCGTCCCTCGCCCTTCAACGGGAAGACTGGGAATGAGCACCGTCGCACCCGGCAATGTAGGCAGCGTCGCACGTCTCCACGGCTCCCTCCCGAAGCCTCAGACGCACGTGGACACGATCCGCCGCATCCTCGAAGCTCAGGAGTTCCGTTTGACGCTCGACTTGGACGCCAACCTCGTCGAGGCGATCAATCAACATACGTTCGTGCTCGTCTTGCGGAAAGATCAGCGCATAAGGAAACGGGCTGAGTCCCGTGCCCATGTCGCCGAAGATGGCACGTGCCGCCTTCTTGCCAGTCACCCAGAGATTCACAGCGATCATCTTCCGTCCACGTGCGATGACCGTGTTAGCGAGGCCAACCTGGTTGTACAGCTCAAGCGTGCGTGCCTGCACGGCAAGCGCGCGCGACGTGGTCCCCGGTTCCGCCGTCTTGTCTACGATCCTCACGCGCACGCCCACCCGCGTCAGCCACACGGCCAGCACCAGGCCCGTCGGTCCTGCGCCAACGATGAGGACGTCAGTGTCGCGACTCGCCGATGCATTCATCGTCTAAACTCATTCCCAAACCGAGAGCTCGGGATCGAAAAATTAAAGTGCAGCACTTGCCAGCTTAGCCTATTCTCGAGAACGCACGAAGGGTCCACCGATGAGCGTGATGGATCTTCGGAATCGTCCGGTTCAAGACGCTGCCCATGCATCCATCGAGCGGGCTTAATTTGCGAGAGCCAATCTTGTGCGGTGGGTATTCGTCCCAAATCTTCCTTTAGATGTTGTTCCCCGATGTAACGTTCAAAGCGGTAGCACTCCGTATTCCAGGGTACGCCAGGCACTATTCTCTGGGGCGCAGTTGCTTGTGCCAGGCGAAGAGAAGCGCGCTCCCGATGATCATTAAACCAATGCATAGCCCAATCCAGATTCCCAGCGCGCCCAGACCGAAGCGGAAACACAGAACGTAGCCCAAAGGAAGTCCGATAAACCAATAGGCGATGAGATTCGCGAGCATCGGTGTGCGTGTATCGCCGCTACCGCGCAAAGCGCCGGTGGCCACCGTTTGCAAGCCGTCGAACAACTGAAAGGCTGCGGCCACCAGAAGAAGGGTTGCGCCCACACGAATCACCGCCGGATCGGGGGTAAACAGCCGCGCAATCTGCTTCGAAGCCGTGACGAATACAAGACCAGTGCAGGTCATAAACCCGGCGCCGAGCAACATGGCAGACCACCCGGCAAGGTGCGCCCTCGTTGGATCTCCTCTTCCCAATTGGTGTCCCACGCGAACCGCGGCCGCGGAACTTATTCCCAACGGGACCATGAACGTCAACGCCGCACAGTTCAGGGCAATTTCATGACCTGAAAGCGGAATTGGTCCGAGCTTGGCGCAAAGCGCGGTAGCCGCCGAAAACGCCCCGATCTCGAACAAAATCTGCGTGGCGGCAGGCGCGCCCAGAGCCAATAGGGCCCACACCCGTTTCAAGTCGATCCCAACGGTGCTCGTCCAACCAGCCAGGGTACGTTTGGACTCGACGGACACGAGCGTGATCAGCAATATCACGCCCATATAAATCCGGGCCGCGCAGGTCGACCAGCCGGAGCCGGTGATGCCCATGGCGGGAAAGCCAAGATGACCGTAGATCAAGGCCCAGTCCCCCACCAGATTCACTACGTTGGCAGAGATCAATGCAAACATGATGGGATTTACCACGTGCACGGCCTGCAAGTAACGTCGCAAAGCGAAATAACACAGTAGCGGTAGAGTGCCCCAATTCAGCGCCCGCAGAAATGGCTGCATTGGTTGAATTAGTTCCAAGCTGACTCCGAACCGCCGCATGAGCATGGGCCAGAACGACACGAGGAGCATAAGAATTGGAGTGAGGAGCAGAGCGAGAAGGAATCCATTCACGAGCGAGTTCCTGGCATCCCGGATGTCGTCACGTCCATGGGCTTGCGCCACGAAAGTGTCCATGCCAAGCAGGAGTCCGCCACCAAAGATCGCCACGCTGTTGTAGAGGCTCTGGCCCAAGCCGGTGGCTCCAATGGCGACCGCGCTGTTGGGCAGCCGCCCTACCATGATGGTGTCTACAACACCCATGCTCATCCATCCAATCTCGGCGAAGATTAGGGGCAAGGCGAGGCGCAGCGTCGGGCGGAACTCCTTTCGGAGAGACGTGAGAGAGGCGGGATGAACAGCGAGACTCATAGCTGAATACGACTATAAATTCCTTGCGAGTCGTTCCTTGCGAGGTGCCGATTGTTTTATCGTAGTTCCTTCTGCTGCCGCTTCGAGCGCAAGCACGATGTCATGCAAGGTTTGAAGATTGTCCACCCGGTCAATGGACTGCAACTTCAGGAAGCGGAGGAGCTGTGTCAGCGCTTCCGGCCCGACGCTATCTAGCGCCGCATCCAATCGGCGGAAACCCCGTTCCGCGGCTTGCATGTGTGTAAGCACTTGCTGTTGTAGTGTTGCATCTTGAATCTCACGCGGACTCCAGACTCTCGCGATCCGCTTCAACAGTCCCCGGTACATTCGCTTTCCCAGCGGGTCGGCCACGGCTTCGATCTGGAGGATTACTGCACTCGGGGCCGCCGAGACATGATCGGTGATGGGTTTGGCGTCCGCTAGAGGAGCAGGTTTCGGGGAGTTCCCTCTTTGCCGTGGCCGCAAGCCCTGACTCCAGCCCTCAGGAGTCGCCCATGCAGGTAGGGCGGGAACCGTCTTCGGCCGCTTGCGCTCATCCAGGTCCACCCACGTCCCGGCATGATAATAAAGATAGCGGCCCAGCCCAAAACAGACGCAGGCGCGCTTGAACGCCTGTGCTTCGGCACTCGTGACGGCGTTCGGGTCATCGGCCCATTCCTCGCCTGTCGCCGAATGCAAGCCCAAACCGAAGATCATCAGCTCACAGGTGACGAACACTTTCGCGACCGTCTTCTGGTCGTTGGTTCGCTCGAAGTTGGCGCTAGTATGCACCGCGTATTTCCGCGTCCAGCCGGCGGGGCTGAACAATGAATTAAGACGATCGGTGTACGCCCGCTGATCCGCGTAAGGAACCACCTGACCGCGCGGTTTGCCAGCCTTGGTGATGTTAGTGACCCGCCATTCGATGACGCGCGGATCAAGAGGCACTTCGAGCGCCGCAATGAGCTCCCTGATCTGCTCGGGAGAGAATTGCGGACTGGGGGGCAGACTCGTCGCAGCAAGCGGCTCAAACGTGTTCGCGAGGCCGGCTGCGCCATTCGTTGCAGAGCCATTCGCTCGACCATTTGGCTTGCTCATAGAAATTCTCCTTCAATTGACTACGGGCGAGGGCTGAGGAAAGGCCGAAGTGCAAGATTCGAAGAGCGGGCATAGGCTAGGTCTGAAAGGGATGTCGTCGTCTACGATTTCGCCTGGCCCAACTTCGCCGGATTCTGTTTCTTCTGCGTTGTGGGATGCCGGTTTGGCGCCGTTTCCGTTCTCCCGCGATCCTAGGAGTACCAGGTCGCGGGCCACAATCTCCGTCCGGTACTTCTTCTCGCCGCTGTGTCGGTCGTCCCAACTGGAGGTTTGAATCTTCCCTTCGACATAGACCTTCGAGCCCTTGGACACAAACTCCCCAACGATTTCAGCGAGCCGCTGCCAGGCGACGATGTTGTGCCATTCAGTGCGTTTCTGGAATTCACCGTTCTTATCTTTAAAGCGCTCGTTGGTCGCCAGGCTGAACTTTCCAACCGGGATACCGCTCGGTGTGTACTTGACTTCTGGATCCTGGCCAACGTTTCCGACGAGGATGACTTTGTTTACGCTTCTCGGCATTTCAGCCCCCTGTGACTTGAAGATGTGTGCCGCACAAAGAAACAACGAACACACCCAACGAACAAGCCCTACGAACACCCAGCGGGAGACCAACAGGTGATTAGAAAGAGACCTTGCGGCCGAATCGCAATTCGCAAGGGAACGCCTGGGATGGAGTTGGAAGATGTTCCAGACAAGGTCTAGCTAGGGGGAACAGCTTGGGAAAGTTCCAGGACGGAGAAACCCGCCTCTATTGCGGCCTTGGATAATCGTTGATCTGCACAGACAAAGTCTCTCTTCGCCGGACGCTGTTGGCACCAGGTCAGAGCCGCGGCGAGTTGTAAGCTATCAGCCGCTCGCAGTTCGTGAGCATCCAAGAGGCGACTGGCCAGATCGCGAACATGATCCCCTGGAAGGATCTCTCTCCAACCGCGAGTCAGCAGATCGAGACGAGACAGAGCTCCTTGTCTCTCAGCATCCTTCAGTTTGCCCAAGCGATGCAGTCGTGCGATTGCGCTGTGAACTTCAATCGGGCTCCCCCACCACACTACCGGCAAGAATTTCCGCAATTGAGACTGGGCCTGCCGACTGGTCGCCTCGTGCACGCATAAGGGCACTATTGCGCTTGCGTCCCAAAAAGCCGCATGTTTGCTCATAGTGATTCTTCTCGATCATCGAGGATTGCCTGAGTTCCTTCGCCCGCGCTGACTTTTCCAGTCGGAATTCGTAGCAGTTCCTCGATCTTGACGGGAGCTTTGGGTAGCCGCATCTTTCCGGCAGCGACCAGCAGTAGTTCCTCTTCGCTACCCTCGCCCGCAGAGAAAGGACCCAGCTTGGCCACAGGCAGGTTCCGGTCCCGTATAACGATTTCCTCACCGCCCTTGGCAAACCTAAGATATTTGCTCAGCCGGTTCTTGAGTTCCGCAACATTGACGCTTCGCATTCTAGTATTCTCCGTTCATGGCTATTATAGCCATGAGGCCCGCCATCGGAAATAGGGGCTATTCGGGGGATATTCCGTTTCTTCGCGATGGGATTGCCCCGCGAGTGATTGCGCTGATCGGCCCTTGTCGGGGGCCGGGATTTCGCATCTCCAGCGACCTCCAGCGTCAATCACTCGCGCGACAATCTTCCCGGCGGAAACTCCGCACGGTTTGGAGTTTTTCTTATGTTTCACTTGGAAGAGGAAGATGAACAGCACAGCAGTGGTTAGGAATCGGTCCGTGAGCCTTTGAGAGCTAGACGTGCCTCAATGTTTTCCCGGCTTGGCTGGTCTCCGAAATAGCAGAGACCCACTAGTTCCTCGCCGGCCTCGGCGACTAGGCGGACTAGCTGATCAGGATCGATCGAATAGACCGGACGCGACGGGCCGGCGCGGAACTCAAAGCGTGCGCCAGCGTCGCAAGGATCGTTAGGAAATTGAATGTCAATATGATGTTTCCGCCGCCCCAGTTCGAGAAGGAAACAGGGAACCACCACATTTGAGATCTGTACGATTTCCTCCACGCTTACTTTTTCAACCGGGATCCCTCTTAGCCTGGCAAAGACTTCAGAGATCAGACGAGCCCTGGTGCGCTCGCCCCACGAGTCCGGCTGCACCGCGAGCTCGAGGATCTGCTCATGCAGCGGGGCCATGAATCGGGCGAAACCTACCTGCCGCAGGTCTCCAGCGAAATCAGTCGCGCTGTCCAGCAGGTGTTCACATTGTGCAAAGACTCGCGCCGCCTCATCCGGTCCGATGCGGGGGATTTTCTGTTTTTTCCATCCGCGATTTCCGGATGTGATATCAGGCATCTTGGTCCCTCTTTCCCGGCGTCCTGGGCGTTCCAGGTTGTGCGGCTACGAGAGCTGCCCGATCTGTGGACGGCACATTATAACGGACGACAGCTTTGTGGATTTTGTGGACTGTGCTCCAATCCCGACAAGCCAAGACCGGCGACGCGGAAAGACTGGCAGGATGAGCGAAACAGATGTAGTTAACTCCCAGACAGGATTTCGTCGCACCTTTCTTCCAGCAATCGTGCCAGGAGCTCCGAATCGTGGGCGGCATCTACGGGTCGCGACACAAAGCGGAATGAAGCGCCGTTTTCAGCCAGAAGGAGGCGGCAGGGTCGGCAAGAACCTCATCAATGCTGGGCAGGTCGTTTGTAGGACCGTCGCACATCGAAGACGCCTCACGCCGCTCCGACCGCAGCTGCATCGATAGTCGCGCTCCGTTCGTCGCTTGCACCAAAAGCGTTGGGATTCTCCTTCTGGTTTGGGGCAATCAGTCTAGGTTCGAGCAAATGACAGTGACGACAGCCGAGGCAGCACACCGCAGATGTGATTCGGGTCGCAGCATCTTGGAATTGGTTTGGCAACACCGCACGTTCCCCCGCCCGTGTGTAGAAAACCGGACAGACGGCGCCACAGAACGAGACATCCTTTCCCCACAGCTCCATCTCCAGGCTGCCCCTGCGGCCATAAAAGAGGATCGAGCTTTCGAGCCGTGGCCTCTGGCCTTCCCCGGATTTTGCCAGTTGGTGCCGGGTAATGAGTAGATCGTAGGTCCGCTCGATCCGAAGCATTTCCACCCGGATCAGTACGGGCGCGACCACGATCGCGTGCACGCCGTTTACGCCAATGCTGTCCACGCGCTGCAGCCAGGGCAACCCGCTGCCATGTTCATCCACAAAGCTCGCATACGCGCCCACCTCTGCGACCGCGCCGCCTGATTCGACTCCACGAAGGACGTATTTCTTTGCCAGGTGCTGATGCTCGATTGATACCGAAGGCTGGCAGTAGATGCCGGCAGTTCTCAGACACTTCAGCGTGATCGATGGTAGCCGCAGTCCTTGTCGCGCTAGGACCTCGGTGTCCGCCCGCCTATTGTGCGTCGTGAGTAGAGATTCCATATTCAACCGGCCTCCTGACTCGGATCGGGTGTCCCAGGGCCGCTCGTATCATCTCTTTGGTGCACCCGGCCCAGCACTTGTACTTGCGCGAATCCGAAACTGAAATGGCCAAATTGTCACCGCTGCGGTCACGTCCTTGTTCTGCGCATGAGGGACAACGTGCCCAGTAGTTCCTGCCACGCTTGGACGTTGTTCCAACGTAATCGAGAATGCGAAATTGCGGGCGCGCGGGGTCGTATTGCGGCAACTCAACTCTTGGCTTCGGACGAAACTCTTCCGGCATTTCGAGTCCATGAATGAATCCATCCATTTCCGTCTCTGTGATCTTTCGCAGGCGTGCCAAATAGTCGAGTTGCACTTCGAGCCGATAGTCTGCGCCATAGAACCAGTAGCGCCTTCCAGTAGCACGATGGATCCCAAGCGGCCCGCGGATAGCATTGCCGAACTCGTCGGGGCCGAGTTGATCCTGACGCGGAAATACCTCGACGCCCTCCGCCATGCCGCAGCCACCCTTTACCGGAACTTTCAAGCGACGGGCTAGATTGTAGATGTAGATCCGACAGTGCCTTGCAAGCAATGGCTGGTCCGCGAAGATCCAGAGGTGAGCACCGCGACGAGATTTTTCGAGTGCAGCCTCGACTCCATCCTGACCCAGCTCCCATTGCAACTTCAGAAGATCCTCCAGCGCATTCTCATAGTCAGCGTCAATTGCCACCCACTTGGAGCGCTGGGTCGTCGGATTCAGCGCGTAGACGCCAATGGTGCACCGACCGTTTAAATGCTCGCGAATGGTCTGGAGCGATAGCCGACGACCATGCTTCGGGCGATAGTAGTAGTGCTTCCCGTTCGTGCCCGGTTTGTGCGACTGCAGTGTGTAGGCGAGCCGATTTACGAACAAGGCAAAATACCGCTCTGCCATTTCCGCGTTCGCCTGGCCCACTCCTTTCATAAAGTCCCCTCTCTCAGACTTGCAGTTGATGTCTCGATATGCGTGCGCGTGCTGCGAATGCACCTTACGCCAACGCAGGTTTTCCCATGGCCTTCCGAAGAAGTGCCGGATGAGCCGTCCATGAGACAAGGTTGTACTCAGTGACAAGCTCATCGAATTCGGTCGTGGTTAGGCTGTCGTCGCGTCCTTCGTCGAAGACCACAAAGTAGAAAATTTGCAGCTCGCGGTCGTATAAGTAAATGCCACCAGACGCCGGATCGTCGGGCACGCTCTGCAGCAACAAGACGCCCTTTGGCATTTCAATCCAGCGAGAAGCCAGCGCCTCTCCGAGGGTGACAAAGACTTTCATCACGTGTTCGACATTGGCCTCCTTGCGGAGGCCAATTTCCTCTGCCGTAAACAACGGTTCAAAACTCACTGCTCCTCTGCTTTGAGACATGATGTGTTCCTCCTTCTTTGTCTTGACCTGCTCCGATGTCCACGAACAAGCGCTTTAGGAGCGACAGAAACGAAGTGCACTCCTTCGGTCGCGTTCCGCACTTGAAGACCGGACAAAGAAGCCGCCCTTATCGGCGAGTGAGGTCCCGATCCGGGATCAAATGGAACCCAACAACGACACGTGCCAAATGACTTAGGGGACAACGACGAAGCCGGCGACTCACAGATATTCAGGTCAGAGTTGCCGTGCAGATTCGAACACCGGTGTTCGAGTGAAGGCGTCAAGTGTTCGTCGACATGAAGCTGGGACTCGTGATCCGACGACCGTACCAGTGTCAATCCGCACGCCGATACACTTGCAGATCGAGCGCACAAGGGTGAGCATGAGTGAGTGCAGTATCCTGCGTAGATTCTGATCTCAGCCGGATCGTAACGGTCATCAATCGTGTGCGAATAATGCTGATCGGGGAAAGCACGATCCACAAGGAACCATGAAATAAACCACCACCTACAGCCAAACCGCGGAACTGGGATAGCATGCCGGGAGCTGAGTCCAACCTTATAAGACTGCTTCAACGCACCGGAATACGGACGTTCTGACGAAGTAAGATACAGGGGGGAGTCAGAACGCAAGTCGAGGAATGGAGCCATGTTATCGAACCTCCGAAAAGGGCATACCTACGGCGTCAAGACGGGCTAAAGACTGCGAGAAAACGGCAATGACGAGGCAAAGAGAAGGCAATCCCGAGGTGATCGATTGAAGCTTCATTGCAGCAGCTCCCGGAATCTGGTCCCGGGGCCGTTCCCGCGGACGAAGACCCTGGTTTCAAGAAGTGTCTGCGTGAAATCCTTGGCGTTGGCAAATGCCAGTTTCTTGGGCACTGATTCCAACTCATGTACGAGATGAACTAACACTTCCATTCCAGATGTCAAATACAAGATGCAGGCGATTTGGCGCTCAGCTTGAAGTGCGGCTCGGACACGTTCATATTGTTTGGAGCTCTTTAGAGTGCGCTCATATTCCAGCGCGAAGCGTGCTCTGACATCTCCGACCCATACGTCGACTATGGCGTCGTAGTCCTTCTCGTAGGGAGACCGCGAAATCGTATTGAAGGAAGCAATCTCCACTTCCGATTGCCAACTGGCAAGCTGGTTCTTGTGCGCCAGGGCGATATGGATTGCGTTCAATTCGAGCGCATGAAACACCTGAGAAGCGTGAGGAAGGTGCTGGGTATTCGAGTGTAGGACGTTGGTGAACTGGCCATGATGTTCGAGCAGGATAAGGCCTTCTCTGGTGATCCGATACACCGCCGACCCTGCACAAAAGACGCCGCTACAGATGCTGATGTGACCCGACTTAATCAGCCGTCTGACCCGCCAGTTAAAGCTGTCTCGGGAACGATCCGAGCCACCAAACTTCATCAACTCAAACAACTGCTTATGGCTGACAAACCGCGAATTGCGCACCTGGCGCAACAGAGGAATGTCGCGTTCCGAGTTGATAACCAAACCGCCCTTGGCGTAGCGCATAAGAGGTAACTCTCAGTCGATAACGTTTTGTTCAAGCAAGTCCAGTGACGCGCCGTGCCGCAGATTTGGCGCAACCTTGAGCTGCCAGATGCCGAGGGTGCTTCTGACCCAATCGCCGGACTTCATGAGCAACATTGCTTCCTGTTTTTCACCAATCTGGCTCACAGCGATAGCAGTCGGAGACTCTGATTTCCCGTCAGAACCTTCGAAGCTAAGCGCGCCGAACCTACGGCTCGATACAACCAAAAGGAAGTAATCGGGTCGGCACGATTTTGCGACTTTTCGTCGAAACAACACACGATTGCCGCCGCGCGCAAAGACGAGATCGGTGCATTCAAAAACCTCTCCGACGGCGCGGCTGGGGAACTGTGGGTTAAAGTCTCCGACGCCGTTGAATCGGATCAAGCCAGGAACGATCCAGTAGCGCCTCATCTTACTTCCGCAGCGCACACCCGTGGAATTGAAGTACGCCGCATGTTTCGTGTACCGGTAACGGTCGTGCGGATCATGGCCGTACCGCGCCCACCAGTTACTGCCGAATTCCAGGATCTTGACCAACATCATTGAGGTACTCCATCAGTTCGCGATTAATGTCTTTTACAGCGCGAATGCGATCTGCCACTGGAAGCCCGGAAACAGTTCGAAGCCTTTCGACAATGGACGGTGGGATGTCCATCTTGTTCTGGGAAAAGTACTGGCAGAGATCGGCAAGGCGCGAGCTTTCTTCTGCCAGGTCCTTCTGCTCAGCAGGCAACGAATTCAGCCATTGTTCATACTCGCCACGGTCTTCAAGTGGGCCCAACTCGCCGCCCGGCTCGAACTTGTCGAGTGCGCCGGATTTCTGCTTCGACCGGTTCTCCTTTTCGTCTTTCGGCATCTCTTTGCTAACTCCTTTTCTGTGTGCCGAGCTATGCACCTTTCAGACTGCGGTTCTTCTGTTGTTCGTCCTGGAGCCGCCGTTCTGACTCGTTCAGCTGACGGCGCAAAAGCTTGGCCTCATCCTGCGACCGGCCCAGCTGTTGCTCCAGCGAATTGACCTTCATGATCAGGTCTCCGTCTGGTTTGAAGAGTCCAATCTGATTGGCGGGCGCTGTTGCGCTCGCTGCCCGCGCCGCGCGGCCGGGTGCCGATGTGGCAGTGCTGCTCTTTGTTGATGCTACTTGGCTGGCCTGTATGCTCGATGCTCGACTGGGAACGGTTTCGACCGCAGGGCGATCTTGCGCCTCTCCCGGTGGCGCTTGCGAACGGAGCGCGGATTCTCTCAGCGCACTCAACGCTTCCATCAAGCCGCGATTCCTATTTGTAGCCTCCTCTACTTGGGCATTTGCTCGGGAAAGGGCGTGCTCGTATTCTGCTAGCACCTCCGCCGCAGTCCACTCCCGGCAGGTTTGCACTCTGTGCTGATACACAATGATGACGAACAGGCACGCCAGCAGTCCTAATGCAACCAAGTTCGACCAGAAGTAGCCGCTCCTAACGGTTTCTTCGAGCAGCACTTTGCGGCCCTCATCAAGACACTGCCCGTAGTCTTTGTCGGCCGGGTTGATCCGCTTCAGGGCGAAATCGACGAAGCCATCCTTCTGTCTTGGAGACTGCGCTTGAACGGCCGGATCGTAGCCCGAACGGCGCGACTGGGGGAAGCAACGGAACGGCAGCATGGCCAACAAGAGGCCGGCAACGACAATCCGGCATGGACGGCTCACATCCATGTCAAACGTCCAGTGCGCGTGGCTAAGCGGCCATTGCGACGAACAACTTCGGGATCTTTGAAGCGCAGGTTCGCGCCTTCAATGTGAGAGACTGCGTGGAGCCTGGGATAAATTCTCGGCTCAAGTCCCGGGAACCGGTATTGGCGCGGCACCCGAACATGCAGATGGGAATGGAGTGTTCCGAGTCGGTTGTCGGTCATCAGGATTTCCATCTGGCCGACTGGCAGATTTTTGATGTGCTCGTCCTGCGCTCGGGTATCCTTGATATCGGTTTCACTGCCAAATCCAACGGGCTCGTACTTGTCCTCAAACACCCCTGTGCGCTGGACGGTCAACGTGCGCCGCTTCTGCGGAACGCGTGCCGATGCTTTTAGGAAGTACTGCGCCGTCTCCTCGTCCTTGGTGCGCAATAGCATGTTCGTATTCGGCGCCGAGGATACGTCGTCTCTGAAGCCGCGGCCTACCGTCAGAAGCTGCGGCAGTGCCTGCAGGGCAAATAGGAACGCGGTCTTGGTGCCGCGCGCCGTCTGCAGGATCTGGGCAAAGTTCGAATAAGCAAATGGCGCAAACTCGTCGAGGATGACGCTGACCATCGGCCGGTTCTCGCGCCGGCGCTCCTGCTCGTTCTCGTAACGCTTGCCAATCATCAGTTGCATGTTCTGTAGCAGCATCCGGCCAAGGGCCGTGACCGCTTTTGAGTTCTTGTTGGTATTCAGCGACACGAAAAGGATCAACTCTTTGTCGATGACTTCGTCAAGCGAAAGCAGGTCGCGGTACGCCCCGGTTACAACCGAGAGGTCATCCTCCAGGAAAGTCATCAGTTCATTCAGGAGTCCCTGAATCTTCGGCACACGGTCGCGATCTTCAAACGACTGCTGCAGGTTGCGAACGGACATCTCAAAGTTCAAACGTCGCTGATTGCTGGTTCCTGCTTGAGTCTGAAGACAACTACGGGCAAGCGCGATTTGCTCTCTCAAGACCTGCTGGTCGAGCGCCAGTACCAGAACGTCATGGATATTGAACCGCTTGCCCGTGTGCGCCAATACGCGCACGAGATCGCTCAGATACGTGGCCTGATGACCGTGGAAGAAATCCTGCTTCAAATCGAATGATTCAAAGACGAAGTTGGCATGCTCCTGATACAGGCCACTCTCGCTGAAGAAGGGGTTGTAGCGCACCGAGATATCCGGTTGCGATGGGCTGAGCACTCTCAACTGGTGCATCCGGCCTGCGGCTTCGATGGCTGGGAGAAGATCGGAGAGAAACTCCTGGTCTCCCTTGCCATCAAAGATCAACATAGGAATACGGTGCTGGTCTTCAGGAGGTCCGAGTACTCGGAATATATCTTGGGTAATGATGTTCTTCAGAAGCGTGGTCTTCCCGGAACCCGTTGCCCCGAAAACCACCGACTGCATCACCCGCGTCGCATCCGGCCAGAACCAGGGCTTGCCATGCACGTCGTAGCCGAGGACGATCGCGTTCTGAGCGAATGCCGCCTTGACCGCCGCATGGTCCTTCGCTTGGCCTATAAATAAAGGAGGATGAGGCCAGTTTACCTCCCGCCGACGCCGCAAAGTGAGCAGATACCAGGCGAGGGAGACGCCCGCAACTAATGCGAAGAATGCATAGAGGCAACCTTCCACCAAGTGGGCCGAGCGCACGTGAAAACGGCTTACCAGGATGTATGAACTGCCGGCGAGCAAGAAGACTGTAACAACGGCGAGGGCGACAGCAACGCTTTCTTCTTGCTTCTGATGGAAGGCGCGGCGGCCGAACTGATAGTCGTTTTCTGGGGTCATGACTGAACCAGGCTGAAAAACAGGAATGTGCCGCAGACAAGAGCAAACATGATTGCCAGAAGCAACAGAATCGGATTCACGCGGAAACGGCCGTGCTCGTCTCGCGGTTTCAGGGGGGCCTCTACGTGTCGGACCAATACATCGCAAAGTCGCTCGCTCGGGTTCTGCACGTAGAAGTTAACGACCCGGTCATGCATCTCGTCGCGTTGTGTATTTGCTTCCATCTCAGAGCACGGCCGTCGCTTTCACATAGCCGTCAAACACCAGTTGCACAACTGCAGGTGTCTTTAGCTCTTGCCGGACGGCGACAACTCCTTGCGTACTTTCTCCCGGTTGAAGATCCACGGACACGCTCTCGGTATGAGCCACGCGCAGAGGGAGTTCGTGAGTATTGCCGAGCTCTTGGAATGCCGCTTGGTTGAGCTGAGTTCGCACTAGGCTGGACACGGAAATGGACGGGGCATCCGTCTGTAATAAGTAGGCCTCGGGCGCATTGACGTGATAGGGGCGCCGACTGTCATTCTCGATGGTGTAATGGAGGTAGACAGTAGTCCCGGTACGAAACACCTGCTCAATGCGTACGTTGACCTTTTTTTTCGCCGTACGCTTGCCGGCTTGGTTGATATTCTCGGCTCCTAGCAAGGCGCGGGTCAGCATCATGTCGACGAACTGATCCGTCTGGATACTCACAAGCGGCTTTGGAGCCGGAGCTGGTTGCGCATCATCGATCGCAAAATTCATAGTAGTTACCTCTTGGGTGGTTTCGAGTTCATAGGCGAAGCGCCGTGACGTTGTCCAAACGAACAGATCCGTCGCGGCTCCCGATTTCATGGGCTTAACGAAGACCTTGTTCGACTCTCGCTCGATCTGAAACGCTGAGCTGCCGGCAGCTGCCATTGTGACCGGCTCGTGAAACTCCAGAACCGTCAGGTGGTTCAGGGCGGTTGCAACGTGGACGACGCCATTTGGGCTAGGAGTGCCTGACTGCTGGGATACCGCGGCTATGGCACAAAAACTAGATACGACGATGAGCGAAAGAGATCTTTTCATAATTCCTTCTTAAGTACGAGCGGAACCCTTGCGGATCCCGCTCGTAGTAGTTGCTGCCTCACATCACCCAGGACACATCAGTCGCATCGTCATCCGTGAAAGTGCTGGGAAGAAACTCCACAGCATCGTCGGCGATCGCGGCCGCTATCGCGGGTTCGGCCGCAACGCCTGTTTCACAGGATGATTCGCTTGATGTACTTGTTTGGGTCTGTTCGGGTTTGTCGTCGTCGAGGAGAACCTTTCCATCCCTGTACTTGAACAAGAATGTGTGCTTCTGCCCTCCTCCCTTCAGTGGATCAACCAGGAAAGTTCGGCCGGAAGAGTCGGTACGAACGAGTCCTTCGTAGAGCCGCGGAACCTGCACGCGAACTGGCTTGCCTCCCGTGCGCTCCGCAAGCTTCAGGATCAGTTCCTGAGGAAAGGAAAGAAAGAGAATCGAGCCGCTTGAGCGCTCACCGTTGCACACCACGCGGTTCAGCGCCTGCAGCCAGCCCATACGGTTCTCTGCCTTGTTCTGCGCCCAGATACGGATGTAGGCCAAGACGGCCTTCATCTCATATTTGCCACGTTCCTCGTCACAACGGCATGCGCCATGTGCCTGGTTCATGGCAAACAGCTTCTGTCGCCGCAGTTCCTTGTCGGAACTCTGACGTACCGTGTCCCATTCGGCCTTTGTCTTCTCTAGTTCTTGTTTGAATTGTTCTCGCCTCTCGGCGATCTTGCCGACCATCGCTGCATAGACCCGATTGATGAAACGGCAGTCTTCGAGCATCTCGCGGGTGACCTGTTCGCCCACCACGAGCGCCTTGAATGCCTCAATCGGCGCCTTGTTGATCAGCAAGTCTTCGATCTGCTTGCGAACATGGTTATAGAGGTGGCCGACACGGTCGGTCTTCTCCACCTCCACATGCAGTGGTAAATCAGAACACCGGTGTTCGTTCTTGTAACGAAGCCAAGGCGCCTGACGTATCTGCTGGCGTATTTCGGCGACCAGTTTGAGATCGGGCTGGACCTGCCACTTGAGGCTGTCGAGCGCGTTCTGAAGTTCCTTGGCCAATTGCGCGGCCAGCCCGTCCTGGCCTACTGCGCGGCATGAGGTCATCAAGTCGGTGATCGAGCCGATGTGATTTCCTCGGGCCTTCATGGCCACGTGCTCCAGATTGAACCAGGGGTCGCGGGCCTTGTTGGCCTTGTTTTTCCCCTGTTGCTGTCCGAGGCCTCTGGAAAACCGATCCTTTACAAACCGCGGGAACCGGTCTTCTTCGACCACACAAATCCAGTCGAAATCAAAGTCGCCGCCGTTCTTCTTTGCCGTCTCGGAATGGAGAACATACGTGCCCTCGAATCGCAGCTGCTGCGTAACCAAGTTACGAAGCTCTGTCTCGATCAGAGCGCACTCCTGGCGGCAAAGATCCTTATCGAGCTTCGCGATGATCTCCTCGTCGGAGAGGTTTACGAAGGGGAGAAGATCGTCAACCATGCGAATGGGGTAGCGGACACACAAGCCGTGTTTCGAAGCCAGTGCGACGATGGCCTTGTGCTCGGCAATCCAATCGGATCCGCAAAACACTTCGCCATCTTTAAGGAAGAGATAACCGTCGTCCATCAAAGCAAATGCAGGAAGACGAAAACCTCCGCCAGTCGCTGCCTTAAACGCCCAGCGCGCAAGCAGTTTGTTGAGTTGATTGTTAACGTAAGGATGACGGACGATTTCGCCGCTGGCATCGGCCAAGAGCAGTCCTTCAACGACCCGGAATTCTTCGTTGGTGTCCTGCTCAATTCCATCCGTTAAAGATCTATCCGGATGGTGGCCGAGGATTTCGAGGAGATCCTCGTAGCGGCCCTCGCCTACCGCCTCACTCAGCTTGGCCACCTGCTTCATGGCCTGTGGTAAAATTTCCAACTGAATTGAGTCTTCAGGTGCATGTTCGATGAGCGTGTAGCTGGACTCAAACTCGAGCTGGCGGGAGACTTCGCGGATTCCAACTGCAACGTTGCCCGCGAATCTTCTGCCCGGCCCGAAGATCGAATACATTACCGCCGGTGTCTTCAGCCCTGGTTTGACCGCGCTGTCCGGCAGAACAAAATCTGCTTCCAGCGCGTCGGCAACATCATCTTCCATGATTTTGAATGCGCCTTTTGCTTGGGTATCAGCGAAGGCCATGCGGAACTGATAGAACCGCCCTTCCGCAAGACGTTTCCGGGCAACTTCCCGTTTCGCGTCCTCGATAAGAGCTGATTGTTGCTGCTCGTCCAGGTCTTCGTCGCTTACCTTTCCAGGCCGTTCGCGCCGAAGCCGTTCTACCTGGATCAAGAGGATTTCGCGGTCATGTTTTTCTTTGAGACGCTGGAACACCGATCGTCTCATCCAGCCACGGCAGTCATTGGTTCCCAGCTTCCGATCGGGGACGACGAGCACACGTGCCTCGGGTTCCTCCATCATCACCTTGCAGGGCGAGACGAGGACCCCGAAATAGACAATCGCCGCCTGCGGCCAGTGCTGAAACCGCTCGGCGATGGCCCGGCTGTGCTCCTGGTCCACAAAGTAGAACTTGCCCTTCTTTGCAGAGCCGCTTGCCCCGACCAATTTGTAGTGAATCCCGTTCCAAACAAGCCGGGCGAGTGCGTTCTCGACCTGTGATTCTTCGTAATCGTCGAGAGGCTCAGCCGGCACGTTGACGCTCGCCACCTTGATTCCGGGATAGAGCACGCTGAGCAGCGTGTTCTGGAGTGGATCAAGATCGTGCAACCGCGGCGTGACCCGTCCGTTGCGGTCGATCTCAAGGTTCTGCAGCTGATCGGCCGGGATTCTGTACTTGTTCGTCTTGGTATTCTTCGTCATTTTTATT
>WNFG01002111.1_pt1 | contig 32395 bp, 29 predicted proteins | sample 5400431 | NCBI WGS metagenome assembly WNFG01 (sample SAMN13153346, study PRJNA577476) | soil metagenome | isolation source: 120 cm saprolite under Douglas fir tree site 2 hole 3 replicate 2 | place: USA:California | collected 2015-04-18 | reverse complement strand
AGCAGAACATCCCGGCCTTCATCGAAAAGGTGAAAAAGGGCGAGGGCGTGAAGCTGATGGGCTTCGGCCACCGCGTCTACAAGAATTTCGACCCGCGCGCCACGATCATCAAGAAGGCGGCGTACGGCGTCTTCGAGGTTACGGGCATGAACCCGCTGCTCGATATCGCCATTGAGCTGGAGCGGATCGCGCTCGCGGATGAGTACTTCGTCAAGCGCAAGCTGTATCCGAACGTCGATTTCTACTCGGGACTCATCTACCAGGCCATGAAGTTTCCGATGGATATGTTCCCGGTCCTCTTCGCCATCCCGCGTGTTTCCGGCTGGCTGGCGCAGTGGTGCGAGATGCTCAACGATCCCGATCAGAAGATTGCCCGCCCCAGGCAGATCTTTACGGGATCGCAAAAGCGGGACTACAAAGAGATCGGGCAGCGGTAAGCTGGCTCGTCTCATCCTGCCGGTGAGCGTAGCGAACCATGGCAGGATCTCCGGTGATACCGCGCGGGCACCGGCAATGGCCGCAGCCCATGCAATGCCACCGGAGATCCTGCCAGTTTCGCTGCGCTCAACGGCAGGATTGGGTTGAGGGCGCAGGAATGGCAGCAGCCCTTCCTCCGTTCACATGCACGCCGGTACCCGGAAAGGTTTCACCTTGAACACTTCCAGGTACATTTTCTTCGCCCTGCTTCTCGTCGTCGTTTCAGTTCCTCTCGCCGCGCAGATCAATGACACCTATGTCATCCCGGCCTCGGCCAATACCGCCGGGAACTTCGGTACGCGGTGGCTGACGCAGTTCAGCGTCTTCAATCCGCAGCTCGATTACCCACTCACCGTCAGCGTCACCTTCCTCCCGACGGGGGGCGGCGTGGGACTCGAGCGGACCTTGACCGTTCCCGCGAATGGCACCGTGCTGTCGGACAACATTCTCGACGATCTGTTCGACATCAAGAATGGATCGGGAGCGCTCCTCGTGGCCACGTTCCCGGAGGACAATCCGAAGGCGCCGAATGACGTCCTCTCACGCTCGTTCCTGGTCACGACCAATACGTACAACAACGTCAAGAGCGGGACGTACGGCGAGACCATCCCGGGCGTGTGGGCGGGTTTGCAGGATTTCAAGCACGACGGCATCAGCGCGGTCGCGCACGGCGTTCGGAACGTTGCCCGTCTCGGCTGGCGCACGAACGTCGGCGCGGTGAACCTCGGCCGGTCGAACGTCACGCTTCGCATCAACGTCTATAACGCCGCCGGCGCGACGGTGATCAAGGACGCCACGCTCGATCTCCCGCCGCTCGGCCACCGCCAGGCCAGCCTGCCGGTCGAGGTCGATGGAGGCTCCGTCGAGTTCTTCGTCGATGATCCGGCCAACACGGCGGTCGTCTTCCCCTACTCATCGACGATCGACGATCTCTCCGGTGACCCGACCTATCAGGGCCCGACGCTGCTCGCCAGCGCGAAGGTCCTCTTCAAGATGGGATTGCCGCAGCCACTGACCCTCGGCCGCAAGATCGACTCCGATTTCGCTCGGAGCATTCGCGACACGGCGACACACCTCGGTGAGGCGGCGGTGTTGAATAGCCGGATTCGTTAGGTAAGCTAATAGGAGACCGATGTGGCACAGACACTCTTGTCTGTGCCCGGTCTCGCCACGACTCAAGTCGCAAGCCCTCAGGGGCGGGCGGCTCCGGGCCGGGGCACAGACAAGAGTGTCTGTGCCACATTGGCCCCTGGCTTGCGGCGGAGACAGTGGCTGAATCGGAGATCCTGACGCGCTGCGCGTCAGGATAGACTTTTGCTCACCATGCCGGCGCTTCTCGAAACCAGCCTCCCTCTTCCTCTGGCCCGCCGCGGAAAGGTGCGTGATGTCTACGACCTCGGCGAATCGTTTCTCTTCGTCGCCACCGACCGCATCTCCGCCTTCGATGTCGTCCTCTCGCCGGGCATTCCGGACAAGGGCAAGATCCTGACGCAGATGTCGACGTTCTGGTTCCGGCACTTCGGTGATATCGAGAACCATCTTCTCGAAACGGAATGGGATTACTTCCCGTCCGAGGTACGTGCGCATGCCGAGCTGCGCGGGCGTAGCGTCATCGTGCGGAAGTGCCGCGTCGTTCCGGTCGAATGTGTCGCCCGCGGCTACCTGGTCGGCTCGGGACTCAAGGAGTACAACGAGACGGGGAAGGTCTGCGGCATCGAGCTGGAGGCCGGCCTGACAACAGCCAGCAAACTGCGCGAGCCGATCTTCACGCCGGCGACCAAGGAAGAGAGTGGCCACGACGAGAACATTTCGTTCGAGCGGATGTGCGCGCTCGTCGGCGACGACCTCGCCGAGGAGCTGCGCGACCTGACGCTGCGCATCTACAAACGCGCCGCCGAGTACGCGGAGACGCGGGGCATCATCATCGCCGACACGAAGTTCGAGCTCGGTATCGACGAACACGCGACCCGGGGAAACATCATCGTCTGGATCGATGAGGCGCTGACCCCCGACTCCTCCCGCTTCTGGCCCGCCGATGCGCACATCGACGCACATATCAACAATGAAACGTGCCATCAGACGTTGTAGATCTCTTCTTGCGTGAGCCAGGCTGCGTACTCGACGGCCTGCTCGACGTCACGCCGTTCCAGATCCGGATAGCCTTCGAGGATCTCCTCAAACGACGCACCGTGTGCCACCCGTCCGACGATGACGGCGACCGTGATCCGCATGCCGCGGATGCAGGCCCGTCCGCCCATGATCTCCGGGATAAATGTGATTCGTTCGAACATGCCATGCTCCTTCGGGTTGAACGCAGTTTACTTCCTGGAGAGAGAGAGGTTGCGCCGAGGAATCAGGTCACTAACCCTTCACTAATCTGTTTTTGTCACACGCTGAGTGCAATTGCCTGCACGCTGTTGGTGGCGAAACTTTGGACGAGGTGGAGTTGTGCGAGCGGTTCGTTCTCGGCAATACCTCCAATCGAGAGCCCTTCTCCCCCCGCAAAAAAACCGCGGGGGGAGAAGGGCTCTCGACGAAGGGAGTGGCGATGCTCTCGAGAGAACAATTCAAGCGAGTACCTTGGTGGCTAAATCACCATTTTTGGTTGTTTAGCGGCGGCTCGGAGCCCAATTTGATGGATTTTTGACTGCGCATCAAAGATTCTTGACTGCGCATTCAGGATCCTTGAATGCGTATCCAGGATTCCTGACTGCGCATTCAGGATCCTTGAATGCGTATCCAGAGTTCCTGACTGCGCATTCAGCATTCTTGAATGCGTATCCAGGGTTCTTGACTGCGCATTCAGGATCCTTGGATGCGCATCCAAGGTTCTTGACTGCGCATCCAGGATCTCTGGATATGCATCCAAGGTTCTTGACTGCACATTCAGAGTTCTTGAATGCACATCAAGGATCTCTGAATGCACATCATCGACTCCTGGATACGCTGAGTCGAGACTGGCAACTCTCAGCCCCCGTAACCTACCTCCGGTGCTCCACCTTCACCACCGTCTTGATCCCGCCGCGTACATAGAAGTCGCCCTCGACGTACAAGTAGCGCGGATCGAGTGCGGCGATCAGATCGTTGGCGATCTTGTTCGTGACTGCTTCGTGGAACGTGCCCTCGTCACGGTACGACCAGAGATAGAGCTTGAGCGATTTGAGCTCGACGCACTTCTGATTCGGTACGTAGCGGATGCGGATGGTGGCGAAGTCCGGCTGCGCCGTCATCGGACAGAGGCAGGTAAACTCCGGCGCCTCGAAGGCGATCTCGTAATCGCGCTCGGGGTTGGGGTTGGGGAAGGTGGCCAGGGTTTGTGAGGGTGTGGAGGGCATGGTTGGTTGCTGGGTTGCTGGGTTGCTGAGTTGCTGAGTTGCTGGGTTGCCGAATCACGCTGAGCAACTCTGCAACCTAGCAACTCAGCAACCTACTTCTTCACCCCCGCCCCCGCCGCCATCAGCTTCTGATTCAGCTCCTTGATCCGCTCCTGGAGCTGCGTGATCTTGGCCTGGGCGTCGGCGCGGAGGCGCTCGTTTTCACCGCGCAGACGGACGACTTCCTCATCGTGCTGCGAGCGCGAGGCGGATGTCTGTTGCATCTGCTGCCGCAGGAACTCCAGATCATGTTGGAGGTTCCCGACCTCCTCTTCCTTCACGGACACGCGATGGCGCCAATGCACTTCCTGCTCTTCGTAGAGCCGTTTGATGTCCATCAGCTCGGTGATCTGTGAGTAATCGGAATCGCTCGGAGCCATCTCTCCCCCCTGGCGGACGCGCTCTTCGATCTGCGGGAAGAGCTTGCGCACTTTGAGCGACAGATCGTCGGCGTCGCTGGAAAGTGCCATCGCGTCCTGATATGAAATCTTCTGGTGTACGAGCAGCGCGATGAGCGACTGATTCATCGACTGCATCTTGTAGAGCCCGACCGAGCTCTCCATCTCCTCGAGGATGTCTTTGGTCTGACCGTCTTCGATGAGCCTGGCGATGCGCGGCGAGTTCTTGAGAATCTCGACGGCGGCCGTCAACGTCCCGTTCGTGGTCTTGATCAGCTTCAGCGAGATGATCCCGCGCAGAACCAGCGCGAGCTGCGAGCGGATCTGCTTGTGCTGATCGGCCGGGAACGTGTCGATGATGCGGTCGATGGTCTGCGCGGCGTTGTTGGTGTGCAGCGTTGAGTAGACCAGGTGGCCGGTCTCGGCGGCGGTCAGCACCGTCTCCACCGTTTCGGTGTCGCGCATCTCGCCGACCATGATCACGTCCGGATCCTGGCGCATGGCATTGCGGAGTGCTTCCTTGAAGTTCGGCGTGTCGCTGCCCACTTCGCGCTGGGAGATGGTGGCGATCTTATCGACGAACAGGAACTCGATCGGATCTTCGATGGTGACGATGTGCAGCGGCTCGGTCTCGGTGATGTGCGAGATCATGGCCGCGAGGGTGGTGGACTTGCCGGAGCCGGTCGGTCCGGTGACCAGAACCAGGCCGTCGGGAATCTGCGTGAGATCGCGGATGGCGTCCGGCAGATCGAGCGCTTCAATCGTCTGCACGTTGATGGGGATGCGGCGGAAGACGGCGCCGACCGTGCCTCGCTGCCTGTAGATGTTGACGCGGAAGCGGGCCACGCCCGCCACGCCGTAGCCGAAGTCGACCGACTGCATGGTCTCGAACTTTTCCTGCTGATGGTGGTTGAGCAGCGGCAACAGCATCTTCTCGATATCGGCCGGCTTAAGCGGGTCGCTCTTGACCGGCACGAGCTTTCCTCGGATACGCAGCAGCGGCGGCCGCATCGGCTTCAGATGAAGATCGGAGGCCTGCTGCTTGGCCATGTAGACCAGCAGGTCGTTGAGCGTGAAGGTCGGAGCCTGTTCGGCCGGGGGTGCTTGGACTGTCACGGCGGTAATTATATGCGGCGCATGAGGACTGCGGCTTCGCCGCGTTGTCGGTTGTCGGTTCTCAGTTGTCTGGCTTCTCATCCATGCCCAACGCGCGAAGCGCAAACCGACAACCGACAACGCGCCGAAGGCGCTTTTTCACCGACGCATCACCGAATCGAGAATCATCAGGAAGGCCTCCTGCTGTCTGGCCTCCGTCTTGTTGATGACGGCGATCGTTTCGCCGATACGGAAACGCTCGTGGAGCTCGTCGGCGGAGTGCGACGAGGTGACCACGATGCGGCGGGCCGGAAGGCCTTTGGAGCGCGCGTACTCGACGAACTTCTTGCCATCCATCCCGGGCATCTCCAGGTCGACGATGAGGAGGTCGATCGAGTCGTCGATCTTCGGCAGGGCATCGTAGGGGTGCGCGTAGGTCTCGACCTGCGCCGTCGCGGCGTAGCGCTCGGTCATGAAATTCGACCAGAGATCGCAGAACGCCGGGGAGTCGTCGACGATGACCACCCGTTTCGGTTTGAGCTCGCTCATTTCTTCGTTTTCCGCTTCGGCGCGCGGATGTCGTAACGAATCGCGCCACCGACGATCGTGGTCATCGCGCGGCCCCGCAACGCTTCACCAACGAACGGTGAGTTCGATGCTTTGGATTGGAATGTCGCCGCGGCCTTGAAGGGTGCATCGAGATCGAGCAGCGTCACGTCGCCTGGTGCCCCGGGACGCAGCGTGCCGCCCGGGAGATTGAAGATCCGCGCCGGACCGCAGGACATGAGGTCGATCAGGCGATCGATCCCGATCACCCCCGCCCGCACGAGGCGGTCGTAGCAGACGGGAAAAGCGGTCTCCAAGCCGATCACGCCGAACGGCGCGATGTCGAACTCGACGTTCTTTTCGTCGAAATGGTGGGGTGCGTGATCCGTGGCGATCGCGTCGACCGTGCCGTCGGCGATGCCGGCGATGAGGGCCTGGCGATGCGCTGCCGATCGAAGGGGTGGATTCATCTTCAGATTCGTCGAGAACGACTGCACACTCTCGTCGCCGAGGGCGATGTGGTGCGGGGTCACCTCGCAGGTCACGTGAACGCCCGCGGCACGCGCGTGGCGCACCGAGTCGACGGCCCCGGCGGTGGAGAGATGTGCGATGTGGACGTGCGCACCGGTCATGCGGGCAAGGATCACATCGCGCGCCACGAGCGTCTCCTCCGAGGCTGCCGGGATGCCGCCCAGACCAAGTAATGTTGAGAAATAGCCCTCGTGCATCACCCCGCCGTCGGAGAGGTTCGCATCCTCTTCATGGGCGATCACGGGGATGCCGAGCATCGTGCAGTACTCGAGAGCGCGGCGCATCAACTGCGCGTTCCAGACCGGCTTGCCGTCGTCGCTCACGCCGACGCAACCGGCCGTGCGCAGGTCGGCCAGCTCCGCGAGTGCTTCGCCGTTCAAGCCTTTGCTGACCGCGCCGATCGGATAGACGCGGCAGGCGCCGTTCCGCCGCGACTCGGCGATGATCATCTCGGTCACGGCCCGCTCGTCATTCGGCGGAAGCGTGTTGGCCATGGCGCAGACGGCGGTGTATCCGCCGGCCACCGCCGCGCGCGTGCCGGTGGCGATGGTCTCCTTATGCTCCTGCCCCGGCTCACGAAGATGCGTGTGGAGGTCGATGAGACCGGGAACGAGGATCAGGCCTTCGGCGTCGATGGTCTCGACGCTGGCCTTGATCCGTTTGTCGATGCGGATGATGTTGCCGTCCTCGATGAGGAGATCCAGCTTCGCGTCCAGCTCCTGGCTGGGATCGACGACGCGGGCGTTGGTGATGAGGAGGTTCATGTTTATTGGCGGGTGTCGGGGGTCGGGAGTCGGGGGTCGGAGACCGCGGAATCTCCGACACCCGACACCCGACACCCGACACCCGACACCCGAAAGTCTGTTACTCAACGTTATGGGCTCCGCCGATCAGATACAGCACCGCCATCCGCACCGCCACTCCATTCGTGACTTGTTCGAGAATCACCGAGCGGCGGGGATCGTCGGCGACATCGCTGGCGATCTCGACGCCGCGGTTCATGGGCCCGGGATGCATGATGATGGCCTCGCTGTTGGCGCGTCGAAGCCGTTCCGGCGTGAGGCCGAAAGTGTTGTAGTACTCACGCAGCGACGGGAACGAAAGCTTTCCCTGCCTCTCGAGCTGGATGCGCAGCATCATGATGACGTCGGCGCCTTCGACGGCCTTATCGAGCGAGTGGACGACGCGCACTCCCATCGTTTCCACTTCGGCCGGGATCAGCGTCGGCGGCGCGGCCACGGTGACGTTGGCCTTCATCTTCGTCAGCAGATGGATGTTCGAGCGGACGACGCGCGAATGAGCGATGTCGCCGATGATGGAAACATTGACCCCGGCCAGCCGCCCGAGACGTTCGCGGATGGTGAACGCGTCGAGCAGGGCCTGGGTGGGGTGCTCGTGCGCGCCATCGCCGGCGTTGATGATCGAGACGTTCGGAAGCCGGTCGGCCAGCATCTTCGGCGCGCCGGGATATTTGGCGCGGATGACGATCATGTCGGGATGCATGGCCACGAGATTCTCGGCCGTGTCGATGAGCGTCTCGCCTTTCTCCACTGAAGAACCGGAGGCGGTGAAGTTGAGTGTATCGGCGGAGAGGCGCTTCTCGGCGATCTCGAACGAGACCCGCGTGCGTGTCGACGCCTCCATGAAGAGATTGATGACCAGTTGTCCGCGCAACGCCGGCACCTTCTTGACCGGCCGCTCGCTCACCTCCTTGAAACCTTCAGCGGTATCGAGGATGAGATCGATTTCGTCCGGAAGAAGCGGCTCGATGCCGAGGAGGTCTTTGGAACGGAGTGCGGAGGTGGAGGTGCGCATGTACGGGTTGCTGAGTTGCTGAGTTGCCTGGTTGCTGGTTGCTTGGTTGCTCACTCAGCAACCCAGCAACCTAGCAACCAAGTAACCCAGTAACCAAACATCACTTCTCCATGATCAAAACCTCATCCTCCCCATCCGTCTCCACCAGCTTCACCTTGATCACCTCATCGGCGTCGGTGGGGACGGTCTTGCCGATCACGTCGGCGTGGATGGGGAGCTCGCGGTGGCCGCGATCGATGAGGACGGCCAGCATGACGGCCTTCGGGCGGCCGAAGTCGATCAGTGCGTCGAGGGCGGCGCGAACGGTGCGGCCGGTGTAGAGCACGTCGTCGACCAGCACCACGATCTTGTCGTCGATCGGCTCAGGAAGCTTGGTCGGCTTCACCACCGGCTGCGGGGCGATGGTGGTCAGGTCGTCTCGATAGAGGGTGATGTCGAGGATGCCGGAGCTGACCGGATGCCCCTCCATCTCCTCGATCTCCCTGGCCATCCGCTCGGCGATGGGAACGCCGCGGCTGCGGATGCCGACGATGATGAGGTCCTGGGTCCCTCGGTTTTTCTCGAGGATTTCAATGGCCATGCGCCGGATGGCACGATTCATCCGGGGACCGTCGAGCAGCCTTTTTTTGACGTTCATACTGACCTTGAATAGCGCGGATTTGTCGTCGTTGGGAAGGGCGGCGGGAGGATAGCATGAGTGACGGGAGTCGGGTGGCGGGGGTCGGGTGTCGGAGCTCGACTCGCCCCCTAACAGCTCCGACTCCCGACCCCCGACTGCCGACGTCCGAATAGTTATTCGCGTTATGCACCAGAAACCCTAACGCATGTTCATGGAATATGACGTAACCACATAAAATGGGCCTGCAAGTGCTTGCTTTCACATAACTTACGGAACGATTTTGCGTTGACTCCGCACCTCCTTTCCATAGAATACGGCCCCACCAACGTCCAGTCGGTAGATCGAGTCTAGGAGTGAGCATGGATCAACGATATTCAACAATCATCTTTGTCCCGCACGCGCGGGCAAAGTTCCGGAAGTTGAAGGTGTCGCACCGCCTGCTCTTCTCCCTGCTCTCGGTGGTCACGTCGTCGCTCTGCCTTTCGACGTTCTTCTCGGTCCAGTACTTCACCTCACTCTCCCAGACCCACGAGCTCAGCAAGCTGCGTCACGAAAACAAAGAGCTTCAGACAGCCAACGAACAGTTCAGCAAGTCGGTCGAGTCGCTCCGCGGCCAGCTCCGTACCGTTGAAGACCGCACCCGCAAGCTGGCGATCTATGCCGGCATCAGCAGCCTCGATGACAGCGCCCAGGGCGGTGTCGGCGGCCTTCGTCCACCCGACCTCGGCGACAACCCTTATCGCGATGACGTCGACAAGATGGCCTTCCGGTCGCACCGCATCGAGAGCGATCTCTCGGTGCTCGAGCAGAAGCTCGTGGCGCAGTCACAGCTCCTGGCGTCGACGCCGTCGATCGCACCGGTCCGTGGAATCCTGACGGACGGCTTCGGCGGCCGCTCCGATCCGTTCACCGGTGAGCCGGGCACGCACAACGCCATCGATATCTCCTCCGCGGCCGGTCAGGCCGTCCGCGCGCCGGCCGACGGCATCGTGGTCAAGGCGGAGTGGGCGAATGGCTACGGCAACGTGATTTACATATCGCACGGCTACGGCTACTCGACGCGCTACGGTCATCTTTCGTCGTACGCCGTCAAACCCGGCCAACACGTCAAACGGGGCGACACCATCGCCTACGTCGGCTCTACCGGCCGTTCCACCGGACCACACCTCCACTACGAGGTGCGCCTGAACAACAATCCGGTGAATCCGCTCGAGTACATCCTCAACGCGTTCTGATGACGGCGCCTTCGGCGCGTTGTCGGTTATCGGTTGTCGGTTGATTGCGCCGGCGTTCGCCGCGTATCGCCGCAGTCTCGATTCTCGATGCGGCCGGAGACTCGCCCGGACAACCGAGAACCGACAACGCGCGCGAAAGCGCGCAGTTTAAAACAGCCGCCGGCCGTAGATTCCCTGTTCGTCAGTCTCGTTGACGAAGAGCCAGCCGACGAAGTCGCCGGGCTCGAATGATTCGCCGGGGTAGCGCGTGGCGTCGAACGCGGCAGATCCGAAGCGCTCGATGTCTCCGGGCTTTGCGTTCGTCAGGCGCTGGCGCCAGCGCTCAAAGTTGGAGAGGCGCAGGTCGACCCATCCCGAGGCCGCGTACTGGTCGATGCGTTGGGGATTCAGCTCGACCAGGCTGTGGCCGGCCGCGACGGCGGGGATGCTGATGCGCGGTCCGCGCGTGAGGGTAAGTCCGCCGGCGCGCTCGCGCAGGATGGGTGTGCCGACGCGGACGATGGTGCTGGCGACCGCGGGATACCGGACGAGGTATTGCTCGACGCGCTGTTGCATGTCGGCGGCGTCGATGGCGGCGATCTCCACGATCTTCGCCGTCTCCGCGGCCTGCCTGATCAAGTACCCCTCGGCGAGCAGTTTGGAAAGGCGCGGCGGCCCGAGGTGGCCGACGGCGATCGAGGGGACCTCGCCGCGCTTCTGTTCCTCGAGCGTCTGCATCTGACGGATGGCGTGATCGCGAAGGACGCCGGCGCGGTAGCTGGGCTCCGTAATCGCGCCGTCGATCGCGGCAAGGACGTCGCGGCCGGTCGATGCTCCCATGATCTCCAGCACCACCGTGCGCGCCACCTCCTCCGGCGTGACGTACTCCATCTGCCGCGGGAAGGTGATGGCCTGAAACTCGCCGATGGAGAAGAATCCGTTCTCGCCCGTGTCGGCGCCGATGACCTCCAGCGGTACGTCGCGGCCCTCGAAGCGCTCGTAATCGGCGTCGTCGCGCAACTGCAACTGCGCGCCGAGCACCTCCTCGTGCGGCTCGACGAGGTATGCCTTGCCGCTTTCCCCGCGCACGCCGATATGTCGCTTCTCCACGCGCCGGAATCCGATCATCGCTCCCGGCTTCACTTCCTTGACGATGGCGTTGTGCTCGTCCTCGGAGGCGCCCGGGGTCCGCGCCATCAGAAACAGCAGGCCGGTGTGCGCGAAGCCGATGGCCGACTTGGCCAGGAGTGTCAGCGAGGGCTTGTCTTCGCTGTGGGTGTAGGGAATGTTCAGCCCCATCCCGCCGGTGCCGGTCGTTCCGACCTTCACGTAGATCTCGACGTTCGTGTTCGTCAGGGTCTCGTTGAGCAGCAGGATGTGCCGCGCGATCTGCGGGATGCCCTGGGCGATGAGCAGCTTGCGCACGGTCGCGAACAGCGGCTCCAGCTCCTCGCGCGAAATGGCGCCGGAGCGATCGCGGAAACTGTCGATCCGTTCCTTGGTCTCGATGGCCAGCTCGAATTCGTTCTGATAGCTGATGGCGGTTGCGGTGTTGATCGCGTCGATCACGATCTCCGGTTGATACTTGGCGACGAGATGGTATAGCGCTGAGGTCTGGTAGCTCACGTCGCGGCGGAAGACGGCGTCGAAGAGCTTGTCGTAATACTCCTGGTTCTCGACGACGGCGACGCGATCGACGCCCTTCAGCTCCTCCGGGACGAAGATGTTGCCCCACTCGCCGATGATCTCGATACCGTCGCCGAGCTGCTCGCGGAGAAAGGCCAGCGCGGAGTTGACCTCGTCATCCCGCACGGCGGCGATGACGATGCGCCGCGGGCTCAGCTCGCGCGCGACTTCGCGTGCCACCTGCACGCCCACCATGCCGCCGCCGCCGAGGATGAGGACTGTGCGCGCGGCGCGCGTCAAACGCGCTCCTCCTCCCCTCGCGGGAGGTCCCAGCGCTCGGTGATGCGCTCGTGTGTCAGCCACTTCTCGCAATCGAGCGCCGCCATGCAGCCGGTGCCGGCGGCGGTGACGGCCTGGCGATAAACGTGATCGACGGCATCGCCACAGGCGAAGACGCCCTGGATGTTCGTGGCCGTCGAATGTGGATGGCGCAGACAGATGTAGCCGCGCTCATCGAGCTCGAGCTGCCCGGCATACGGCTGCGTGTTGGGCGTGTGGCCGATGGCGACGAAGAGCCCCTGCGTCGCGAAATCGGTCACGACATTGGTCTTGAGGTTGCGAAGTTTGAGCGAGGTGATGCCGCCCTCTTTGGTGCCGATGACCTCATCGACGGTCGAGTCGAGGATGAAACGGATCTTCGGATTGTCGCGGGCCCGGTCCTGCATGATCTTCGAGGCGCGCAGTTCCTCGCGGCGATGGACGACGGTGACCTTGCTGGCGAACTTCGTCAGGAAGGTGGCCTCCTCCATCGCCGAGTCGCCGCCGCCGACGACGACGATCTCTTTGTTCTTGAAGAAGAAGCCGTCGCAGGTGGCGCAGTACGAGACGCCGAAGCCTTGCAGCGCCTTTTCGCTCGGCAGTCCGATCTGCATCGCCGAGGCGCCGGCGGCGATGATCAGTGCTTCGCATTCGTAGATGTGCGAGTCGGTGGTGATGACGAACGGATGTCCGGCAAGCTGCACGCTGTCGACCTGCTCCATCTTGAAGATTGCGCCGAAGCGTTCGGCCTGCTGGCGCATCAAGTCCATCAGCTTCGGCCCGAGGATTCCCTCGGGGAAACCGGGATAGTTCTCGACATCGGTGGTGATGGTGAGCTGTCCGCCGGGCTGAAGTCCTTCGAGGACGAGGGGTGCCAGGTTGGCGCGGGAGAGATAGATGGCCGCCGTGCATCCAGCCGGGCCGGAGCCGATGACGATCACTTTGTAGTCTTTGATTCGTTCCATGCGGCGCGCATTCTATCGCGCGCGCCAGCGCTCCTTTTCGCTGCGCTCAAAACAGTTTCGACTGCGGCGGCTTCGCCCCTCCGCGCAGCGCGTCGATCAGCGCCTGGCCCAGTAACGCCTTCTGCCAGTTGCGCATCACCGGAACGCGATCGAGATCGGCCGGCTCATGGGGTTGAGCCTGGGCGACGGTGAGGAGGATGTGGCGCGGCGCGAGAACCGAGGCATCGACTTTCAGATCCTTGGCGATCTTGTCGCGTGCCTTCTTCATCCGGTCGATGCGCGCCTCGAGCTCGCGGTCGCGCAGCCATGTCTTCGACTCGCTCTTCTCCGGCAGCTCATCGTCGGGGATGGCCAGCGCTTCCTGCACCATGCGGGCGATGTCGCGGCCGTAGCGGCCGCGGTGATAGCCGGAGACCCCTTTGATGACACCGAACTCCTGCAGCGTCACCGGCTTGATCCTGGCCACCTCGAAGATCAGATCGTTGCTGAAGATCTTGAACGGCGGCCGGTCAGCCTCGCGGGCCAGGCCATCGCGATAGTCATAGAGAGCGCGCACGATTGCCAGCGAACGGCGGTCGAGTGCGCCGAGGCCTTTCAGGCGGCGGAACGGCTCCTCGTCACTGTCCTTCTCGTTGAAACGGATCTGCTCCAGGCGCGCGAATTCTTCGACCGCCCACTCCCAACGTCCAAGGGCGGTCAGCTCATCGCGCAGCCGGGTGGCCAGATCGATGAGGTGACGCGTGTCGGTCGAAGCGTAGTCGAGCATGTCGGGCGGCAGCGGACGCATGGCCCAGTCGGCGCGCTGATGCTTCTTGTCGACCTTGTAGCCGAAGTGACGATCGAGCAGTGCCGCCAGGCCGAAGGCCTCGTAGCCGAGCAACTGAGAGCAGACCATCGTATCGATCAGATTGGCGATCGTGTATCCGAAGTCGCGGTTGAGGATGCGCAGGTCGTAGTCCGCCCCGTGCAGGATCTTGGTGATGCCGCGGTTCGCCAGAATCTCTCCGAACTTCGACAGATCGAATTTGCACAGCGGATCGATGATCAGATCCTCGCCCGGGAAGGACATCTGGATGAGGCAGACTTTGTCGAAGTACGAATGCAGCGAGTCGGCCTCGGTGTCGAGCGCGATGACCGGCTGCGCGGCCACGCGGGCCATGGCGGCGTCGAAGTCCTTCTGGTTGTCGATGAAGATCACAGCACCAGCTCCCTCAACCCGATCGACACCAGCTTGTCGTTGAAGGCGCGGCGGTCGAACTGAGCGGACGCGGCAAGGATGCGGACGTCGTCGTGCTCCTCCGACATACTGAGAAGGAGCGCGGTGTCCTCGGCGGAGGGGACACGAATCTCCAGGTTGTGGAGCTGGACCATGCGTGCTGTGCCGAACATCCGCGCGTAAAGCGCGTTGCTGGCGACGAGCACGTGCACGCGCACGTCGTCCTCATCGATCCATGTAAGGGGGATGAGGTCGAGCTCCTCGGTCTGATCGATTTCTTTCGGATCAATTCGGAAACCGCGGTTGCTGGCCATCATCGCAACCTGGTTCTTCTGCTGCGGTTGCATCAGGCCGAGGACGTCGATCGAGCCGCTTTCGATCAACCCCCCCAGCCACGCGGAACGGGCCACGCTGCCGACGAACATCGACTCGATCCGGAGCTTCGAGAGGAGATCCGCGACCGCCTCGATGGCACGTGTGTAGCGAGGCGTCGCACGGAGCGGATGCATCAGGTTGGGGATTATATGGGGGTGGGGTTGTAGGTTGTCGGTTATCGGTTGTCGGGTCTCGCGGTCTCGCGGTTTCGGGGTGTTGGCTCGAAGGGAGCGCCGAATCGCTGAACCACCGCGAGACCGCGAGACCGCGCAACCCCGACCCCCGAGGTACCATCACCCCAGTGCTTGAACGCCTTCGCGACCTCGTCTCCCACCACTGGGGCTACGACTCCTTCCGTCCGTTGCAACAGGAGGCAATGCTGGCGGCCATCGAGGGGCGCGACTCGCTGGTGGTGATGCCTACGGGCGGTGGCAAGTCGCTTTGTTATCAGGCGCCGGCACTGCTCAGCGAGCACGTCACCGTCGTCGTCTCGCCGTTGATCTCGTTGATGAAGGACCAGGTCGATGGACTTCGCGAATGCGGCGTGGCGGCGGCGCAGCTCAACAGCTCGCAGCGCAGCGACCAGCAGCGAGCCATCGAGCGTGATGTCCTCGATGGCAGGATCAAGCTGCTCTTCGCGTCACCCGAGCGGCTGGCCATCGCCAGCTTTCGCGATCTGCTGCAGCGCGCCAACGTGCGGACGTTCGCCATCGACGAGGCGCATTGCATCAGCCATTGGGGTCACGATTTCCGGCCCGAGTACCGGCAGCTTCGCGATCTCCGCAAGACCTTTCCGCGGGCGTCGGTGCATGCGTATACAGCCACGGCGACGCCGCGCGTGCGCAGCGACATCGCGGAGCAGCTTTCGCTCCGCGATCCGCTTGAGCTTGTCGGCGACTTCGATCGTCCCAACCTGACCTATCGCGTCCTGCCGCGCACCGACGAATGGAAGCAGGTGGTCGAGGTCGTCGAGCGGCACAAGGGCGAGGCGGGAATCATCTACTGCATCCGCAGGCGCGATGTCGACTCGCTGTCAGAGAAGCTGCGGCGCAAAGGAATCGACGCCGTCGCCTACCACGCCGGCCTCTCCCCAGAGGAGCGTCGCGGCGCACAGGAGAAATTCGCTTCCGAGAAGTGCGATCTCGTCGTGGCCACGGTGGCCTTCGGAATGGGCATCGACCGGTCGAACGTCCGCTACGTGTTGCACACGGGAATGCCGAAGTCGATCGAGCACTATCAACAGGAAAGCGGACGGGCCGGCCGCGACGGGCTGGAGGCGGAGTGCGTGCTGCTGTACTCCGCCGCCGACGCCATCGTCTGGCGGACGATGCTCGAGCGCGGAGGCGAGGGCGTCGAGCCCGATCCGGCGTGGGTGGAGTCAGCCATGCGCCACGTGCGCGATCTCGATCGCTATTGTTCCTCGGCGGCCTGCCGGCATAGCGCGCTGGTGGAGTATTTCGGCCAACAGTACACCGCCGAGAACTGCCATGGCTGCGACATCTGCCTCGGCGAAACGGAGAGCGTTCCGGACGCGCTGGTCATCGCGCAGAAGATCCTCTCGTGCGTGTACCGCGTCCGGGAGTCGTTCGGCGTCGGTCACGTCGTGAGCGTGCTTCGGGGCGAAGACACGGAGAAGGTTCGCGACCGCGGCCACAGCCGGCTGTCGACCTTCGGATTGCTGAAGACCTCGACGAAGCATGAGCTTCGCGAATGGATCTATCAGCTCATCGCCCAGGATTTCCTGCGGCAAACGGAGGATGAGTATCCGATCCTCCGGCTCGGTGCGCGCGCCCGCGACGCCATGCGCGGCGTCGTCGAGGTCAAGCTGCGGCAGCCGGTGGTTCGGAAGCGCGACAAGAGCTCATCGCGATCGCCGTCCGGCCCGGCACCGCTCGATCCGCTTCAACCGCATGACCGCGAGCTTTTCGAGCGGCTACGGAAATGGCGCCGCACGGAAGCCGAGCATCGGGGGGTGCCGCCGTATGTCGTCTTCAACGACAAGACCCTCCGCGACCTGGCGCGCGTGCGGCCGACGACGCTGTATGAGCTGCGCTCCATCTACGGTATCGGCGATGCCAAGCTCGAAGCGTTCGGCGAGGCGCTCATCACGCAAATCCGCGAGCATTGCGCGACCGCGCCATCGTGATCAGCAGCCATACCGCGAACGCGCACGAAGCGACGCCGGCAAACAGTCCGGCCATGCGCAGCAGAAACGCGAAAACGTGGTCCGCCGGCAGCATGTGCATCGCCCCAAGCAGGTAGCCCCAGTCGTGCTCCAGATCCTCGGATGACGCGAACCCGACCAGCGGTAGATCCTTCGACCGCGCATCGCCGACGTATGCCGAGAGCTCGTACAAGCTGTACGAAAGCCAGAAGCCGCCGACGGACATGCCGAAGTAGTCGGGTTGCCGCGCGAAATAGATGACGCAGATGATGGGGATGGCGATCTGGAAGACGCTCCCCATGATCGAGGTGATGAAGTGCGGCGCCCAGGCGAAGACGAGATGCCCCATCTCGTGGAAGCCGAGCGTGATGCCGTAAAAGATCGTCCAACGCGTCGGGTCGCGGAACTTGACCGTGAAGATGTAGACGAGGAATAGCAGCAGCAGCGCCCGCGGAATCCACATCCGCCCGCGGCACCAGTCGCGCGCATCGTCGAGGAAGGTGTCGAGCGCGGTGGGGGTGGAGGGTTTGGGGGCAGCCTCGATGTGGCCCATCTGCTACTCGTTCAGCCCAACGGCCCGTGTCCCGCGTAACAACCCCGATACGCTCAGATCTTCATCCCGCGCCGGCCAGTTGATGTACTCGCCGTCTCCAATGATGCGAACGTTCGCGCGCTCTTCCGCGGAGGCGTGCAGAAGTCGTGGAAACCAGGCGAGAGGCACGCTTGCAGTCCTGCCATCAGCGAGATGCACGACCAGTTCATCGTCTATGACGTCGATTTCGACAGCGCGGGGATTAGTTTCGACGGCGAAAGAAGTCATTCCAAGCCTCCATGATAGCGGCTCAGAGGTACTCCAGCACCCGCGCCACATGCTCCCATTCCGTCGCCCCGTTCCCGATCGCGACGCGGATGCCATAGCAGCCGCGGAGGCGGGTGTGGGAGACGAAGAGACGGCCGCTGGCGTTCATCCGCTCGAGGGCCTCGACGCTGGCGCGCTCGGAAGCTGCCTCATCGATCTCGCTATTCGAAGAGCGGACGATCTTGCGGAAGACAACCACGCTCAGACTCTGTGGAGCGATCAGCTCGACGTCGTCGCGCTTCTGCAGCTCGGCCGCGAGCCGCGCCGCGTCGGCGATGTGCTGGCGGATGACCTTCTGAAGCCGCTCGATGCCGTAGTGCTCGAAGAGGTACCAGAGCTTGAGGGCGCGGAAGCGGTGGCCGAGCTGGAGGCCGTAGTCCATGAAGTTCACTTCGGCCGAGTCGGTGGTCTTCAGATACTCGGGCACGAGCGAGAAGGTCTCGCGCAACACGTCGGGCTTGCGCGTGTAGAGCACGCTGCAGTCGATCGGGGTGAAGAGCCACTTGTGCGGGTTGATGACGATCGAGTCGGCTGCTTCGACGCCCTCCCACAGCCAGCGAAATTCGGGACAGATGGTCGCTGGGCCGGCATAGGCGGCGTCGACGTGCAGCCAGACGTTCTCGCGCCGGGCGATCTCGGCGATGCGCTTGACCGGATCGATTGCGGCGGAGGAGGTCGTGCCGACGGTGGCGGAGATGGCGCAGGGGACCTTTCCTGCCGCGCGGTCGCGTGCGATCGCTTCCTCCAACGCGTCGACGCTCATGGCAAATGAATCGTCGCCGGCGATCTTGACGACGCCATCGATCCCGAAGCCGAGGGCCAGCGCGCCTTTCTCGATCGACGAATGCGCGTGCTCGGAACAGTAGACGCGGAGCGGCGGCGCTGCCTCGAACCCGCGCGTGCGAATCTCCGGCGCTGCGTACTCGCGTGCGGCGGCCAGGGCCAGAAACGAATTGATCGAGGCGGTGTCGTTGATGATGCCGAAGAGGTCGGACGGAAGGCCAAGCGCCTCGCGCAGCCAGCGCAGCGTCACCGTCTCCAGCTCGGTCAGTGACGGCGAGGTGCGCCAGATCATCCCGTTCAGATTCAGCGCTGCCGTGAGCAGCTCGGCCAGGATGCCGGCCTGCGAGCCGGTAATCGAGAAGTAGGCGAAGAAGGCGGGGTGATTCCAGTGCGTGACGCCCGGGATGATCTTCGAGTCGACCTCGGCCAGCAGGGCATCGTACGAACGGCCATCGACGCTCGGTGTGGCTGGAAACTGTTTCTCGATGTCGCCCGGCTGGACACGGGAGAGAACGTCGTAGCGGTCTACGCCGTCGAGGTAATCGCCAATCCAGTCGATCAGCTTGTGGCCGGCGGCGCGGAATTCATCACTGGTCGGATCGAGCCGGCACGGCCGGCTGCGTTGCTTCGGCATGCGGCGCATCTTCTCCGCGCGGCAACGAATTCGCAAGCATCAGAAAGACGGCGAACGCGATCGGGACGGCGATCTGTCCCGTGAGCCGCGACCACGACGTCAGCACGTGCCAGTGCAGGTCGTGCGGCGTGGCAAGGTAGGCCAGAATAGCCACCCAGAGCCACGGCTGGAAAAGCTTCTCCGCGAGATAGGCGATGATCTGGAGGACGTACGGCAGCCGTACCAGGAGCCTTGAAAGAGCAGAGCCGCCGGCGATGTCTGTAGGAAGGACATGCGTGGCGCGCAGAAGGAGCCACGGAGCGGCCAGCGCGTAGGCGGGGAGGAGATTCAGGAGTCTCGCGGCTGCGCGGTTGCGCGGTCTCGCGGCGCCGTCGTTTTCCGGCGAGACCGCGAGACCGCGAAATCGCGAGACCACGAAAACGGCAATAGTCACGGCCACTAACAGCGCCATCCCTTCGTTCTTGCAGTTCGCGGCGAAACCGAGCATCAGAGCGCCGTTGCGCCACGCCGCCGCGTCGTCGTCGAGCAACGCGGTGCGCACGAAGAGCACGCCGGCGCCGCCGAAGGCGATGAGTGCTCCCTCCGCCATGCCGACGTAGGTGCTGACAGCGAGCCCGGCCAGCGCGAGGGTGAGAAGCGAAGCGAAGAAGGGCGTGGTCTCGCGCGCGGCGAGCGCGCGGGCAATCAGGAGCAACGCCGTGGCCCAGGCGACGAAGAGCAGGCCGGGCCATCGGTCGCTCCAGCCGCCGCCGGCGAGAGCCACGAAGTCGAAGTTCAGCGGCACGAGCAACGGGTAGTCGGGATGGGCGAAGGTGTTCCACCGGCTCTCCAGAAAGTGCCAGTCGACGCCGCCGATCTCGAGGAACGTCTTCGCTTTCAACCCCCAGATGGCCCAGAAATCCCACTCCCACGGCGGTGCGAGCGTGGCATAGAGGGCGTAGCTGCTGATGGTGAAGGTTGTTCCGAGATCGATTACGTGTGGGCTTGCGACGGGTTGCCGGTTGTCGGTTGTCGGGTGTCGCTTTGCGATGATGGTGGCGGCGCAGAAGATCGCCAGTGCGGCGGTGGTCACGCTGATCAATGTCCAGCGTATGTGCACGATCGAGAGCGTCAGCAGCACGAGGAACATCGCGCCGCTGCCATACAGAAATGCTGTTCCGATCAGCAGAGGTCCTCGGCTGCGGCGATCGGCGTTGAGCGCGATCGGGATACCGAGGACGGTCAGGCTGAGAATTGCGATGAGGGTGGAGGTCATCGCGACCCCCTCGGCACAGACAAGAGTGTCTGTGCCACATTGTTCCGCGGATGCAGGAGGATCCCGGCCACCGGCGGAGTCGTATGTGGCACAGACACTCTTGTCTGTGCTTTTGCAGCCGCGCGGATGTAAATCATTGCCGCAGCCTCAGCAGCGCGCCCTGTTTGTTCTGCCAGACCACATCCGCCGGTGCCCCCAGCCGCCTTCGGAATACGGCTATGTATCGCGCGGCCCGGAAGTTCTGGGGAAGACTGGCGTCCTCCGGCGTCACCAGCGGAAGGACTTCGCGGCCGGTCAGGAAGTAGCAGGCACGGTAGTAGCCGTAGGAGTAGCCATAGTCCCACCCCATCGACGGCAAGACCATGGCGATGGTATCGCCCGGCTTCGTGTGCTCGCGAACGCCTTCGAGAAACCGAGGATATTGCGGCCATAGTCCGTCGGGGAACAAGGTCAGCGCGCGCGAGATAGGGGTCCGATCGACAAACAACATCTGCAGAATCTGCCCTCGCAGGCACGCTACGACGATGGCTGCCAGGCAGGGGATGGTGAGCACGCGGCGGAGAGTCACGCGTGCGATTGTCGCATCAAGACGCGCCGCGTCCCGACAAAACCGCCGGAATCGTCCGGAGCAGGATCTTCAGATCGAGCGACGGCGACCAGTTGTCGATGTACTGAAGGTCGAGCTGCATCCAGCGGTCGAAGTCGACGTTGTTGCGGCCGCTGACCTGCCAGAGGCACGTCAGTCCGGGCTTCATCGACAGCCGGCGGCGGTGCCAGCGGTGATACGCCGCCACTTCCTCGGGGATGGGTGGACGCGGCCCGACGAGGCTCATGTCACCCTTCAGCACGTTCCAGAGCTGCGGCAGCTCATCGAGTGAGAACCTCCGCAGCACGCGGCCGACGGCGGTGACGCGCGGGTCGGATTTCGCTTTGAACACAGGTCCGGTCATTTCATTTAAATGAGTCACTTCTCCGCGCCGCTCGTGTGCATCCTCAAACATCGTCCTGAACTTGACGAGCGTGAAGACCCGGCCGTTGAGACCCATCCGCTTTTGTTTGAAGAGGATCCCTCCGGGGGAGGAGAGCCTGATGGCGATGGCGGCGAGGGCGATGGCCGGAAGGGCGAGCAGGAGAAGGAGCATCGAAACGGCAAGGTCCAACAGACGTTTGAGGGCGAGCTGCGATTCATTCGACGGCGTGGTGGTGAAGGTGAGGAACGGGATCCCTTCCAGCTCTTCCAGCTCGACGCGAGCCACACGGTTCGGGAAGAAGTTCATGGCCACGCGGGCACGGATGCCGAGCTCTTCGCACATCAGGAAGATCTGCTTCATCTCGTCGAGCTTCTTGCGCGTGACGGCGAAGACGATCTCGTCGACCGGCTCGGCGAACTGTCCGCCTTCGAGAAGCCGGCGAAGGTCGGGAACGGTGCCGTAGACGCGGAAACGCGCCCAGCCGTTCGACAGCCGGTGCCCATCGGAGACAAATCCGAGGATCTTGTAGCCCCAGTACTTGTGGCCTTCGATCGTGCGAGCGACTTCGATGGCGCGGCGGCCGGTGCCGACGATCAGTATGGTCCGGTAGTTGAGACCCTTCGCGCGCACGTAGCGGGCGATGATCCGGACCACGACTTTCTCGAGAACGAGGAGCAGCGCCGCCAGAACGCCGAAGAGAACGAACCATGCCCGCGATAGCTGCCGCAGCGGCATCAGATAGGCGAGCGTGGCCAGGATGGCGTTGCCGACCAGGACCACGCGGATGGCCGTCAGCGCCTCGCGCAGGAGCGGGACCGTGCGGTGGCTGTGATAGCTGTGGTAGCTGAAGAGGAGGACTGACCAGAGGATCAGGACGACGGGATAGAGCTTGACGTATTCGCGAAGAGGAAACAGGCCTGTCGGGAACTGGTCCGGCGCAATCCTCGGCAGCACGAGGTCGCGGATGAAGAAGGCGGCAAAGAAAGCAGCCGTGGTGAGCGCAAGGTCGGCAACGTAGACGACCCTCGCGATCATGCGCGCCTTTTCTTTAAGCATTCAACCTCTTGGCCGGCAAAACGACTCTCGAAACGATTTGCACCGAATGTACTACGGAAATCAAGGGACCAGCGTCTAACGGCCGGGCCTTTTCAGCGGGCGATGGCCGCGAAGAGCCGCTCGTAGGCGTCGGTCACAGCCGTCCAGCCATACTTCTCACCGGCGCGTGCCCGGGCCGCAAGCCTCATCCGCTCACGCATCTCCGGGGACGACAGGTATTCTGAAAGTGTGCCTGAAAGGGTTTGCGGCGGCCGGAGACTGAAGTAACCGGCGGCGTCCCCTCCCACTTCCCGGTTCTCCGGGGTGTCGTTGGCGAGAACGCACCCCCCCGACGCCATCGCCTCGATCATGGCCGGATGCGTTCCGCCAACTTCGGTGGCCTGTATATAGATGAGCGCATTGCGCTGTAGCGTCCGGTAGTCGTTCCCATAAAGCGCGCCGGGAAAGAGGACGGAATCCGAGGCATGGCCTCGAAGCTGGGACTCGAGATCGCGCGCGTAGGAGGCGGCGCCGAGCATGATGAGAACCGGGGGTCGGCCCCCGGCGATCTGCTCGTACGCCAACACCACCTCCAGCGGATTGTTCTCCGGCTCGAAACGGCTGACATAGAGAAAGTAGTTGCCGGCCTCGACGCCGAGGCGCTGAAGGATGTCGCTGTCATCCTCGGACGGGAACTCCGCGCCGTAGGGGATCATTACCGGCTCGATGCCGTAGTGCTGGCGGTAGTAATCGGCGATCACGGCGGCATCGGCGACCACGCGATTGGCGAAGAGCGCCGAGAACGATTCGCCGATGGCGTAGACCGCCTTGCCGGCGACGTTCCATTTGCGTCGATGGCGCTCGATGCCGTCGACATTGATCGCCACCGGAATCCGGGCCGCGCGCAGCAGCGGCAGGACAAAGGCATTCGCCGCATTGCAGAGAAGGACGGCATCGAAATCACGGCGCAACGCATCGAGCGCGGAGAGCAGGGTATGGCTCACGGTTTCGAGGTATTTGTGGTGAAGCGCGGGGAGGACGATGCGTTGAACGGCGTTCCATTCAGTTGTCGGTTGTCGGTTGTCGGTCGGAGCGACCTCACGGCAATACACCGCCACCTCGTGTCCACGCGCGGCCAGCCTCGCCGACAGCTCCGCGGCGAAGGTTTCGAAGCCGCCGTAACGCGGGGGGATGCCTCGCGTGCCGGCGATGGCGATCTTCAACGAAACCATCCGGCGAGCTGACGGTCGGAGACGCGGCGGCGGCGCTGGATGGCGCGTCGTTTTTCCATGATCCGGCGCCGATTCTTCCACAGCCACGTGAGTGCCGGAAGGGAGCTGCGCTCGATCGTGAGCGTGGCCACGATTGCGATGAGATCGCGGGTCAGCTCGAACGGCGCATTCCTGATTGCCAGGTACAGCCCTTCGTTCTTGAGCCGCAGCAGGAAGCGGTTCTTGACGCCGTGCATATTCGTCACCGCCGGCAAACTGCGCCGCTTCTCCGGTGTGACGGTGCGGACGTGATGCGCGACGGCGTCCGGAACATGGACCGCGCGCCAGCCGAGGAGTTGGCCGCGCCAGGCGACGTCGGCATCTTCGCGAAAGGTGAAGAAATCCTCATCGAGAAACTCGCCGCCGATGGTGACGTCGCGGATGAAGGACACGGAGTACAGAGCGGCGGCGCCGGAGACGCCGAAGATTTCGCGTGAGTCGGGGGTCGGGAGTCGGGGGTCGAGGCCCTGGTCGATATCGAAATGCCTCCCCGACCGCGTCATTCGGATGCCTTTCGAATCAACCAGCTTTGTTTCCGCCTGCAGCAGCGTTCCCGTGACCATTCCGATTCCACCTGTCAGAGCAGCCACTAACTTCGCCACGTATTCTGGTTCCAGAAACGCATCAGGATTGAGCAGGAAAACGAGCCCGCCCCGTGCCACCCGCACTCCCTGATTCACCGCGGCGCTGAAGCCGCGGTTCGAATCGTTGATGATCTGTCTAGCCCGCGGAGAGCACTCGCGAACCACGGCTACCGAATCATCATCAGACGCATTGTCGATGTGAATCAGCTCGACCTCAGGATAGGTTTGCGCGGTCAGAGCGGCGAGGCAGCGGCGGAGAAAAGGCGCGCTGTTCCAGGTGACGATGATGACGGAGACGATCCCGTTCGTCAGGCGCCGCTCCATCGCGTGAACGCCTTCCGCATCACGCCTGCGTATGCGCGGGCGGCGCTCCAGCGCCCGAGGTGAAGATGGGTAATGCCGAGGAGGGCCAGCGGCATGCGGAGAAGCATCCCGAAGACGATCGCCCACCGTAGAGCCTCTGCCTGGCCGGGCGTAAGCCACTTGTGCGCGTAGAGCCACATGTTGCGATACCAGAGCGCGATGAACTCGGCGAAAGGGATGTGCTCGAGAGAAGCTCCGCCAAAATGCCGGGCTCGCGCCGCCGGAACGACGAAGATCGTGTGGCCTGCCGCGGCGAGACGCCGGCAATAGTCGACATCCTCGAACCATGCCGGCGCGAATCTCTCATCGAGCGGTCCGACCTCGGCGAAGACTTCGCGGCGGAGCAGCAACGCCGCCGCGGCAGGCTGTTCCACAGGCTGCGGGTGCGTCAGTTCGAGCTCACGATAGCGGTAACGAGCGGTCATCCGGTTGGCCGGGAAAAGCTTGTCGATGCCAAACACCTCGCTAACCAGCGTGGCCAGCGTCGGCAGCCGGCGTAACTGAAACTCCCGCTGCGAGTCGCCTGCCTCGTCGGACAACAGCGGCGCCGCCGCGGCCACGACCGGATTGGCGTCGAGAAACTCGACCAGGATCTCGAGTGCACGCGCCCCGAGCTCACAGTCGGGATTGAGCAGGAAGAGGTAACGTCCGCTGGCCCGGGCGGCCACCCGGTTGACGCCGGCCGCGAAGCCGTCGTTTGCCGTTCCGCGGATGACGTCGACGCCGTTGCCGATCGACGACAGCGTCGCATCCACCGACGCGTTGTCGTAAATGATGACCTCGTATGCCAGGCCGCCGCACGCCCCGGCGATCGATTGGAGGCAGCGATCGATCCATCGCTCGCTGTTCCACGTCACGATGACGATCGACAGATCGAGCGGGCGCGTGGCCAGGCCGCGGAGGATTCGGGGCGTTTCGGTCTCCGTCTTCAGCGTTCTGGTCGCCTCTGCCATTGTTTCACTGCCTCGATCAGCGGCCGCGTCACGACATCCCAGGCGAAACGCGGCTGGATACGGATCAGGTTAGATACGCATGCCGCATAGAAACCGTCGTCACGGATCAGCCGTACGATTCCGTCCGCGACGGCTGCCGCATCCAATGACGGCACAACGACTCCCAACCCTTCCGCCGCTACCAGCTCGGCGGCGAAGCCCTGCTCTGTCGTGATTACGGGAACTGCCGCCGCGATGGCATCGAACAGCCGCGTGCGAATGGAGTACGCGGCCTCCGCCGTCGGACGGTGCAGCATGATAGCGACTTTGCTCCGGCGCAGCCACGTCAGCCGGTCCCGATACGGAGTCCATGAGTCGTTGGCGCTGACAAAGGGCGCTCCTCCGGCGATGAGGGTGTCGAGCCGGTCTTCACGGCGCCGGTCGACCGAGTGCCGGTTGGGCCGCGACCGTCCCAGAAAAAGGAGCCGGCAGTCGATCCCGCGCTGGTTGGCCTCGGTGACTGCCTCGACGGCAGTGGCCGGATCGAGCCATTCCCACGTTCCGCCGCCCCACAGGATGATGTTTTCCCGCTTCGCTGGCGCGGCGACACGGACATCTTCAATGCCGAAAGGGATCTCGATCACCGGTCCCCTGGCCTTCTGGTAGAGAGCGCGCTGTTTTTCCGTTGCGACGATCAGAAGATCTCCCTCGTCCATCGCTTTTTCCACGCGCCAACGCTCCGCCCGGAGGTGGACCCGCTGCCGCATAGACGGGTGCCGGCCATACATTTCGCGCAGCTCGAGAAGGACAGGATCGAAAAGGTCGTAGACGATGCGCTGCGCGCGCCGTTGCCGCCGGAAGCCGCGCGCCGGCTGGCCGACGAGTACATCTGCCGATTTCATCGCCACGAGCGCCTCGGCACTTCCACGCGCAGCGACGCGGAAGGCCGGTGCCGAGGGGAGCTCCCCTTCACGCTTGCAGATCAGGATCGTCGGGAAATGCTTCGCCAGCTCGCCGGCGAAGTGCCAGGCCCGAATCCCCGGCCCTGCCATCCGCTCACCGACGACATCCGGCGTATGAACTGCGACCCCAAACATGGGCGCGCACTTTACCGCGTGAAGAGTCCCTGCAACATGCCCCGAATCGATGTCCGGCCGCGCAGCGCGAGCTTGAGGTCTTCCAGCAGCAACGCCCCGATGCGGCCAACGCCGCGATGCCGCCGGGCCACAAGGTAGCGGTTGCGGGTGCGCAGCCGGAGCGCATCGGGCCCGAGGAGCGGCGCCGATTGCGAGCCGAGATGAGTGGCTTTGATCACCGGGAGAACCGCCGTGCGCCACCCGGATTCGTGGAGCCGGGCATTCAGCTCAACGTCTTCGTAATAAGCGAAAAGACGCGTGTCAAAGATCGTCTCGCCGAGCGCCTCGCGGCGATAGAGCGCGGCGGTTGCGGATACGCCCCATATTGGGTTCCTAGGTTGCATGGTTGCTTGGTTGCTGGGCGTCCGGGGTGACTCAGCAACCCAGCAACCCAGCAACTTAGCAACCCTCCACCCATTCCCGGCCTGCCGAAAGGTGCCATCACTGATATCGATCCCGGCGCCATCGATCGTCGTTTGATCTTTGCGCAGAATCGTCTGCACGGCGGCGAGCCTGGAGTCGGAATCGAGCGCGGCCGAGACGGTTGCCAGCCAGTCGCGGTCGAGGATGACGTCGTTGTTGACGAGCGCGATGTAGGTGCCGGTGGCGTGGCGATACGCTTCGTTGTTTCCGCCGGCGAAGCCGAGGTTGGTCTCGCTGCGGAAGACGTGCAGACCGTGGCGAAAGGCGATGCGCTCCGCGGCCGGCGTGCGGGAACCGTTGTCGAACACGATCACCTCGCGCGGCGGCAGCGTCTGTGAGGCGATGGAATCGAGACAGGCGAGCAGCATCTCGCCGCCGTCGATGTCGAGAACGATGATGGAGACGTCAGTCATGCCGCATCCAGTCGAGGTTCGCGTTTCCGTCCAGGCAGCGCAAGTCCAGGCGGCCGGAGTCCGCGACGCTGATGTGGGTGTAGCCGTAGAGGGTGCCGGTGGGCGCCAATAGGAATGCGCGTCCTCCGAGCTCGATCGTCGCGCCCGTTCTCGATTGGTAGCGCAGCGTCGACGGGCCGGCCTTTGCCAGGAACGAGAGCGTGTCGCCGGCGTGCAAGATCCAGCCGCCCTGGTAGAGAAAACGCGATACGGTCCATTCGGTGGGAAAGAGCTCGCCGCCGTTGTGCGTCACGTGGGCGTCCTCAAACTCGACGCGATCCGCGGGTTGGCGGCCGAAGGTGAATGCGGCGAAGAGCAGCAGCGCGAAGAGGAGGGGTGCTCCGCTCATCGAGAAACGCCGCAAGCGCGGGATGAGAGAGAGCGCGAGCACCAGAACGAGCACCACACTCCCCACTACCGCCGCCACATTCGGCCGGATGAAGCTCGGCATCAGCCGCGAAAAGTCGCTGTGCCACGTCGTGCTCAGCGTCTCGCCGATGAAGTTCTCGCCCGTTGCGAGGTGAAAGAGGCGCCACGGGAAGGCCGCGCCGTGGATGACCAGCATCAGCGTCCACGCCGTGATGGCGGCGCGCACGCCTCCGATGCGATCCCACAGAGTTGCCGCGCCGAGGGCCAGTATCGGCATCAGGACGACGATGTAACGGAGCGGGGGAGACCAGCCGCCGTGCCATTCGGAGCGGGGAATGAGATAGATGATGTAAAGCAGCGACGCGCTCATGCCGAGGCGGAAACCTTCCGGCAGGGTGCGCCATCGCGGCAATGCCAGGATAGCCAGCGCATAGAGCGGCGCCTGGAACAGCAGTCCGGCCGCGCCGTCGAGCACGAGACCGAAGAGGCCGAGCCAATAGAAAATCGGGCCGCTCGGCATCAGTTCCGTCAATCGGTGCGTGTTCATGGCGTGGCCGGAGATCAGCCAGGCCACGATGAGAGGAACGACAAGAGGAATCGCCACGAGCGCCGTGGCGATGGCGGCTTGCTTTCGCGTGCGCAGCACCCGCGCCAGCAGCACGATAGCGAGCAGCCCGAAGCGGATCTTGAGCAGTACCAGCGCGAGCGTCGCGGTGATCCAGCGCGGAGGTCTGCGCTGGCGGACGCCGCGCACAGCCTCGAGGTAGAAGAACGCTGCCGGTACCTCAGGCCAGATTCGCGTTGCATAGAAAACGATCGGCGGCCCGAACGCGATCAGCGGGAAGAGGGCGCGCGTGGTGGTGTCGCTGATCCCCTCATCCTCCAGGAATCGGATCGTCGAGCGCGCCAGGAGCGCGCCGAACAACGCGATGATCGCGATCGCTCCCGGCACGCCGCCAAGCGCGTAGCCGGGCATCATCAGAATCGGCAGGAACGGTTCTAGCCGCGAGTACTGCTCGCCGTGAGGCCCGCGTGGATCGCCCTGCTGCGGAACGAGATCGGGCCGGCCGATATCGGAGTGTGCCAGGCCGCGGTACTGATTCGTCAGATCGAGATCGTGATCGCGTACGAGCGACTCGGTCATCAACAGGTAATAGGGCTCGTCGCCATCGATCGGCGTCCGAAGTTGCAGCGGGATCATCACGGCGTATCCGATCGCGGCGATGACGAACGCGCGATTGGCGCTCCAGCGGATTTCGTCCGTGAAGGCGATGAATCCGAGCGGGATGGCCAGGATCGCCGTGCCGGCGGCGACGAAGAGCAGATAGGGATCGGTGTCGACGCGCAACACGCGGCCGCACGCTGTCAGACCGGCGAAAACCAGAATGGCGGCCACTTCAAACTCCAGGCAACGGCGGAGCGGCCGGCCACGCAGAGCGACCAGTGAAATGGCGAGGGCGGCGGCGATTGCGAGAGGCAGATTCATCGCATCGGAAAGTCGACTGCATCGATTTGCAGGTGCGTCTGCCGAGGGAGGTCAGTGGCGGCGAGCACGCGCAGCGAGGCGATGTCGGCCGCGCAGGTGAGGGCAGTGCGGCCGGAGCCCCAGACCCATGCGCTCGCGCCGTAGCCGCGGATCTCGGCCGGCGAAAAACGCGGCAATCGATTGCGCGATCCGAAAAACTGCTCGCGGCGCGTGAAACCGAAGTCGGCGATGTCGCCGATGCGGATCTGCCGGCTCGTCACGCGTCCGCGCACGTCGGTCGCTTCGATCGTGCCGACGACGCGCCCTGGCTTGAAGCGCGCCATCTGTCCTCCACTCGCCGTCACGATGACACTCCGGACGTGCGGCGGTACCCCGATCGGCAACGCCTCGGAAGCCGCCAGAGCCGACACGACCGGCTGCCGGTTGGCGCAAGACGGCCGGTAGTTGCGCACTACCGGCAGCGCGCGCGCGATGATCCCGCTCCACGGCCAGAGGGCGAGGACGACCAGCGCCGCCGCGTACGTCAGCGGGCGGACTCGATCGAGCAGGGGAACGAGGAAGACGATCGCCGCCGCGATGTAGATCGTGGCCAGTGAATAGCGTGCGAAGAATGCGGCGGCCAGGAGGGCCGCGGCGATCGCCGTGGTCGCGAGGTTTCGCGATCTCGCGGTCTCGGGGCGGCCGAGAGCGCGGACCGCGAGTACCAGCAGCGCCACCGCGAACGGGAAGAATGCCATCTTTCCCGGAGAGAGTGGAGTAACGACAGCGACGGCGAGCACGGCCAGGAGCGCTGACGGCCGGAGCGCTGGCGTCTCGCCGGCTGGCCCGGCGGCGTCTCGCCGCCGGCCGACGGCGAAGAGTAAGGTAACGCATCCCGCGAGCACGATCAGTTCCTTGATCACGTGAACATCGCGCAGCGGGATCCAACGGAGGATCACAATCCCAATCACCATAAGCGTCACGCCCTGCGGCGAGACGCCGCCGGGCCAGCCGGCGAGACGACGGCGCTCCGTTGCGATCGCTGTTGCGATCGCCGCGATACCAAACGCCGCGGCGACGATGACGCCGTACGCAAAGAGCCTCGTCCGCTCATCCGTGAGCGTCATCATCGCTACGACCAGCAGCGGCACGGCGCATTGCACGACGGCGGACCAGCGTGTTCCGCGCACGAGCCAGGCGCATACCAGCACCAGCGCGATCACAAGCGGGAGATGAGTGTCGATCGTCGTCGTCAGCACATCACGTTCTCGGCAGGATTGCGGACCCAGTCCGGATCGAAGCCTTCGATCGTCTCGGGAGTCATCGTGGCGCGGTAGACCACGCGCGCGTCGCCACGAAGCTGCACGTCGCGCGCAACGTCTCCATCGAGCGCAAAGGAGACTTCGAGCGTGATCCCGCTCCGCGTCAGCACGTTCACCGGCGACGTCGTCTTTCCGAAGAGCGCGCTTGTCACCGACGACGCCACGACACCCGAGCCGCAGGAGAGCGTCTCCGCCTCTACGCCGCGCTCGTATGTCCGAACCTCGATGGAGTGCGGATCGCGCACGACTACAAAGTTGATGTTGGCGCCCGCCGGCTGCAGATCTGGATGCGACCGCAGCGCGCGGCCGAGGGGAACGATGTCCTGAAACCAGAGCTCGTCGCGCAGGAAGATGACGTAGTGGGGAACGCCGACGACGATCGTGCTGCCCTGAATCACCGTTTCGCCGACGCGCAGTGCGCGGCCGGCAACGAACGAATGCGGCGGCTGCAGCGAGAGCGTGACGTGACCGCCGTCGCTGACCTCGGCGCCGACAATTCCCGCGCCGGTCTCGATCGTCATCCGCTTCGGAGCGATGACATTGACATACGCGAAGCGCGCCGCGCAGCGGGTGCCATTCGCACAGAAGGCGGCCAGCGATCCGTCGGCGTTGAGGTAACGCATCCGGAAGGTCGCCCGCGCGGTGTTCTCGATGAGGATGAGGCCGTCGGCGCCGACGGAGAGGTGCGGTGTACAGATACGCCGCGTCAGCGCCGCGGCGTCCTCGATGCGCCCGGAGCGGTTGTCGATGATGACGAAGTCGTTTCCGCCCCCGGCCATCTTCGAGAACGTCAGCGGATCTTGTTTAGATGCCTGGCTTTGCATGAGTTTCGCGCGAGTATCGCCTGCCGGAAGTTTTCGCGCCGGGCGCGGGTTCAGACCGGCGGCCTATTCTCGCATGTAACGGCGCGGTCCCCCGATTCGTCTAGTAGGTCAGGACGGGCCGACGCGCGAGCAAGCCATCTTGATCGGCACCGTCCGACATCTCACAATCATCGGAGATTCCGTGAAACGACTTCGTCTCAGCCGCGTTACCTCGGTGGTCCTCATCGTCGCGCTCACCGCCGGCCCCCTGGCCGCACAGCAGAAGAGCCAGCAGCCTCCGGCCGACGTACCGAAGCTCACCGAGAACATCGACGTACGCGTCATCGGCGTCGACGTCGTCGTAACCGACAAGAAGGGCAACCCGGTCACCGGCCTGACCAAGGACACCAAAGACGACTTCCAGATCTTCGAGAACGGCATCGAGAAGCCGATCTCGAACTTCTCCGAGATCGAAGGGAAGGCCGTAACCCAGGCCGTCACGGTTCCCGTTCCCGGCGCCGCGGCGACGCCGGCGCCCTCGAAGGAAGAAGTCAACGAGCAGTTGCGCCGCCGCATCATTTTCTACATCGACAACCTCTCGCTGGCGCCCTTCAACCGCAACCGCGTCTTCAAGCAGATGAAGGAGTTCGTGCCGACGGTCATGCGCCCCGGCGACGAGGCCATGGTGGCAACGTTCAACCGCAGCATGAAAGTGCGCGTGCCGTTCACGCGCGACCCCGTGCAAATCCAGACCACGCTGGACATCATCGCCGGCGAATCGGCGATGGGCACAACGAACCGCAGCGAGCGAAAGCAAACCGAGGATCAGATCAACGACGCGCGGTCGTATGACGAAGCGCTGGCCACGGCGCGCACGTACTCGGAATCGATCGAGCACGATCTCCGTCAGAGCCAGGAATCGCTCACCGGCCTCATGACGACGCTGGCCGGCGTCGAAGGAAAGAAAGTGCTCGTGCTGACGAGCGAAGGCTTCCCGATGCAGCC